>Ga0326727_10015721_pt1 | contig 16148 bp, 16 predicted proteins | sample MB2enrmetagenome_FD_207643 | JGI IMG/M metagenome (GOLD analysis project Ga0326727, IMG submission 207643) | Lab enriched peat soil microbial communities from McLean, Ithaca, NY, United States - MB29MY | ecosystem: Environmental > Terrestrial > Soil > Wetlands > Peat | place: USA: New York...
GCCAAAGATATTTGAAATTTTCGGAAGGGGGCAACCGCCGGCCACTCGAACAGGAGAACCACAAAAGGCTCACGTCGGCTCTTCAGAAAATTTCAAATATCTTTGGCTAGGATTAAGATTAGGATTAGGAAAGATCACCCAAGAGAGTGAGACGCGCCCTTGGCAGGAGCGCATTTGAGGCTTGAATTGGGGCGCCGGAGGGTGCTAATTGCGCCGCGACATGATGTTGGCGCCCGCGTTTTGTTCGATGATATTATTGACGGCTTCCGGATGGGCCGCGGCGCGCCCGTTGGAGCGGATGGCGGTTTCCGGGAGCGATTACGTCCGCCTGGCCGATTGGGGCGAGTCGGTTCATTGCGGCATGAGATGGAACAAGAAGGACGGCCAAATCGAGTTGTCCGGCCCCTCCGCCCGGCTGAACTTCGCCGTGGATTCGCGCCGGGCCGAGGTTTCCGGCGTGGCGGTCTGGCTCTCCCTGCCGGTGGCCAGCCGGAACGGCGCGCCGCTCATTTCCCTGGCCGATTTGCGCTCGACCATCGAGCCGCTTTTGTCCCCGCGCAAGTCCGAGGGGCGCGTGCAGACCGTCTGCCTGGACCCCGGCCACGGCGGCAAAGACACGGGCAAAGCCGTCGGGCGCAGTTACGAAAAGAAATACACGCTGCTGCTGGCGGAGGAAACGGCGGCCTTGTTGAGGGAGCAGGGGTTCAAGGTGGTCATGACGCGGACAAAGGACGAAGCCGTTGAGTTGTCCGACCGCCCGCTGCTGGCGGAGCGGCGCGGGGCCGATTTGTTTGTCAGCCTGCATTACAACGCGGCCGAGGACGGCACGCGCGGGGTGGAGGTTTTTTGCCTGGCGCCGGCGGGGATGGGTTCCAGCGACCAGGGAGGCGGAAGATCGAGCCAGCCGGCCGAGGCGGGCAACGCGCAGGACGAGCGCAACGTCCTGCTGGCTTACCAATTGCAAAAAAGCATCACGCAGAGCCTGCCCTTGGAGGACCTGGGCCTGAAACGGTCGCGCTTCGAAGTATTGCGCCTGGCGCGGATGCCGGCGGCATTGATCGAAGGCGGCTTCCTGAGCAATGCGCAGGAAGCCAGAAGCATTTACGACGGGGCCTTTCGCAAGCGCATGGCGCGCGCCATCGTCAACGGCATCGTGGCCTACAAACGGGCGGTCTGCCAGCCCTGAGCGGACGCCCTCAGTTCCGCGGGCCGCTCGATTTGGCCGCGCCGCCGCCCTTTTTGCCACCGGACATCATGATGGTGCCGCAGAGAAAGCCGACGGCAAAGAAGCCATAATACATGTAGGCCGCCTCCAACTTAAAAGGCTCCTTAAGGAGGGGCATATTGAGCGACGCGGAGCCCGGGTTGCTTCGGCCCAGGATGACCAACAAGGCCAGCACCGCGATGATGAACAGTGTTTTCAGAATCAATTTGATATTCATGATACCTGTGGGCGAGAATACGGGCCTCTGGCGCAAAGTCAACCAGCATGAGCATCGCCACAAAAGCCGGGGACGCCGGCACCACCGGGTTGATGTACAACCGCCGCGTCTCCAAATGCCACCCGCGCGTGGAAGCCTGCGGGGCCGTGGATGAACTTAACGCCGCCTTGGGCCTGGCCCGCGCCTCCTCGCCCGAGCCGGCCGCGAGGGAACGGCTGGAGGCCATCCAGAAAGACCTGGTCATCTTGATGGGCGAATTGGCGACGCAAACGGAAGATTTGCCCCGTTACGCCAAGGACGGTTTCCCGCTGGTCACGGGCGAACTGACCGCCAGGCTGGACGCCTTGGTGCGCGAAATCGAGGCGCAAAACATTTCCTTCAAAGGCTGGGCCACACCTGGCGCAAACGCGGCCGCCGCGACGCTGGACGTGGCGCGCACCGCGTGCCGTCGCGCCGAACGGCGCGTCTGCGCGTTGCGGGAGGCCGGCCAGCTCGAAAACGTGGAGATTATGGTCTATCTCAATCGTTTATCCGACGTCCTGTGGCTGCTGGCGCGCCAGGCAAGCCGGGACCTGCCCGTCTCATAGCAAGAGCATCGCGTCGCCGTAGCTGAAAAAACGGTAGCGTTGGGCGACCGCCTCCCGGTATGTCCGCAGGATCAATTCGCGCCCGCGCGTTTCCCCCGGAGCGGCGAACGCCGCCGCCAGCATCAGCAGCGTCGAACGGGGCAGGTGAAAATTGGTCACCAACGCATCCACCACACGAAAACGATGCGGCGGATGGATGAAAATGCGGGTCCGCCCGGCGCCGGCCCGCCGGGCGCTTTCCAGCACGCGCAACGTGGTTGTGCCCGCCGCCACGACGCGCCGGCCCAACCGTTTGGCCCGGCGGATCGCGTCCGCCGTTTGGGCCGGCAGGACGAAGCGTTCCGCATGCATTATGTGATCCTCCACCCGCTCCGTTTTAACGGGCGCAAAGGTTCCCAAGCCGACGTGCAGAGTCAGAAAGCACACCCGCGCGCCGCGGGCGCGAATTTTTTCCAGCAACGCGGGCGTGAAGTGCAGGCCGGCGGTCGGGGCGGCGACCGAGCCGGGGGCTTTGGCATAGACGGTCTGGTAACGTTGGCGGTCCTCGGGCCGTTGCTCCGGCCGTTGGATATAAGGCGGCAGCGGGGTTTCGCCCAAGGCGTCCAATTCTGTCAATATATTTGCCGGCCCGCAGAATTGCAGGCGGCGATGGCCCTCGGCGTTGATTTCCCGCACGATGGCTTGGAAGGCCGACGGGTTTGCGGATTTGTCCAGGATTTGGATGGTTGTTCCCGGCCGGGCGCGTTTTCCGGGCCGCATCATGGCCCACCAATCGTTGGCCGCGTTTTCCTCCAGCAACAGCGCTTCGAACCGGCCGCCCGTGCGCGCGTTGAATCCCCGCAGTCGCGCCGGAATAACCCGCGAATCATTGAGCACCAGCAGGTCGCCCGGCGAAAAATACTCTGGCAGATCGGCAAAGCAGCGATGGGCGATCTGGCCCGTGGCCCGTTCCAGGACCAGCAAGCGCGACTGGTCGCGCCGTGGCACCGGGGCCTGGGCGATCAATTCCGGCGGCAAAGGAAAATCAAAGTCCGACGCGCGCATGAGGTGCAAAATCGCCGCCCGGCCGCCAAAGGCCAAGCCCAATTTTGCCGGCCCTCCGGAATGGCCCGCGGGGCGTGAGGCAAAACGCGTATGCCAGACCCTGCCCGCGCTCCCACTAATCAAAACCAAAACCGCTTAAGGCTCTGCTCCCAGTCTTCGTCGCGGTGATTGCTTGTGCCTCTTGCGTGGACCATTGCTCCTGTTATCGTGCTGTTCAAAAAAAGCCATCTGGTGCGTGGCGGCTTCATCACCTTTCGATCTCTCAATCGCGTAACGGACACCCTGGCGCGATGTCTTCCAGTCATAGGGCAGAGAGTGCTCACAGCCATCCAGAAAAGAGGACAAGTCGCAGGGCAAACTGATTCTGCGAACTCCCAGACGCTTTTCAGCAATCTGTGTGTATTCCTCGGAATGGTCGCAAATGATGACCTGCCGGCCAAGCCTTCGCGCCGCTTCCGCGGTTGTTCCCGACCCGCTCATTGGGTCTAAAACCAAATCCGTTTCTTTGGTTGTCATCTTCAGGAGCGGCTCGATGACCTTGACCGGTTTCTGAGAGGGATGGCCGGTCTGTTCCTTCTTTCCGACAAAGCCCACGAGCAAAGGCTCTTCAATGACGCTGGGCGGGCCGGGCATGTAACGCAGTTTGCCTTCCCTCAACTTGGCCAGTTGCACCTCATTGAGAAAGTGCTCCACGTAAAGCTTCGCTCCAGGATGGGAAAGATGCAGGCAAGTCATCTGCCCCGAACGCCAACCTCGGATCACCGACGGGTTGTTGCGGAAGGCCCACGTCAGCCAGGAAACCAGCGTGAGCGGTGAGGGAATTCGCTCGATGAATGGGGCGATGATTTCAGGAAAACCCCAGAGGAAGATGTGCTTGCACACAGCTTTTGCGCCGTCGAGAATTCCCACGACGTAGGGCACATAGTCGTTGCGGACACCGCCGACGCCTTTATTATACCAAGGGTCGAGCACAGTCGTGACAACTGGAGCCGACAAGAATCTGATCAAACGAAAGGTGTCTTGCACGTCCATCGGCGACAGGATGGCGACACCCTCTCGCGAAAGCGCCGTTGTGATCTCATCTCTGACCTCTTCCAGTGTTTGGTGTGTTGTAATCATCTACGGCCTATCGCTCGGTTTCGACATTTGTACTCGATCGCCCTCCAAAGTGTAACCATAATATTTTAGCAACAGATCGAGCGCCGCACGCTTCTCCTGCTCGGAAGCTGCTTGAAGGATTCCCGCGATGTTGAGCTTGCCGGTTTGGTTGTCCCAGTAATTTTTCTTCATCACTTGGTGACGACCGCAAAGCGCCCGCCATTGATTCGGGTCACCGGGATCAGTGTTGGGATTGACCGAGTGCGGGCTTTTGTGGTCAGGCGTCAGTCTGACGCGCCCGCCGCCGACCGGATCAATGTCTCCTTGTTCCAAGCCGCACAGTTGCCCGTCCTCGTCCCATTCGCACGCGTGCTTTGCATTCGCCAACACTTTCTCCCAACATGCGGGCGAAGGCTTGACCCTCTTGCTCGCGCCCACACGTTTTTCGGCTGACGGCATCACATACTCCTCAATCGCCAGATTTGGGTCATCGCGCCATGACAGAATTGTGTAGCCGGCGTCCGTCCGCAGTGCCGAAAGCCGTTGATGCCAGTTCTCCGGTTGACGTCCGGTGACAGGATCGGTCGCTGCCTGAATAATCATTGCGCGGGTTACAACCTTCCCGATATTGTCCAGAAAAAGAGCCTCGATCCGCGTGCGAACCGACTCTTGGTTATATGGTCCGTTGAGCTGGCCATATACCTTGTCGCTTCTTTTCGAGTCAGATTGCTTGGTGCTTCGAGACATGGTCGTTTTGGCAGCGATGCCCGCTTTCAGGTCACAGATCGCCGAGGAATTTCGAGAGCGTCCGGCCGAAGGCGTTGGCAACCTTCCGAATGTTCAGCAGAGCAAGATTTCTCTCCCCTCTCTCAATCGAGCCGATGTAAGTGTGATGGAGGCCGGAACGCTCGGCCAGCTCCTCCTGTGTCCACTTTGCGGCCTTGCGGAGCTTTCGCACCCGCTGGCCAAATTCGCGCAAGAACGCCGTGTCGGGCTTGGTGTATGCCATCGTTCGATGTTGGCTGAAAAGTTGTTTATGCGTCCACAGACGATGCGTAGCATCGTTCGGCTTCAGGGCACCCGCACGAATGGGCTGATGCGGCGATGCGGGGCGCGACGGGCCTGCAAATTGGGGGAAGGAATTGCCAATAAGTGGTGAGGACGCCATCCCTTTTCAGTCCATCTTGACACCAGGTTATGCGGATGTTCACTTCAAGAAGACCCTCTTGAGCCAGGGCGCAAGCCGCATCCCGGAACAGATATGTCCAAGAAATCACTTCACAGCGGGAACTCCAGACCCCGTTACTCGCCGCCATCGGTCAGCTACAGCTTCACCATGCGGCTCCAGTATTCCAACAGCATCGGCATGTTCGCGCGAATTGTCAGCGCCATCGGAAAGCACGGCGGCGACCTGGGCGCGGTGGACATCGTGGCCGCCGATTCCAAGGTCATGACGCGCGACGTCACGGTGCGGGCGCGCGACGCCGATCATCAGGCGGAAATCGTCACCTTGGTGCGCAAACTGAGCGGCGTCAAAGTGGTCAATGTTTCCGACCGCGTGTTCCTGCTCCATCTGGGGGGCAAGATTTCCATCCAGAACAAGATTCCGCTGACCACGCGCGACGCGCTTTCGATGGCCTACACGCCGGGGGTCGCCCGCGTCTGCGAGGCCATCGCCGCCGAGACGCGCAAAGTCTGGCAACTGACCATCAAGGGCAATTCGGTGGCCGTGGTCAGCGACGGCACAGCGGTGCTGGGCCTGGGCGATATCGGCCCTGAAGCCGCCCTGCCGGTCATGGAAGGCAAGGCGATGCTGTTCAAGGAATTTGCCGGGATTGACGCGTACCCGATTTGCCTCCGCACCAAGGAGACGGCGGAAATCGTCGCCGCTGTCAAGAATCTCTCCGTGGGCTTCGGCGGCATCAACCTCGAAGACATCTCCGCCCCGCGCTGCTTCGACATCGCCCGGCAACTGCAGGAGCAGTTGGACATTCCCGTTTTTCACGACGACCAGCATGGCACGGCGGTCGTCGTGCTGGCCGCCCTGCTCAATGCCACGCGTTTGACACGGCAGAAAATCCAGCGCCTGCGGATCGTCATCTCCGGCGCGGGCGCCGCCGGCATGGCCGTCACTCAGATGCTCTTGCGCGCAGGGGCGGGCGACGTGGTGGTTTGCGACCGGCAGGGCATCTTGCACGAGGGACGGCGGCCGGGTCTCAACGAGAGCAAGGCCTGGATTGTCAAACACACAAATCCGCGCAACGTGCGCGGCCGGATGGAGGACGCGTTGCGCGGGGCCAATGTTTTCATCGGCGTTTCCGGCCCCAATCTGTTGCAATTCAAAGAGCTCCGGCGCATGGCGGCCAAGGCGTTCGTTTTCGCGCTGGCCAATCCGACCCCGGAGATCATGCCGGAGGAGGCGGCGCGGGCGGCCTACATCGTGGCCACGGGCCGGAGCGATTACCCCAACCAGATCAACAATGTGCTGGCCTTCCCCGGCATTTTCCGGGGCGCGCTGGATGTGCGCGCGCGTCTCATCACCGAGGGGATGAAACTGGCGGCGGCCGTGGCGCTGGCGGGCTGCATCGCTCCGCGGGACCTCAGCCCGGAGTACATCGTGCCCAGTGTGTTCAACCGCCGCGTGGTCGAGCAGGTGGCGCAGGCGGTGCGCCGCGCCGCGGTCCGGGCCGGCGTGGCTCGAAAGAAGGATTAGGCCGGTGACGGGTCCCTTGGGCGGACCAGTTCGAAATTGCAAAGGCGCACTTCGGGTTTGCCGAAGGTGTCCAGCACCAGGTTCTCTTCGGAATCAAAAGAGATCAGCAGATGATCGGGCTTGAGATTGAGGTCCTCCAGCCCGCAATGGGCCAGCTTGCCGGCCTTGGATCGAATCAACCCGGCCATCATCTGCCGGCTGATCAGGCGGTGGGCCGAGGCGCTTTTGGCATTGACCGAGGTGTAAAAGCGGCCGTCCTGCGCCGCCAGAAGCTGGTCCGGGCCGTTCCAAAAGCCCCAGATGGTGATGTAATCGCAATCGTTGCGGACGGCCGGCTCGCCGTCCGGCGTGCGCAGGTGGGCCAGCGCGGCGCAACGGCGTTCGTCCATCGTTTTGCGTCCGGGGTCGCGCTTGCTGCCGGTCATGTAGATGGCGCGAGGATAGATGGTGCGCGCGCCGCCCCGGCTCAATTGCAGGGCGAAGGCAAATTCCTCGAAGGGGCTGTTGAAGCCGTAATCCCGCGCCCGTTTCTGGTCCGCCTTGGGATGGGTCAATCGGGGCAAGTCGCCCATGCGCGAAACCCTCCAGACCAGGTTGATGTCGTCCTTGGTGCGGGTGCGGAAGACCTGATTGTGCAAAGAGAGCCGTTTCTTGGGCGTTCGCCGCCAGCGTTCCGGCAGGAAATAATTGAACAGGTCGGGGTCCTTGCCCACCACCCACAGGAGGCCGCCGGTGCTTTCCGCGCGGCCAAAAACGTAATCCACTCCCAGCAGGTTGGTGGCGCGCAAGTGGGCCGGCATCGTTCCGGCGGCGTCGGCTTCAAATCGCCGGGCCATGTGCGTGAGGTAGAGTTGCCGGTTGGAGGCGCGGACGGCCTGCTCGTGTTCTGGGGTGCGTTCCAGCAATTCGTAATCCACCAGGGCGTAGGCGAACTGCCCGTGCCGGTCGCGCAACAACGGCTGGTTGCGCCCATGCCGCAGGATGATGTGCTCCGGCTTCATATCAATGACCCGGTAGCCCTTGAGCAACAGTTCGTGGATGGCCATGCTGGTGGCAGCGGCGAGGAATTCCGAGCGCGCCCGGTCCGAGAAGAGAAAACGCAACGCCATCTCGACCGCGTTCGACCCCTTGATCCAACCGTAGAGGACGACGTATTGGCGGAGAATATCAATCTCGACTTCCGGGTGGCTGGTCAACTTGGCCCGGAGTTTGGATTCCGAACGGCCCGTTTGCCACAGTTGGAGCCGCTCGCTGGGCACATAAATGGCCAGCGGTTGCTGGGTGCGGATGTGAATGCCCGGCGGGCCGGTTTCGCCCTTGCGCAATTCCATCAGCAGCGAGAACTCCTCGAACGGGCTGTTGAACTCCGCGTGAATGAACCGGTTGATGGTCAGCGTGTCCAGCGGCACCTGTTCGCCCACGCGCGACCATTTGACGACCAGGTTCAACACGCGGCCGTTGACCGGGCGGGTGGGCACTTTGTAAATCGTGCTGGTGCCTTCCAAGCGCTCCCGGTTGGCTTCGAACCACTCCGAGGCGTACCAGTTTTCCGGCAGGAGATTCCGCCAGAACGGCAGGCCGAAACCCGTCAAGTAGAGGTCCCCTCCGTCCCCGGTCTTGAGCCGCAGGTACTTCACGCCCAGGAGCGAAAGCACGTGCCCGCGCTTCCGCGCCTCCGGCGGCAACACCGCCGCGGCGGAATCCTGGAGGGCCAGCGGCTCCAGGAAATCGGTTCCCGGCTTCATAATTTTCTAATTCTGCTCTCAATTCAGAATTAGTCCAGCTTAAAGAACGTCGGTTTTCCGTAAGAACGTGCTTTGAAAATGGGAAGTCCTGCATTCACAGAAACCATCGAATTAGTTGGTGTTTTGTGATGTTGGAGCGGGTGAAGGGGATCGAACCCTCGTCACACGAGTCGGCCCATCGGGGCCAACCCCATGTCATTGCATCACCGCCCGAAAGACACGCGAGGTGTGGTTGGTGGCCGTGGTGTCAGTGTAGTAGAAGGATGTATCGACGCTGGTAGAATTAGTCAATGTGACCCAATCGGACAGACTGAGATTGGTGGAGGCCTGGATCATATAATTGGAGCCAATCGGCCCCAGCATCAGCAGGGTGAAACCATTGGTGATTAGAGGCGGGGTGACCGGTTGGAGTGTCAGAAAAGGTGCGTTCAGGTTGGAAACAACCAGAGAGAAAACCGTCTTGCCATAATTGATCTCCCAGTTGGCATCGGGTGGCAGATTGAAGGCGTTGAAAATGCCGGTTTCCGAACCATAACTGATCAGGGGGAAGGAATCGCCCGCGCGGGGAGTATATCCGTTGGCGACCGCGCCGAGAGTGTCGTTTAAGGCAAAATGGCCGGGCAAAGCCAGTTGTCCAAAACTGCTCGTGCTGATGATGCCAAAATTAAGAGTGCCATTGGTGGATGTATATCCTCCAATTGCACTCAAAGTGCCGCTTTGAATATTCACGGTGCCGCTGTTGTTGAAGGGGCCATCAATAGTCGCCGTGTTGCCGCCGCCGATGTTCACATTGATCTGCCCTGCGTTGGCGAAGAGCGTGGGCGGCTGGTTGTTAACCGTGCCCGCGGCGTTCCAATTGATGATCCCGTTGGCGGTGTTGGACACCACCCCGCCGCCGTTGAGAACCAGGTTGCCCGAATCCCACGTCGCCACCCCGTTGTTCACCAGAAGCCCCACACCCAGGCTGCCTTCATACTCCCCAAGGGCCGGACTGTTGGTGATGTTCAGCGTGCCGTTGGCATACACGCCGCCGCTGTTGAGGATCAGGCCGCCATTAAAATTGAACGCGCCGGCCAGGGTGAGGCTGCCCGCGCCTGCCAGCGTGCCGCTTAGGTTGACCGCCCCCTGGACCGTCCCGGAGCTAGTGTCCTGAGTCAATGATTTCTTGATACATTTGAGCACCTGTGGCTGAGCGTGATGACGCAAGAATGCCGCATTTCAATATATGTCAAGTTACTTCCGCCTCACCACACTAGCACCTCCCCTTCATAAAATCAAGAATCAAAAAAAATCCAGGAATCCACCATATTTGCTTTTCGATTGACTAATTAAGGTCAGGTCTGAAACTCCCTGCTCTGCCAAAAGCCGATTCTCACAGGGAAAATAACAGGGTGACGACTCCGTTTTGGCTGGAGTCAATTTCTCACCATAAATTGCTCGTTAGATGACATTTTGCATCCATCCCGGCGTAGAAGTTGAAGGCGGAGGGTGGACCCGGCCAGTGGCAAAACCGGGAAAGTTCACAATCCCAATCCAAATCTTAATCCCAACGCCGGTCGCGCGAGAAGATTAGGATTAAGATCAGGAGTAGGAACCCTGGAGACCCCTACCCCAGCCGGACGGGAATGTTGCGGGCGGCCAGATAATTCTTGACGTCGCCCACGGTGTATTGGCCGAAGTGAAAGATGCTCGCGGCCAGCACGGCGTCCGCCTTGCCCTCCAGCAGCACCTCAGCCAGATGAGCCAGGCTGCCCGCCCCGCCGCTGGCCACCACCGGCACGCCCACCGATTCGCTGATCCGCCGCGTGATCTCCAGGTCGAACCCCGCCTGGGTGCCGTCGGCGTCAATGCTGTTCAAGACGATTTCCCCCGCCCCCAGGCCGACGGCCTCTTTGGCCCAGGCGACGGCCTCCCGGCCCGTGGGCTTGCGGCCGCCGTGGGAGAAAACCTCCCAGCGGTCCGGGGCGACTTTTTTGGCGTCAATCGAGACGACGATGCATTGGCTGCCGAATTTTTCGGCGCCCTGGCGGATGAGAGCCGGATGGGCCAGGGCGGAGGAATTGATGCTCGTTTTGTCGGCCCCGGCCCGCAACATGGCATGCATGTCCTCCACCGAGCGAAGGCCTCCGCCGACGGTCAGCGGCATGAAACACTGGTCGGCCGCCCGCTCGATGACCTCAATCATCGTGGCCCGGCCATGGGCGGTGGCGGTGATGTCGAAGAAAACCATTTCGTCCGCGCCCTGCTCGTTGTAGCGGATGGCCAATTGGACGGGGTCGCCGACGTCGCGCAACTCGCCGGCCTCGGCTTTGCCGAACTGCACGCCGCGCGTGACTTGGCCGTCATGCACGTCCAGGCACGGGATGACTCGCTTGGCCAGCATATATCAATGACCCCCGCACAGTAGCATTTGGCGGGAAAATGGAAAGCGGGAACGGGCGCGGCAAATTGGAGCGGGGCGCACCGCAGCAATCAAGGTTGCGGAGCAGTTTCCGGCTGGATGGGCGAGAGGACGCTGGTTTCCAGGAATCTTTGGAAAGTGCCGCGGGTTTGCATGACCTCGTCGTGCGGCAGGTCGCTGAAGAGAAAAATCAGCGGGTTGGCCCGCAAGTCCGCCGCTATGGCGTTGGTTTCGTCGGCGCTGAAAAAAGGCACGCCGTTTCCCCGCAACGCCGTCATCAGCTCCTCCGATTCCTCGAGGGTGCCGCCATGCGCGGTGTAAAGGTCAATGAAACGGCCGGGGTGATGATCGAACCAGAGCACGAAGCGTTCGGTCTTCCCGTAGAGGGCGTCGAAAAGCCAGACTTCCCGCACGTGATCGGTCAGGCCGCCGCGGGCCAGAACGGCCGAAATGACCTCGTAGCCACCGCTGTGGCCGGAGAGAATGATCCGCCCGGGCCGGGCGTCGCCGAGGATGCCCCGCTGGCCAAGGGCGGACAGTGCCTCGGCGATGAACCGTTTGAAGCCGTCGGCGTCCTCCAGTTTGCCGCCGAAAGAATCCGAAGCGTCCACCGGCCCTTGCGGCACGATGAGGATGGCATTGCGCCGGCTGGCGGCAAATTGGCCGATCAATTGATATTTGGCCAGCGCGTTGCTCAGATTATTGCCCCAGCCGTGGAAATGGACGACCAAATCCACCTCGCCGCCCGCGCGAAAGTCCCTGGGCACGAACAGCGCGACATGGCTGTCCTGATAATGGTCGGCGGCGGAGAAAAATTTCTCCTTGTATTGATGGCCCTGGGCGCGCAAGGGGTGCGGGAAGGGCGCGGAGGCCAGATTGGTGACGATCAGTTGGCCCAGCGGGGTGTATTGCTCCGTCAAATCCGCGCCTTGGAGCCGCGCGGCGGAGAGCAGACCGAGAAGGATGACCGGAAATTTGTTCATGCCGGCGGCCAGAATGGCGGCTCTGACTTGTCTTGCCAAGCGGCAAGGAGCAGCGTAGAATGACTTGAGCATGAGCACAGAAACCCAGGCGATTTTGGAACAAATCCGGGCCTTGCCGCCACAGGAATTGCAGGTGGTTTGGCGGGAGTTGCAGCTTCTGTCAAACACCGCGCCCAAAGCCGCTGCGGCCGACCCAATCCGGTCGGCGCGCGGAATGTTCGCAGGCAGCCATTTAACAGAGGCATTGCTGGCAAGCCGCGCCGAGGAGCGACGCACCCTTGCTGATGTAGCCGGCAAATACCGGGCCAATCCCGACGCCGAAGCCAAAGATCACGACCGCGATTTTGCCGCCGCAGCAGCTGACTGAGACCTTGGCCCTTGTGAGATTTGTCTTCATTGACACTTCCGCTTCCGCAGTAAGAACGGCCGGGCGTGGGGCGCGGATGAATTGAACTTTGAACTTTAATCTTCCTTTCCGGCAAGGTACTACAATTTCCATGCGATTTATCGGCAGAATCATTGAGAAGTTGCAGCGGCACCCCAAACGGGTCGTCTTCCCGGAAGGGACCGAACCGCGCGTCCTCCAGGCCGCGCGCCAGTTCTATTCCCTGCGCCTGGGCGCGCCGGTCTTGCTGGGTGACCGCCCCAAAATCAAACAGGCCGCCGCCGAACTCAACGTTTCCCTGGAAGGCGTGCGCATCATCAACCCGGCCGAAAGCGAGGATTTGCCCGCCTTCATCAAACGCTACGAGATGTTGCGGCGGGTCAAGGGAGTGGAGGTCAAGGAGGCGCGGGAAGCGATGCTCAATCCCAATTATTACGGCGCGATGATGCTGGCCATGCACCAGGTGGACGGCTTTATCTCCGGCGCCAATCAAAGCTCCGGCAGCGTTCTCCGGCCCTTGTTCCAGATCGTCAAGGTCGCCCCGGAGGCCACCACCGTCTCCAGTTGCATGGTGATGGAAGTCGAGGACACCCGCTTTGGGCACGAGGGCGTCCTGTTCATGGGCGATTGCGGCGTCATCCCCGAACCGACGGTGCAGCAACTGGCCGATATTGCCGTCTCGACCGCGCACTTGAGCCATCAATTGGTCGGGATGCGTCCGCGAGTGGCCTTGCTCTCCTACTCGACCAAGGGCAGCGCCACCCACCCCTCCATCGGCAAAGTCCAGGCCGCCACCGCACTGGCCCAAAAAATCGCCCACGACATGGGCATGGAGGCCGATTTCGACGGCGAGTTGCAGGTGGACGCCGCGCTGGTGCCCGAAATCGCCGCGCGCAAACTGCCGGAGAGCCAGGTTGCCGGGCGGGCCAATGTGCTCATTTTCCCCGACCTCAACGCGGGCAACATCGCCAGCAAATTGATCCAGCACGTGGCCAAGGCCCACGCTTACGGCCAGATCCTGCTGGGCCTGGACCGGCCGGCGGCCGACGTTTCCCGCGGCGCCAACGCGCATGACGTGCTGGGCGTGGCGGCCATCGTGGGGGTGCAATCCATCGCGTTGAAAGACCTTTACCCGCCCGCCGAACAGGCCCAGGTCCAGTTCCAACTCAAATAATGAACACACCCGCCGCCATCGCGCCGATTCGGCCCATGCAGACTTTGAACACAGTCACCCCGCGCATTTTCATCGCCGCCACCCGTCAGAACGAGGGCAAGACCACCACCTCCCTCGGTTTGCTGGCCGCCTTGCAGCAGTTCTATCCCCGCATCGGCTACATCAAGCCTGTGGGCCAGCGCTTTGTCGAAATCGAGGAGCAAAAAATAGACGAGGACACCGTGCTCATGAACCAGGTCTATCAACTCAATTGTCCGCTGGTGGACATGAGCCCCATCGCCGTCGAACCCGATTTCACGCGCAAATACCTCCAGTCCTCCAACAACGACGCGCTGGTCAAGAAAATCGTCAGGGCCTTTGACCGCGTCGCCTGGGAAAAGGACTTTGTGCTCTGCGAAGGCTCCGGCCACGCCGGGGTGGGATCGGTCTTTGATCTCTCCAACGCCCAGGTCGCCAAAATCCTGGACGCCAAAGTCATCATCGTCACCCAGGGAGGCATCGGCAAACCCATTGACGAGGTCTATCTCAACCAGGCGGTCTTCGAACGCGAGGGCGTGGAGGTCATCGGCGTCATTTTGAACCGGGTCACCTCCGATAAGCTGGATTACATCACCGAATTCGCCCGCCGCGGCCTCAAGCGAAAGGGCCAGGAACTGCTGGGAGTGCTGCCCCACCTTCCGCTCTTGTCCAGCCCCACGCTGGCGGCCATCCAGGAGGACTTGAAGGCGCGGCCGTTGAACCAAAGCCGGCAATACAACAATCTGGTTGACAACGTTGTCATCGGCGCCATGGGCGCGCCCAACGCGGTCGGCTTCTTTCATCGCGGCACCTTGGTCATAACGCCGGGAGACCGCGACGACATCATCCTGGCGGCCGCGGAGACCAACGCCGAGCCGGGCCGGCCGCTGGCGGGAATGATCCTGACCGAGAAGCTCAAACCGGTCAACGGTGCCCTGCGCGTCATCGAGAAGGTGCCCTTCCCCGTCCTGCTGGCCGAGGAGGACAGCTACGAAGTGGCCTCCCGCGTCCACAATCTCATCGTCAAGACCCGTGCGGCCGACACCGAGAAAATCTCCGTCATCCGCGACCTGATCGCCTCCCACGTGGATGTCAACAAGATATTACGCGCCTTGCAGCCATGAATCTGCCCTTTGCATTGAATCCGGCGCTGGAGCGCCTCCCGGTTTATCAACCCGGCCGGCCCATCGAGGAGGTGGCTCGCGAACTGGGCCTGCCCGCCCGCCGCGTCATCAAAATGGCCTCCAACGAAAACCCGCTCGGCCCCTCGCCCGCCGCGCTGGCCGCCCTCAAAAAGGCCCTCCGGACCGTCCATTTGTACCCGGACGGCAACGCCTTTTACTTCAAGCAAAAACTGGCGGCCAAACTGGGCGTGACGCCGGGCAATCTGGTTTTGGGCAACGGCTCCAACGACGTCATTGAGTTCCTGGGCCACGCCCTGCTGGGGCCGGGGGACGAGATGGTCGTCTCGCAGTACTGTTTCGCCATTTACCCCATCGTCGCCCGGCTGCTGGGCGCGCGGGTCGTCACCGTCCCGGCGAAAAACCACGGCCACGACTTGCCCGCGATGCTGCGGGCCGTGACTGCCAATACAAAACTGATGTTCGTCGCCAACCCCAACAATCCCACCGGCACCCTCGCCGCCCCCGCCGAGGTGCGCCGCCTGGCCACCCAGGTGCCCCAGAGCGTCGTGCTGGCGATGGACGAGGCCTACATTGAATTCATGGACGACCCGGTGGATTTGCTCCCGCTGGTTCGCGCCGGCCAGAAGCCCAACCTCATTCTCCTGCGCACCTTCTCCAAGATCTACGGCCTGGCCGGATTGCGCCTGGGTTACGGCATCGGCCATCCCGACTTCATCGCCGCGCTGGAGAAAATCCGGCAGCCCTTCAACGTCAATTGCCTCGCCCAGGCCGCCGGCTTGGCGGCTTTGGACGATGTCCGGCACGTCAACAGGACGCGCAAGAACAATTCGCGGGGCCGGAAGTTCCTGGAGGGCGCCTTCGCCCGCATGGGCCTGGAATTTATCCCCTCCTCCGCCAACTTCATCCTGGTCAAGGTCGGCTCCGGACGCGAGGTCTTCGAGCAATTGCAGCGCCGGGGTATTATCACCCGCCCGATGGACGGCTACCAACTGCCGGAGTGGATTCGCATTTCCATCGGCACACCCGCGGAGAACCGCCGTTGTGTCGCCGCCCTGCGGTCCTCGCTCCGCGCCCTGCCGTAGCCGCATCCATTCAAAAAGGCAGAGAGATTTCAACGCAAAGGCGCGAAGACGCGAGGACGCAAAGAGAATCTTGCCCATGCCAGTCCATCTCACCAAATGGTGAAGCTCTGATCAGGAAGTCAATCTCGCCTCCTGACCCTGCGCCATCTGTCAAAATCATTCATTTTCGAGAACATTTGGCAGAGTTCTGGCAGAGGAATAATCTCGGCGGTTCCGAATTACCCATTCTTCGGGTTGATCGCGGAGACATTCTTGCCGGGTTTGCCTTGAAATACTGAGATCAAGGCCGGTTTTCCCTTCTTTCTTGCACTTTTTTTCTTCGGCCATCATT
>Ga0326727_10015722_pt1 | contig 16148 bp, 30 predicted proteins | sample MB2enrmetagenome_FD_207643 | JGI IMG/M metagenome (GOLD analysis project Ga0326727, IMG submission 207643) | Lab enriched peat soil microbial communities from McLean, Ithaca, NY, United States - MB29MY | ecosystem: Environmental > Terrestrial > Soil > Wetlands > Peat | place: USA: New York...
GACATGGCACATTCGATCTGAAGCTTGCGCCACTCAACACAAGTTGAACACGGACAGCCCGCTTGAGCTTCTTCTGGTCCGCACTCGCACTCTTCTTCGTCTTCCAGCATCAATTCGCCGTCATCGTCGAAAGACGAGTCCATGTCTTCCATCGCGGCGTTAAGTGCTTCTTCACGTTCTTCAAGCTGCTGTTGCTGCTCTTCGAGTTCTCTTGCCCAACGGCGCAGTTCGGAGTGGTATGCTTCGAGTGCTTTACGTGTGGCGTTCTTGCTCGGTTTCGCGGGCGGTTGGGGTGTCATATATGCCTATAATACTGCATTATTCATGAAGCGGAACAATTACCCGATCCCCCCGGCAGAACGTGGCAACTTTTTGGATACCGCCATTCGCCTGCACAAACATTGTAGGCCCGTAACAATAGACCGCATGACCGTCAACGGAAAAATACCACGAGCCTTTGTGCTTGCCCTTCTGTTCAAGTTTTACGTTTAGATCAACGATGCGCTGCAAGGGTTGGGGAGGGCGGACGGCTGGGATGTCAGCGGCGGCTGGCACGACGAGGAGCGCAAGTAGCGTTAGTAACTTACCCAGCATGACTATTGGATGCCGTTAGGGGCACATCTGGTTCAATTTTTGACGGTCACTGTCTCCCGAAATTGGGTTCAAGGACTGTGCCGGAGCCGCCGCACTCGCGGCAGTAAGCGTAAGTTGCTTTCTTCGCTGGTAACGTGTGCTTGTGCCCTAGATTGCACTTTACTACTCGCCGGGGCAGCGCCGGGACTCTACGCTTCCCGCCCGTACCGTGGCAGCGCGAACATAGCATTTTTTCTAAAGCCATAGTTTTCTCCGGTCAGTCGTGCCAGTGCCAGCCATTCGTCAGCGGCAGACAGTCTACAAAACCAGTAGAGAGTTCGACATGCTTGATGTCAGCATACTTCCGCCAATGGTAATGGCAGACCCAAACTTCTCCCAGCTTGCGGATCGCAACATCGCCGCAGGGCCAAGCCGACTCGCCTGTGTTCATTTTGACTTCGCAACGATGCACTTTTCGTAACTCTCCTGAAGTCGGGAAAGATTTGCTTCCGTGTTCTGAAGACGTTCTTCGATCTGACGCATCAGATCGCGAACGGTATCCATGTTTTGACGAATGATCTTTAAGCGAATCGCCCGCGATATTGCAGGCGTGAATTTCTCGCTCACGGCAAGAACCCGGCCACAATGACTTTCGCGCCATTCAACACAGCATCGTAGGGAAAGTCTTGCGTTGACTTATGAAGGAACGTGCCGTCTTCTTGGTTGTACAGAAGCTCGTTCAATTCATCAGCCTTCTTCTCGCTATCTTCGTCGGTGACTTGGTTGATGTACACGCGGTCGAGATGAGTGTAGTCGCCGTCCAGAACGAAATATTCCAGATCGGCGTTGAGTTCATCCCAGATGATTACGGTCTGCGCAACTTTCGTCTTCTTAGGCATGGTTTTCCTTACTGAACGGTTACCGTCTGCTCGAAGTGCGCGGCGAGTCCGCCGTTGCGGAGCTTCACCGTCCAGCCGTCCTTTTGGACGGACGTGAATCCGTGGTTGGAACCAAACATCGGCTCAATCGCATAACGCTTCCCGGCTTCCAGTGGCTTCGCGTGCGAGCCGTCAAGCTCATTCGGGATGTGCGGCTCCATGTGAAGTTGCTCACCGATGCCGTGCCCGCCGTAGCCATGCACAACGTGGAACCCATGCTTCTTGGCGACTTCTTCGATTGCTTTGGCGATGTCGTGCGTGGTCTTTCCTACCTTCGCCTGCGCCACGCCAGCCGCAAGAGCTTCTTTGGTTGCCGCCACGAGCTTGCGTGCGGTTGCAGAACAGCCTTGGATGCGTCCCTGCTCGTCTACTTCACCGCAGAGCACGGTCGTAGCGCCATCATCGAACTGCCCGTCTTTCTCAATCCCCAGATCGAGCTTCACGACGTCGCCTTCTTCGATCTTGCGGTCAGACGGGATGCCGTGAATCACTTCATCGTTGATGCTCACGCAGAGCACGTTTGGGAAACCTTCCTTGCCGCCAAAGTTCGGCGGTTTGTATCCAAGGAATGCGGGTGTGACGTTATGAAGACGGCAAAGAGCCGCCGCTTGGTCATCAAGCTCTTTGGTGGTGATCCCGGCGCGGACGTTGAGAGAAAGAGTTTCTAGGATATTCTGTAACGGTGAATTTTCCATGGGTTCCTTATACGTTCTGACTTCCTGTCAATGCTTGCCATTCTGCGTCGGTGCAGTCTGGCGTCCTTACGCGCATCCTGAAGATGCCGGATTCGCAGCTTGGGCTTTGCGCGGCGTGGTCATCGCGCAGCGAGTTCACAACGGTGTAAACATCGGTGTGTTCTTCAAACGGAACGGAGCCTTCCGTCTGGCAGGCTTCACAGTACCAAGATTGATTCATAAGGGGCCCTCAAAACTATTGGAGTTAGGAAAGTGCATCTTGAAACAGTCTTCGCAGCGCCACATGTTTTTGTCCTGTGGCTCATCGCTTGGTCCGAAGAACGTCTTGGGCTTGTGCGGACAGAGCGCCTGCGCGAGCCAATCAGGCCACAGTGTGATCTGGATTTTATGCTCGCGTCTCCACCAACGGGAAACGGGAGGGATTGACATCATGAAATTGGAAAGGCTCATAGCCTGACCCCCATCTCACGAAGCACAAAGAGAAGTTTCTGCTCGCGCAGGCAGCCAAGCAAAAGGTGACCAAGTTCGATGTATGGGGAGCCGAATTGCGACGCTTCGTACCGGGCAAAGAAGATCGCCCGACGAGTAGGTTCAGTGTAACGCTCAAACATACCCTAATAATACCACGGTTAGGGCTTAAAATCTCGCATCTGTTCTTCGTACTTAGCGAAGAAGTCCGTCTCTGACTTGTCGAAGTCGCTAACCGCACTGGTGTCAAGGCTGAATGAAACATCCCGCTGGATGCTCGAACGGATGCCGCTTTTCATGACGTAATCCTCTGCCCACTTCATCATGCACGCGTGACAGCGTGGCGGGTCGATAGGAACGGGCGGCTCTTTCTCCCGCAGTTGCACACGATTGTAAAGTCCGGTGCCTTGCGGGATTTGCTTGTGGCAGACAGGGCAACGGTGAAGAATGCTGTCAGTCAGTCTGTAGCCGTCATCGACATTCATCAGCGGGGAATCAAGCAAGGCCCCTTGTGTCGGGATGTCATTAGATTTTTCAGGGTCGCGATTGGAGCGCACATCATTGTGTGCCAATGCCATGTTGAGCAAGTTCAAAAAATTCTCGTTCGTGATCGTCCGGTCAAGTTCTTCTTCCACAGGCAGCAGCCCATATTCATGAAGGATTTGCTCAAACTTTGAGAAGCATGTTTCTCGATCAGCTTGCCCCATTACCAAGTTGCGCTGGATTTCACGAATACGAGCGTGGTAAGTCATCATGCGCGTTCGCTCCCATCCGCAAGTAGTTGGGAAACAGTGCCAGCCCAGCGTCCAAGCGCGTCTTCAATTTCGGCCGTGGTGAAGTTTGGGGAATGTCCAGACCAGCCTGTGTTGAACTCATGCTGAATCCAGTTAAGGATGTCTTGCGCTGGGAATCGTGAAGGCTTGGGACCGAAGAAAATGCAGTCTAATCCGTAGTGTGCCGCGCCGCTGATTCCCGGCATGGCGGCTGGGGCTGACGAAGGTGTCACTCGAACAGCACGATGCGCGAGGGCAAAGTCAAAGAATGCTTTGATCCGATCTTTGCGCAGCCGAAAATAGTAGTGCGTGTTGTTCTCGGAGTTCAGGATGCGGACTTCTTCGGCGTTGGGATTCTCAGTAATCATGGGAAAATTAAAGGGCTGAGAGTTGTCCCAGCCCTCTAATAATACCGTGAAAATCCGAAAACTAGAATCGGACGGTGACCGCGAAACGCACGCCCGGATAGAGCGGGTTCACAAGCCAGTAGCCGCCATCGTACTCATCGACGTAGACCTGATCGTCATACCAATAATCGGGGATCGGGTCAACGATCACGAAGTACGCGCCGCCGAACCAGAAGTAGCTGCCGGGATAGAAACGTGGACCCCACCAGTTGCAAGCGCCCCAGTAAAACGGGTGATACGCGCCCCAGTGTCCAACAAAGAACTCGTGGTCAAAACGTCCACCGCGCCAAGCTGCACGAGCGCCGCCTGTGCTGTAGTGATAGCCAGAGTGCGGGAGTGCTGCACGAGCGCCGCCGTGCGCAACAGGAGCCTGTGCGTGCTGCGTAGCGTGCGCATCACCACGACCGCCGCCGAAGCCGTGGCTACCGCCCGATGCGTGTCCGCCATGTTGCGCTAAAGCCGGGAGAGTGAGAAACAGAACCGCAGAGAACAACCAGAGAAACATCTTTCGCATAGAACCTCCACATACCTACTCTAATACTAGGAACCCGTAGTTGTCAAAAAAGTTGCTCGGAAGTCTTGCGTTTACAATCCTTTACAGTAATCGCTGAAATTGGAACTACGTACCACTCCATTAGGAGTGTTCGAATGAGCTTTGAAATCAAATGTGATGATGTGTTTAATGTTCTACCTCTTTGCCCTGACAACAGTTTTGACGGTTGCTTAACTGACCCCCCGTATGAGTTAAATTACATGGGCCAAAAGTGGGATTCGAGTGGAGTCGCCTTTAACGTTTCACTGTGGCGGGACGTTTTCAGAGTGATGAAGCCGGGGGCATATTTACTGGCCTTTGGCGCTCCACGCACGCATCATCGTCTGATGGTAGCCATAGAAGACGCCGGATTCGAGTTGCGCGACGTACTGATGTGGTGTTACACCAGTGGGTTCCCAAAAGCCAAATCTTGTTTGAAGCCTTCTTGGGAGCCAATCGTGCTGGCGTGTAAGCGTGGTCCCACGATGCTGCCTTTGAATATCGACGCGTGTCGAATCGGAAATGAGACACGCTGGAACAAGACAGCTAACAATGTTAGAGGCTCTGGATGGGGGATGCGCCCTCAGTACGCCGCTGAAAAACAGACTGGAAAAACAGTCACCGGACGATGGCCCGGAAATATTCTTTTTCAAGAGAACGACACGTGGGACAAATTTTTCTTTTGCTCGAAACCATCTAAAAAAGAAAGAGAAGCAGGATGTCTAAACGGAAATATCCATCCAACCGTCAAGCCCCTTGACACGTGCAAATGGTTAGCAACTTTGATAAAACCAGCGGGAGAAGCAAGACTGCTTGTGCCTTTCAGCGGGAGCGGCAGTGAAGTAATTGGAGGGTTGCAGGCGGGTTGGAATGATGTAGTAGGTGTTGAACTTGACCCTGCTTACGTTGGTATATCGAAGCAGCGGATCGAACATTGGACATCCCAACCCGTCCCGGTTAACGGTGAGCGTTAGCAACATACGCCGCAACAGACTGAGGGCTTACACCATAGACTTTCGACAATTCGTACACCGTGCTGCCGTCTTCATGGCTACGAACCATCTGGTGTTTTTCTCCCTTGGTCAAATTAGCAACCTTGCGGGTCACCTTGGACTTTTTCATGCTGGTCTCCTTTCGCTGAATTTTTGCCTGAGCAGGATTACACGCCTGCTGCACTTCCTTTCATTCCATCATTCTGCCCAGTGGACTTCCCCTTGACCTTGACACCACTGTTGACCCGAATCTCAAAACGGTGACGAGCTTCGGTCATGCTGTCAAGATTCGTGCGAAGCTGCTTGATGATATGGTCAAACACCTCAAAAACTTGCTCAGTTGGACACCCATTGTCATGGTGACCATTCAGTTTGCTTGTCCAGTCCCGAACGAACTGAGAGCGGCGGTTGTGCATACCACCGAGGTCTTTCTTGACCTCATTCAACAAGGACTGTCTTTTTCTTCCCGGCTCACTGCTAATCGCTTTTCTGAGCGCCCTGACTGGTATGTGGCAAGCATCGGCGGCGGCTTTCTCACGATCCCTTTGGTCGGTCAATAAACGAACTGGCTCAAGGTTGAGCATTAGGATTTTCTTCGCCTCGCGAATGCCCGCCTTGTTGAGGTTAGAACGGACCTGATCGCACGCCAGCCTGAGACGTTCCATACTCTCTACTTGGTTGAGGGGGCTGTTGATAATAGCTTTTTCCTTCACGCCACTTTTTATCAACAGTTCAACCGTTTGCTTCAAATCCTCAAGTGCCGGAGGTTTCGGCCCCTCGCAATTCTCTTTGTAGGCGTAGGTCAAGTATTCAGCTTCGGTCGCTGGAACCAATACCGCGACGACAATCTTTTTGACGTTGTTCGCCTGCAAAGCGGCGTACCGAGTACGCCCTTCAATGAGACGATAGTAGCCCTTTCCGTTGTTCGGAAGATGCAATTTTCGTGCTAGTTCTGGTGTAACGGGTGCAACCTTAATCAGAGGGACATCTTTCCCATCGGAATAGAGACCCCGGAGAAGTTGAACTCGTTGCGGGTCTTCCGCCCCAGCTTGTACACGTACATCCCAATCCTTTACTATTTTGTCTAGTGAAATTTCAATTTCCTGCTCGATCTTCATCTCTTTTCTCCTATCTGGAATACGACCCACAGCATGGGGCTGGGGCCGTTCTGATACGTTCGAGAGTCAACCATTGCCACACTAGAACGACCGCGCAAACCATTGTTGAGCGCGGCGGTTAACAGCGCTACACGATCAAATTGCTTGGTCAAACCTCGGGTCTCACGACCTTTCAGCACGGTTACAGCGATCCGGGCATGGTCTATGATCCCACAGCGAGCTACATCCTCAAGTTCCTGCCTAACTGACCCGTAAAAATATCCCTCTACATTCGCACAAAAATCGAAATGTGCGGCCTCAAGGCTAAATCCTGCCCGCGCCCAAGATTTGCAAGCTTCGGACACAAGGGTACCGCGCCGTTGAATCCCAGCACGTTCAGATAGTGTCAACGTTCGCGTAAATGTAGCAATCACTGCGGGGGATTTATCCACAGCAAGTATCGAGTTGGGCTGTACGCCGTGAGCGAGTAATACATCAAGCTCACGCCTTGTCTTTTCAGGTAGGATCAAAACATTACCGCCGCGATAATTCTCCAGCAGGCAGGCCCAGATCGGGATTCTGGATTCCTGCTGCTTTTCCTCGCAAGCGTATTTGTCACCGAGTCTGGAACTAATCGCCATATCAGGTTAGATGCTGTCTGTAATCTGATGATACACTAAAATTTTCTTGAAGTAAACATCGGGGAGTAAAGCATTTATTTTGTGTACTATAGCCCCAAATAATACTGGTGCTAACTTGAAATCTACACAGTCAAGGCCTTTATCAGCAAGTCTGCTACCATTGGCTTGAAAACGCTGTTCTGCGCGGGAATGACATCCCCGCCGCCAAGATCGCGGTAGAGCTTCACGAGATTGTCGTGACCTTCCTGCGTCATCGTCGCGGCTTTAATTTTTGCCTGAATATCTTCAGGCGCGTCATCGAGGAAAAGGCAGCCCTTCGGATCGCTCTTGCTCATCTTCTTGGTCGGATCGGTCAGACTCATCACTCGTCCGCCGACCAGCCGCGCTTCCGGCAAGTTTGGATAGTACGTGCCGAACTTGGTGTTGTAACGCGCCAGCAGGTCGCGAGCGTAGTTGAGATGCTGTGCCTGATCTTCCCCTACCATCACTTCGTCATAACCCGCCACGTCATGCACCATCAGCACCGGATACACGAGCAAGTGCGCATCATTTTCATCACCCGCCATGTACTGCGTCATGCGCTCAAGTTCGCCGACACGGGCGATGGACAGCAAGCGGAAATAAAGTTTGGCGTTGAAGATGCGAGACTGAAGAATGACTTGATCGCGGCCCACGCCGAAGCTGCGGATGCGGTTGTACATAATGTCAATGTCAATCGGGGGAGAAGACGGCGCATGGTACTCAGCTATGAGCACGTCCGCGCCGTGTTCGATGGCGGGCTTGATTACGCTGAAGTAGTGACCGATGTGCATTCGGCCCGTGGGACGAATTCCGCATAACCTTCGCATCCTGCTATTTTACCACAGACGCGTAGGCCGAACCAAGCCAAAACTCCTGACCCGATCATGCTGAGTCCCAGCAGGATGCCGCTGTGATCGCCGTAGATCGCTGCCAATGCCAGCAGGATCGTCGGGCACACACCAACTAGCACCGCACCGACCTTACCACCGGGGACTTGGAACGGACGCTCCAAATTCGGTTCTTTCCAGCGGAGCACCGCCAGCGCCACGAACTCCAGAATAAGACTGGTGCCGTAGAGCATAATGTCCAGCATGACCAAACGGTTAAAGTTCAGCCCCAGAGCAGATGCCCAGACGGTTCCAAGAGCAAACAGGCTGACCAGTGGAAGCGCAAAGGTGTTGACCTTCTCGAAGACTTTGGGCATAAGCTTGTCCTGCGCCAGCGCAACAGGCACGCGGGAGTAAGACATGAGCAGCGAAAGCAACATGCCAGCGGAGCTTACCATGCCGCCGACGACAATGGCGTCACGGACCAAAGGCCCAGCTATCATGCCGCCGATTGCCGCCCAGCTTCCAGTAGACCAAGCAGAGAGCGGAACGCCAAAGTACCAAGCCGCGCCGATGGGCAGCAGGTAGCTGGCGATGATGGCGAGCAACGTCAGAATCATTGCTCGCGGATATGTTTTCTGCGGGTTTTCAACTTCGCTCGCAATGGTCGCGGCGTTGTCCCAGCCCATGAAATTCCACATGGCTACAAGGATGCCGCCCATGATCGCGGGATTGGCAGCGTGCGGCGCTACAGCACCGCTAAAGTGATGGGCGTGCCAAAGACCCACCGCAGTGATGACGGCGAATGGACTCACCATCAGAGCACCTAGTCCTATGGAACCGTCGCCAACGCTCTTGGCTCCGCGTGCATTCCACGCGAGGCAAGCGGCGATCAGTCCGGTTGCGATAGCGGGCCCATGCCAGCCAGCAACGAGATTCGGTGCGAGCACACCGAGATAAGATGTGAAGAGAAGCGGGTAGATTCCCATGTCAAAGACAGACGCGGCGAGCGAGAGCCACGCTTCTTGGAATCCCCAAAATTTTCCGAGTGCTCTGCGCACCCAAACATAAAAGCCTCCGGTATCGGGGATAGCGGAAGCAAGTTCGCCAACCATTAACGCGGTCGGCAACGCCCAGAGAAAGGGCACGAGGCAAAGGATCAACATTCCCAAGCCGTATCCAGTTTGTGCAATCAGGTCTTCAAGACCGTAAGGACCGCCAGAGACGATGAAGTATGTCGCTGCGATCAGACCCAGAAGGGTCATCTCTTTTTTCATCATGAGCCTTTCGCGACGCTAGTTGCGTCTTAAGCCATGCTCACTACTATACTGCATAAGATGCAGAACGTAGAATAAATATTCACTTAGTTGTCGGAAATTTTTCGGTGGGATTGGAAATTTGGTGCGGGCGGTGGGGATTGAGTCCACGCGCTTCGGGTTAAAAGCCCGCTGCTCTACGCTGAGCTACGCCCGCATGGTCCCGGCAGAGGGATTTGAACCCCCATTCTCCCGCTTAAAAGGCGGGGCTTCTTCACTCTCGCGAGCGATTTTCCGTTGAATTATACCGGGAAGAATATGGAGGGAGCGGCGGGATTCGAACCCGCATTTGCAGTCCAGTTAAGTTCTATGGTTTAGAAGACCACGACTCTACGCCCCCACTGGATGGGTTAGCGTTTTCGTCTGGTGACGATTGGGGAAGGAACGACAGCAAGGTAGATCATCTCAGCCCCGCCGATGAGCAGGGTTGCAAGCGCAACGAGATTGATTAGTGTAGCCATTTTTGTTCCTCTACCTTAAGACGGTTGAAGTTCCTTTTAGTGTACAGCCTGAAATCTTTTTCGTCTACATCCGGCTGCGAGAACTGATTCACGAGCCAAAGAATTCCTGCGCCGGGGATCGTTATGATCGCCGTGAACAAAAGGACGTTTCTCCAAGTCCTGTTCATTTGATGCTAAAACCTTACCAAACGATTCGTTTTAACGCTATAAATGCAATCGGCTGGAAGTATGATGTGGCAGCGCACACAATGGATCGCACCGCTATGCCCCGACACTCCCTTGCGTCGTTTGGTCACAAGAAGCTTCTTGTACTTGCAGACCGGGCAAGGTCGCTTTGAAATCCGCACGTTCGGACTGTAAAGCAACGTGCCTTCCGTGAGAATCTCTTTGATAAATCCGTCCGCCACTTTTGTCGGCAGCCGATACCAGCGAGATTTCCTGTTAGCTCTCACGCACTTCCTTCACGCGAAACAATGGATACCGTTTCGTAAACTGATCCAAAGCCGCGTCTTCGTCCTTCGCGTACTCGGTATACTCAGCGGTTGCGTCTGACATCGGAAACGGGCACGCTGTTATCTTGAACGGTTTCAGGTTCATAAGCCCCCACGTCGCTTAATGAAGTCCCAGAAACCAAGCTGGCTGCCTCCGATGGATTCGAACCACCATAGCTTGCTCCAGAGGCAAGCGTCCTGCCGTTGAACGAGGAGGCAATCTTGTCACCTGTCAACTGCGCCAAGAACTGATCGAGTTCATTAGTCAACGACAGGGTAATCATAAACTTTGGTAGTCCCGGCTGGATTCGAACCAGCGATGCGCTTACGCGCTTCGGTTTAGGAAACCGATGCCTTGTCCACCTAGACTACGGGACCATCTTTCTCCGGCACATAATCGTACAGGAGTGCCGTGTAAACTCCCAGCGGGGTCAAACGCACCCGCGCCGTTTGAATGTCCCAATCAGGCTTGCTGTTCATATCGAACTCAAGCAATGCGTGGTTCGCCAAGTATTCGATCTGACGGAACATTCCACCGGGAACCGGACGGTTATCACCGTGCCGATCTACTTCCGGCATCGCCGCGATGATCTTGGCGGCGTCAATCCAACTGTCAAACTCTACTTCAACCTGCTTCTGAAGCAGGATTCGCAGGAAGACATCCGACGCTGTTGCGCACGGAATCGGCATTTACTCTCGTCCTGCGGCCGCCGAACGGCTGCGCTTCGATTGCCAGTAGTACCAGTCCAGAGCGCGTCCCGCGCCGTCCACCCAACCCATCTGAACCATCTTATCGAACAACTGCTGGCTTCGATCTTCCCAGCCTTCGGCTGTTTTGACCAAGCTGCTAATGCCTAGCGAGCGAATCTCTTGCAAGTCCATAAATCTCCTAAGTGTTGGGGAGGATCACTCCTCCCCTTCACTATCGTCGCTCTCGCGACCCTACTTGTCAAGCTCGATGTTCCAGTAGAGCCATCCACCGTCAACCCATGGCTTCCACGTGGGGTGCATCTTCTTGATGCGAAGCTTGAAGTTGTACTTCGGATCATCAGGCTTCGGCTGAATCGGCTGCTTGAGCAGCGGCATCCCCGCCTCTTCCGGCGTGCAACCAGACTTGCGCTTGTTGCACTTGATGCAAGCGAGGACAAGGTTCGTCCAAGAGCTTACACCGCCCTTGCAACGTGGGAGCACGTGATCCAGCGTGTACTCATGCGTGTGCAGGAGCCGTCCGCAGTATTGACACTCACTGTTGTCCCTAACCGCGATGTTGCGGCGGCTGAAGGGGACAGCCTGCTTCTTACGGCGGCGCACCCAATTCTTGGCGCGAATAACCGTAGGCATGTTCATCTCGAAGGAAGGGGAGTGCAGGATACGGTCTGCGTCCTCGTCAACAATGACAGCACGGTCTTCCCAATAGAGCTTTACAGCCCTTTGCCAAGAAACGAACCCAACCGGGGTTCCCGACATGTCCAGAACTAGCGTGTCTGCCATTTTAATTCCCCTCTCTCAAGGGTTTAGAAAGCATAAACTTGGTGCATTACACCTTTCAAATTTTGGTGAGCGCAGTAGGAGTCGAACCTACAACTTTCTGATTAAGAGTCAGATACTCTGCCAGTTGAGTTATGCGCCCTTTGTTTCGCCCTGCGTCGTCGCCCGGTAACCCTCATGTGGTCATTCGCACAACGTACTTCGCACAAGCAAATTTCTTTCCAAATCCGTTTCCAGCCGTAGCCTTCAGAGACCAAGCGTGCGACATTACCTGTCTTAACCCCGCGCACATGATCGAACTGGAGCACTTCAATGTCCTTTCCCCGCAGTCAACGCAAGGATGCTGGCGGAGGTATTCATCAACCTTGGCTTCATTCTCTGCTCGTAAAGCCCGCCGCCGTTGATAAACACGCTCTTTCTGCTCTTTGGCGTGTTTACGATACCAACGCTGTTGATTTTCCTGCTTGTGCTCCATCTACTACAATACTACAAATCTGGTCGGCGCGGCAGGATTCGAACCCGCATCAAACTGGTTAAGAGCCAGCTATGTTAAACCGTTGACACCACGCGCCGTTAAATCTAAATCGCGAGGGGCTTTGGTGGATTTCACGAACGTTCCGGGCCGTCGCCCGTCTGTCACCGCCCCTAAAGAAGCTGCTATGCCTGAACGTAGGATTCGAACCTCGCCGCCGCTTTCATAGCGGAGTGCTGCCATTACACCACCATCAGGTTTTCAGCTTCAGTATTGGAGAGCAGTCGGAGCTTTGGTCATCGCCCTCCTATGAACGATGTTGCCTTCTACGCCTACTGCTCAATCTGCTGGGCGTCCTGCGGCACGATCCTTGCCGTGGCTTGCGTCTCTTCAGGGCAGCGCGAGAAGAGAACCCTAAACTTGGCTCAGGTGGTGGGATTCGAACCCACATGTCCTTTCGGAGCCGGGTTAACAGCCCGGTGCAGCGACCGTTCATGCGTCACCTGAACAACAAAACTTGGTGCCTGTGGAGGGGATCGAACCCCCGGCCTCTGCTTTATGAGAGCAGCGCTCTAAGCCGACTGAGCTACACAGGCGTACTCTCGGCAGGATTCGAACCTGCATCCCCTTGCGGGCAACGCGTTCGTAGCGCGTGGGCTAATCCAGTTCACTCCACGAGAGCACAACAAACTTGGCTGCGTCGGCACGACTCGAACGTGCAGTGAGCATTACGCTCGGTAGGGTCAGAACCTACTGGGGTTGCCAATTTTCCTACGACGCAATAAATCTAATCTGGCTGGGACGGAAGGACTCGAACCTTCATCTTTCACCTTAACAGGGTGACAACTTGCCGTTAGCCCACATCCCAAAACTTGGTGCTCGCGGAGAGATTCGAACTCCCAACCTCTGCGTTCGTAGCGCAGCACTCTATCCATTTGAGCTACGCGAGCAATTCTAAACTTGGAACCCGGTAAGGGATTCGAACCCTTGAACGTTCACGTTTCGAAGACGTGATGCCATGTCCAATGGCTAACCGGGCACGCGGAGCGACGGATTTGATACCATCCAAACTAAGCGCTCTCATCAATCAGGAACAGAACTCACGAGCACCCCCGGCTCTTTCTCCTGATCTCTTCGCCTAGCAGCCAGCTTTCGCTGCGCCTGTCTACAGGCTTTCTCTCCGATAAATCTAAACTTGGTGACCGTGGCTGGATTCGAACCAGCGACCTTTACCTTCGCAGGGTAACGCTCTAATTCCAACTGAGCTACACAGTCAAACTTTTACCACATATCATAGTCTGTGATGTCCACTACTTCACCGCACAGACATTTCAGCTTCACCACGTCACCGATCCCGGTTGGCGTGAAGCAATATGTCACAGGCGATGACGGCGAAAAATACCGCATGTTTGCCGGGTTCGCCATCGTCTTGCCGTGGTAGACGCATGTTTTTTCATGCTCTTTCTTCCACTCTTCCAGCTTGGCGAACTCCACATCACTGACTTTGAACGACATGCTCATAACCTTGGTGTCCGCAGCAGGATTCGAACCTGCGGCCTCGTCCTTCGGAGGGACGCGCTCTAGTCCAACTGAGCTATGCGGACGCTTTTCGACTCGTATGGACTGATCTTCTTCCCAAGCTCAGCCGCACGCTTCCCCAGCGCCAACTTCATAGTTCCGGGCGGGAGATCGTTCGCGATCCTGCGTAAGTTCGCGATCTCGGCTTTTACTTTCATTACTTCCAGCTTGTCCATTGTCAAGTCTCTCTCTAAATTTGGGGTGACAGGAGGGATTCGAACCCTCGATCATCTGATTCACAGTCAGAGGTCTTAGTCCAGCTAGACGACTGTCACCATAAAACTTTTGTGGAGGGCACGCGGGGAGTTGAACCCCTTTCGTCAGGCGTCACAAGCCTGCGCCAGCTTGCATTCCGGCTGGTACGCGCCCCCGTATCACACAAGCATCAGTCTATCTACTCCGAATGCGAAACCGCATCCTTGCTTGTATGAACCGCCGCCGCATACCTGCTTCTGCGCCCCCAGCTTCGGACAGCTAATTTCAAAGCCATCTTCCACGTAGTAGGCTAAGCCGCGCTTCACGGTCTTGTTGACTTCGAACTCGTCCGTAAACAACCGGATCATGTTCTCTGCCAGCCCCACCAACTCATCTCGCACGTTCCGGCGTGGATTCAGCACTTCAACACCGAACTGCGTAAACTCTCGATACCGCCCCGCCTGCGGACGCTCATAGCGCCAGCAAGTTGTCAGATACCAAATCTCAACGTCCTTCTCGGACTGCCATACCGTGTCGGCGAGCACCTGACAAGTCGCCGTTCCTTCCGGTCGCAAGCACAACTGCCTGCCTTTCTTGTCCGGGAACGTATACATCTGTCCCAGAATCTCACTCCCAGCCTTATCCACATACAACCCTGCTGGTTCGAGCGATGGAAGTACGATTTCCTCGAACCCGGCTTCCACCGCTGCATTAGCGAGGCTAGACGAGATGAAGACGCCTCCGGGTAGCAGTCTCCCCGCGCAGGATGCGCGTCCCTCGCGCTTGCTGTTCGATCTTGACTTCCATAAAGTGCTCCCTTCAATTTTGGCAGGGGTGGTGGGATTTGAACCCACAATGAGCCGAAGCTGCGGCGGTTTTGGAGACCGCTGGGCCGAACCGGGTTGCCCTTCACCCCTATATTTTCCCAGTAAAACTGGGGTAAAACAAAAAACCCGCCATCTTGGGCGGGGTCTGTTCACTCTTAGTTTGGGAGTCTACTTAATTGGTTGGCTCCCCAACACAGAACAGACCAGTGCCGAACCAGCGGTTATTCCGCTGATTACTACGAACGTGTCCCTGATGCTTTCGGGTCACTGTCGAATTGGCGTTTTTCAAAGTCATGTTCTTTTCCTGCTGCACTTCTATAGTATACTGCGAAAGCGGCAAAATTGTCCAGAATTATCAGAAATATTTTTTCAGGTCTTCTTTTTCCGCATCCCGCCGACCATTGCGGTGCAAGCCTTGTAGGTCTCGCTGTTGCGATCCACCTGCGAAAGACAGGCGGTTAGCCAATCGCAAAGCTCGTCAATCGTCTCGTTGCGCACCTGTTCTCGTTCTTCGGTCGTCACTGTTTGATCCTATCAAATACTGTTTGGCATTCGCAAGAAGAAAGATTATGCTCACGAAGGCCGAAGCACCGGGGGTTCACTCGATCCACGCACTCTTCGATTACAAGCTCGCCTTCAGGCATGGATTCGATCAACTGCGCAACTTCTTCCAGACGGACGCACGTGCGCTTCACCGCCGCCTTGAGTGTCCCTATGTGACCAAACCCGTCACCTTCAAGTGCCTTGCCATAGGCACGAAGGCGAGTGAGAAACTCGGTGATTTCTGCTGAGGTCATGTTTACGGCCCGTACTGCTCATTATGATTGATGCGCTCTTCCCAGCATTTGGTGCATTGAATGTGCGTAACGAAGTCCGTTCCATAATGCAACGGTTCTTTCCAGCGGTCAATCTCGCGCCAGTCGTGCATCGACTTCTCCCACTCAAAAATCCAGAAGTGGCGCAGTACAGGTTGGCATTCAAACAGTGTGGGCCCTAACGTCATTCTTCCTCTTGAATCTTTTGAAGTTCGTCCCAATGTTCAGCACATAGGGGGAATGAAACTTTTTGAAGCCGTTCCAGTATGCTTTTACCGGGTTCTTCCGGCAGTAGACGTGCTTGTTCAGCGGCGTCAACGGCGGGTTTCCCGCACACTTCGTAATCCTCAAACACCTTCCGAAAGCATTCCGCTACAGCTACGTGAGTAGCGGTGTACTTCTCACCGGAACTGTTGGTTACGATTACTGCTTGACACTCTTGGCGCATGTTACTCGTCGTCGTCTTCTGTAACGGAAAGACCAAGGTGCCACTCGATCACCGCCAAACGATGGGCGAGAATGACAGGCTGCGTGTCGTGGT
>Ga0326727_10015723_pt1 | contig 16147 bp, 20 predicted proteins | sample MB2enrmetagenome_FD_207643 | JGI IMG/M metagenome (GOLD analysis project Ga0326727, IMG submission 207643) | Lab enriched peat soil microbial communities from McLean, Ithaca, NY, United States - MB29MY | ecosystem: Environmental > Terrestrial > Soil > Wetlands > Peat | place: USA: New York...
CGTTCGTCACCTCCAGGAAGCCTCGGTTGTCCGTGAAATCAGAATCTGGCGGGTGGACTACTTTCACTCCGCCACATCACACCGCTCACGCGGCGTAACGTGGCTCATTATTGCTCCGGCGATTACACAATTCACCTTGATTATTCTCATCCGAGGGTAATCAGATTGTCACTGAGCAGATAAAACGCCAAGTCTCTTGGAGGGGTAGCCTATTGGGTTGTGCCAATCGGGTGATGCCGATCGACACAAAGGCGAGAGTTTTTCCGCTTTTCCACGAGAGATAGGGCCTCTCCTCCATAATTCCATTAAACAAAATTCAATTCAAAAGTCTCTCTTTTTGCGGAAGGGCGGAAATCGAAGAAGTAACATAAAAGATCCAAAAGGATGGCCTGCATACTCTGCCACTCAAAAAAAATCCAGGCGACTTTCGCCGCCTGGAGGCAGACCGACAATTTGCTCTGGATTACTTGCAGGCGCAGACCCCCTTGCTGGTGCCCAGGTACTGCGCAAACAAGCAAGCCTGCGGTAGGAACCCTTCTTCAACCGAGGTGCCCCCGGTAGCCAGCGGAGCAGGCAGGAAGGGAGCTTCCGTCGTGGCAAAGCTTCCGGAGGTCGGCTGTTGCAGATGAGTTGCCCACGCCCGGAAATCCGGGCTTAGCTGCCCTGCTTTTGTCGGATCGCAGCTCGTACCATTGGGCAATGTGGAGACCAGCTTGATCACTCCCGAGGCCGGAGCAACACTCGTCAGGGGGTTCGCGGTCAGGCTGTTATTAATGGACAACGCCAGAAGCGCATTGGCCGTGATCGGGCAGGCACAGCACTCCACCATTTCCTGAACCGCGTCGAACACATAGATATTGGCGCACAGGGTTCCCTCGCCCGTGCTTAGGGGAGTACCTATGTACCCAGTGTTAATGACGTACATGAACTGGTCAGCTCCACTCGGGTTATTCCGATTGGCAAAGTAGCTGACCCAATATACGTCGTTTGTGTAGGACTGGGCGGCCGCGATTGTACTGAGCATCACGGCTGCCAGCATGACGAATACAACTTTTTTCAGCATAGAGGATCCTTCTCCCTTTTCTATCGTGGCCGCCCAAAACAGCTTTGGGTCCGTACTCACGATGCATCACATAGCAGAAATCTGGCTATTCTCTTGGTGGCGTAGGCTGTTCCACTACTCCGCAAGAAGCAAATCAATATGGCTAAACTTTTTATCTAGCCGGGCGTGGCAGTGAGGGCGAGATACGAAAGGGACAAAAAGCGCGGCTTAAACACCCAGGTGCTCGTTTTCCTTCACAATTACTATTGACAAATCCCCATCTCACCAACGACCACTAATCAGGACCGCAGCCTTCCGAAAACCGCGTTGTGGAAAGCCAAAGTCGATCCCGCAGACATACACCTTACTCAGAGGGGCACGGAATCGCGCAGACCGGGTTACCCGGTGACGGCAGTGCGGCGCGTACCCCCAAGGGGGCCAAGGCCGGGGTACCCCCAAGGCCAAAATTAGGGGACCCATCACCTGCAGCTACCCCAGGACCACAGCAACAACGGCCGGCTGGGAAACAGGTCCGCAAGTCGGCCGCAAATCACAAGCAAATCAGCCGACAATTCAGGCCAGCATGTAACCCGTGTGCTTTGTTGAGGTGCGATAAGTCGGCCACTTAACGCGGTTCCTCCGGCCGTTTCTGCTGTCGCGCATCCGGCGTCAGATCGGCAGCAAATCAATCGCGGATTTGCCGAGAGTGCACCTTCGCAGCAAGGGCAAGCGATTTTGCATTGGGTTGCTTGCCGCAAAATTATTTTTTTGGTTGCGGTGACTGAATGGATTTGCAGGCGACTGCGCCAGTTCTGCAGTTGAGTATCGGCAGGCAATCTAAGCGGCAAATCTGAAAACCAGCATCACAGCAAACAAACGCGCCAACCAAGTGCGGCAAACACTTGACTGGCGCTAACCACAACCCAAGGAGACTGAGTTATGGCTGAAACCTATCCTACCACGGCGTCCGCAAAACGGAACGCTTTCGACATTATCACCAATCGCATTATTGCCCAGCTTGAGGCGGGTACTGCCCCATGGCATAAGCCGTGGGGAACGCGGAATGCTGATGGCTCTGTAGCGATGCCTAAGAACCTAATCTCCGGTAAAGTATACTGGGGAATCAACCTGCTATTAACCCTGTCCGCAGGCTACGAGTCACAGTATTGGCTCACCTTCAAACAGGCGAAGGACTTGGGCGGACACGTCAAGGCCGGCGAGCATTCATTGCCGATTACCTTCTGGCAGTTCGGCAAGGAGGAAGAGCAAACCCCGGAAGGCGATACCGAAACCCGGCGCTGGGCGTTCTGCCGTCTGTATCACATCTTCAATCTCCAGCAGTGCGAGATTCCCGGGCTGGATATGACGCCATCGGACGGGCCGAAGAACACCTTCAACGCCATCGAAGCCTGTGAGCGGGTTGCTGCGGGTTACCATGGCCCGGAACTGAAACACGGGTATAACCGGGCGTGCTATATGCCCGGGTTTGACAAGATCGAGATGCCATCGCGGGAAACCTTCCATTCCCCAGAGGAGTACTACAGCACGTTGTTCCATGAAATGACGCACAGCACTGGCCATCCATCGCGGCTGAAGCGGGAAGGGATCACTGAAGCCCACTTCTTTGGTGACAAGGTGTACTCCAAAGAGGAGCTGGTGGCGGAGATGGGCGCGGCGTTCCTGTGCGGGCATACCGGCATCGAGAATAAGACAATCGACAACTCTGCCAGCTACATCCAGTCCTGGCTCAAGGTGTTGCGCGGTGATAGCAAGCTGGTAATCAGTGCGGCTAGTGCGGCTCAGCGAGCAGCCGATCTAATTCTGGGCGTCAACTCCCAGCAGGGGGTGGATTAATGGCAACGTCATTGTTTGGCGACATCAACACAGGGAGCCCGGCACAGCCCGAATTCTCATTCCCTGAGCCCTTGACTGAGCGTTACCGTCCCCATGCCATTGATGACTTCGTGGGCTTGGACAAAGTGAAGAACATCATGCGGAAGCTCGCGGCCAACCCGTTCCCTAGCGCTTGGCTCTTTGTCGGCCCGTCGGGTACCGGCAAAACCACGATGGTGTTGGCCCTGGCGGAAGCGATACCGGCCGAAATCCATCACATCCCATCGCAGAACTGCAACCTGGAAACGATTGAGCGGGTCAGGAGAACGTGCCAGTACGTCCCCATGGCGGGTTGCCGGTTTCATATCGTAATCGTGGATGAAGCAGACAGAATGACGCCTGCTGCCCGGGTAGCGTTGCTCTCCAAACTCGATAGCACGGATTCAGCTCCCAACACGGTTTGGATTTTTACTTGCAATGCTACCGATACGCTGGAACCGCGATTCTTGAGCCGTTGCCGGGTGCTGGAGTTCTCGTCCTACGGCATCGCCAAAGATGCTGCTGTATTACTGGAGAAAATCTGGAAAGCGGAATCGGGATCTGATTTGCAACCGAATTTCGCCAGAATCGTGAAGGATTCGGCCAACAACATCCGGGCGGCACTGCAATCCCTGGAATTGGAGTTGATGGCTGCATAAGGCAACAGAATATTTCTTTTGTTGCATTCGGCGGATCGGCGGGAACGAAAACAAAGGCTTTGTCCTGCCGGTTCGCCCAGGCTGAAAACGACGTAATGTTGCATAACGAGAGGACTGACATGACCATCGCCGCAGCAGTGACCGAGATGCCTGCACCGAAATCTCGCCGTGCCAGACGCACAGGCCACGGAATAAGCCATCTAACGCCCGATGAAATCCCGGCCGTCTTGCGGATGGCGCGAGATAATAGTGCCGGTGACTGGGCCATGATTTTATTGGGCTACCGCCATGGGCTCCGGGCCAGTGAGGTTTGCCAGTTGGCGCTGGATGACCTTGACGTGAAGAACCGGGCTGTTACCCTGCGCCGGTTGAAGGGTTCCATGCGGACAGTCCAGCCCCTTTACGAGCACCGGGGGCAGCCGCTTCTGGATGAAGTAGTCGCCTTGCGGCATTGGCTGAAGGAACGGCCGGACGACGGCAGCCGGTATGTGTTCGTCAGCCAGAAAGGCGGGCGGCTGGATCGGACGCAGTTCTTCCGGCTGTTTCAGGGCTATGCTGAGGCTGCGGGGTTGCCAGCCGACAAGCGGCACCCACACTGCCTGAAGCATTCATTGGGAACCCACTTGGTTGCCGGCAACGTGAACCTGGCGCTGGTCAAGCAAGCCCTCGGCCATCGTTCGATCAACAGCACCATGAAATACATCGGCACGAGCGACGGCCAAGCAGCCGCAGCGGTCAAGGCCGCCATGGCAGATTTGTTCTGAGTTTACTGGGGAAACGGGCTCACTGTACGAGGCTATAGCTTTCTCGTGCTCTCAGCCGCCGCTGATGGCATCACCTGCCGCGCTGGTTCCGTAGTTGAGCCACGATTGCGAGTGGAGCCCACAGCGGAGCGCTCAGCCAGAGCACCCAGGTGAGAATGCGGTCATATGTCTTTGCCTTCATGTCGAGTACCTCAGACAGCAAAGCTCAGGAACCCGAAACAACCAGCAGCGTGCTTGGCTTAAAATGGGGCAGCCGATTAGCCGCCCCAAAAGCGCCAGGGAAACATCTCTGTGATCGACAAACGGGATGTTTGACTACACGCTGGCGCATCACCTTAACGCTTAAGTCAGACCCACACCTACCCCGCTTTTCAGATTGTCTCCGATTGAAAGATGATGCCAAGTCTCTTTGCGGCCTAGCCATTTTTACTAACCGAAGAGGTGAGACAACTTACCCTCGTTCACCATAAGGCGGGTTGCTTTTCCAACTTGTCCCAATCGTCCCCGTGAGCAAATCGCGCTACTGGGGATTGGCGACACATTGTAGCCAAGACAACTATCCCCCGGCCCTCTACTCTTGTGGCACACATGGCGATAAAGGCACCCGCAGCTCCCGTCTCGATCCCGAACAACCCAGTTCTTAACGGCGCAAGATGACGCTTCCATCAACTCTGGACACGCGCCATAATTTTTTCCGCATACACTCTTCAAGAGGAAATACCAATGCTTCGTCCGCGCAGCGCCATTTATTGACAACCTGGGGAGTACGCCAAATGGTGGATTGAAATCCGGCCTGTGCCCGTACACCATACGCTGGAAAATCCGTAGCAAGTGTTCGGGTGGAAGGAAAGCTCGGCATGTTACAAGGCGTAAACTATTTTGCTGTGCTGGCCTTTTTCTTCTTCGCCCTGCAATACGCTATGCTGGGCCAGCAAGCCACCCACACCAATTGCACCCCGAATGGCAACACGGCGGATTGTACCAGCACCACCACAGGTAGCAGCGATGCTGGCGTCTGGAAGGCCCACAAGGCCCAGCAACAGGGTTACTTCCTGAACGGCTCCGCCGTTGATGGCAAAATAGGCAAAGCCCTTGGCCAAGGCCTCCGGGGCAAGGTTAGGAAATTCTGTGCCAAGCATCCGGGCGAGGTTTGGGTTCTTCGTAATTCAAAACACGTTCTGCTTTTAACCGGCGAGTGCTGGTAACCTCTTTCTCGCTTCCCAATCCATGTAGCGAGCCGGCGGCACGGGCCACGCTGGATTCCGATGGCTTGCCCGGTGGACACTTCCGAGGTGGGCACCACTTAAGACAACTAACCCCCGGCCCTAGCGCTTCTCCGTGGGACCGGGGGATTTCATTCACGGCAATGATTGTTCCGGGCTAACCCGTCGGCACCCGAAACGTCGGCCATGCTTGAAATGGTCGTTGCCCACCATTCTGCAGGGATGACCGACTGCAACCGCGCCCTACTCGCCGCAAACCGCGCTTTTACCAATCCGCCAGCGGCGCGGCAAAAATTGTCTAAAAAAATGCATCTCTGCCTTCTCTCAATTCATCTATTCCGCCCGGAGGTAGAACGTGAAGGAAGTCCGTATTATCGCACTTGGAACCATTTTGGCAGCGAGTTTTGCTCTGGGGGTTCACGCTAAAGCCCAAACGACAGGCACCTCTGGTGACGCCAGCAACTACGAGATAGGCGAGCCCGACTCGACTTCGCAGCAGAGCGACGTCGCAAAGGATCAGCAGAGCGGTGTCGCCAAACCGGATCAGCAGACTACCACAGAACCCGAGATGAAGGACGGAGTCACTCCGTCTTTGCCCACGGAACCCTTGACTTTGGATCAAAACTGGAATCCGCCGGCGCATCTCTAAACAGGACGCTGTACGCAGCCGTGGCAGAAACCTTGTCTGAACAGGTCTAAGCCCGGCTGCGCTGTTTAGCGCGATGCTCCAGCACATCCCGGTAGGTTCGGTTAAGAGCGTCATCGTCCATCGAATCGAGAGTCTCTGTTACGGCGGCCGGTTCCGCTTCTTCGGCGTCGCTAGGTTTCTGGATCAACCCCAGAATCGAGCCGCGCTTTTCATCTTCCAGGGGTCGCAGCCGAGCTTCGAGCCACTGAGGCAACGGGCGATTGGGGCACTATTGAGCGCTTCGCCAACACTCCGAAGTGGCACCCTTTGCTCCGCGAGGGCATCTTGGCAGTGTTCCACTATGGAAGTCCCCACGCCGATCCCAACGATCCGGCCTGGCTGGCTTATATAAACAAGCACACAGCGGGCGGGCAAGCGAAGCAGGATATATTCAGCCAAGGCCTCGGGAAGGTTTCCGCCTGCGGCCATGCGTTCGATGCGCAGCCGATCACTCTCTGGGATTGTGCGCGGCGTGTCCTGGTTAAGTACGCGGCCTACAGCAGCCATTGCCTCATCCCTGTCGCCCGCCTGCGTGTCTTGGAGCTTAAAGTGACGCTTCTCCCCAGAATCGTCGTTGGTGGCCGCGACTATCCACCACCCGCCCTGCAGGGCAATGTCAACCGTCCATCCTTGGCTGTAAAACCGCCATGAAGTGCGGGGCAACTCCACACCGGCCTCTGACAGTTGATGGCGTAGCTCGGGGTCGCTCTGTGATTCGCGAACCATGCGGGTAAGCTGGTTCCGTAAGGACATTGGCGTATCGCTGGCTAACGGTGCGAACCGAGGGTCTGTTTCCGTCTCGCTGCCAAATCGAGCGAGGTTAATCGCGGATTCGTCGCGGGGTTCAAAAGCTGGATCGGTCCAACTCTCCTCCGCCTGGGCTTGAATTTGGCTTATAAGCTGTTGTTTTGCATCAGTCATTTTGTGTTCCTTCTGCCGGTGATTCCGGCGTGGTGTGCTTCTGTAGAATCCGGCTTGCTAACTCGCGCTCCGCCTGCCGTGACGCATGCCTGACAAAATGCTGTAAGGTGCGGATGCATCTCTCGCGCCGCAGGGCGGATCGTGTGGAGTCTAGGCTGCTTATGCGGGTAATCGCTGAGCCATAGTCGTAGTTATCCGGCCATCCGAGAATGAAAAAACAGTCCAGGTCCAGGTAGAGCTTTTCCGCTTCCGGTCCGACTGCCGGTGGCGGTGGCAACTGGCCGTATTCCTCACGCCGATGGTTCAAGAGGGCGAGCAATTCCGCTTCTACGCTGACTGTTGGCGGTTCGCCCAGCAACTCCCGGGCTGCTTGAACCTCGGCAGGTGTAGAGTGTTTATCCGCGATGATTACCTGTAGTTGTCGTTTTCGTAGTTCGTCCATGTTGTCTTAACTCCCTTCTTAGCATTTCTTGCTCAAACCTTTCCCGCGCCAGACCGATCAGCCGGGAGCCAGCTTTGGGTTCATTCAGAATCCGCGCCAGTAACGCCAGCGATGGGCAGGCTAGGGCACGCAGGGCGGCAAGACGTACCTTCTGGCTGAGCTTGACGTTGGCGGCAATGCGGGCGTTAACGGTATCGGGGTTGGGGTATCTCATGGTTTCATTCATTGCGTCTGGAAAATGGAGAATTTGGTGCTGCTTTTACGACTTCTCGGTTTTATACGCGCTCGCAACTGCCCGGATGACCTGCGGGCTCACCTGGGGCCTAACGGCGCGTCCTACGCCGAGAAGTGGCCTTCTAGCGGGGCTCCTTTGGCGTTCTGGAACAGCGTGGCAAGTTGTTTTTTGCTGGATCGTCGCTTCGGTTTAACCCCGGCGTACTTAATTGCCAGCCGAACCAGAGCGATGGGTGGTGTACCCCCACTCTCCATCGCTCTACCGCATTAGCAGGTCCCGCAGGTCGGCTGCTGTCTTCGGCGGCTTAAATTCCGCCAAGCCGTCCGGTTTGTAGACGGTCCGCCGGGTGCAAGTTTCGCCATTTGCCGGAAGAGCACAAGCTGGGCGGGGAGATACTGGAGACGGTGAATCTGCACTTGCAGGAACAGGGGGTGCGCATCACCACCGGCACCATCGTGGACGCGACCTAGATACCAGAAACAGATTCTGGGGTAAGAAAGACACGCCACAGGGTCCCAGTTTCTAAGGTTCACATGGAATTCTTCATCCAAGCGCCCCAAGTCGGGGCTTGTTCAGAGGTTCCTTAAGGGCCGAATCGAACGGCTGGAAAAAGAGCAGCGCTTCAAGAGGTGGTTCGAAACAGCAAATATCCTGGGACGCTTCACCGACGACGAACTAAAGGCCTACGTGGAAACGGGGGAACTGCCAGAGTCGGTGCTCTGCGCGTCATTTGCCGAGCGGCCGAGCACGAGCAGATTGAACGGGTTGGACCGTAAAACCCTTCTCAAGCTGTTTGAGGAGGACGAGCGCGTTTTTGGTGGCCGAAACGAAGCCGAACTGAAGTTCTGGACCGAACACGACTACTGGCCGGACCTGGGGCCAGAAGAATCGGCCAAATACATGGACAAACACTTCGAGCGTATAGAAGAGGTGCTCAATGACCGTAAGCAAAGTGACCATCACCGCGGCTGATATTCTCAACGGTCTCTGGTCACTACTAAACGGACCGAGCAAGAACGGGGGCCTCACCACAGGGCAAAGGAAGGCTCTTAAGCTGATTCTCGAATGTCGGGGCGGACAAGAGTTCCTGACCACTCGGACTGAGAACGAGCTTGAGGAGCTGCCGCACCGTTTATGGGAATGGGCGCACATGACACTGCCTAAAAAGACCCGAGCGAAGCTCAAGGCGCAGGCGTGGGCTACGTGGGTTGGATTTCTAATTATGCGCGGGCCGTGCTACGCCCGTCGAACCGAAGACGAACGCCTGTCCTACTGGCGCGAGGGCAATTGGCCAAAAGCGGATTCAAAAGCGGTGTGATGCGGCCGCGCCTGGACACGAACAAGCGGTTGTACCGCCTGCCCTGTACGGAGCAGAACCTTTCATTGCGCCTCCCGTCACCAGTTCAAGTTCCAGCACTGGTGTTGGAGCGCCCTGTTCAAACTGGGCCTCGTACTCTCGGTGCCACTAACCACCGGGTGCAGGGCTTGATGATTCTCGGGGATTTCGCGTCGATTTCGATGCCCAGTTCTTTTCTATTGCTTGGCATGCGTCCTTGACCGCGTTCTTCAAGCTTCGTGCCGAGTTGGCGAAAATCAGGTCGCCAGCAGGAGTGAACACAACGGCCCTTCTGCGACAGAAGGGGAAGGCAAGGATCGAGCAGCGCTGGAAAGTCGTATTATTCGCTTCCTTCAAGAGACTCTGCACCTTGCTGAATAGTCAACTTCTCAAGTTCCGCGTACACCCTGATCTCGCCACCGGTCACCCTTAAGTTCTTCTCCCAAACCTTATATCCGGCCTTATCTGGTAACAATTCCTGATTAACCACACAATTGAGGTTACCCAATGGGTCGGCCAGCCGACCACCTGGGCGACAACTTGACTTGGGTAGGTTAGCCGGCTCGGGCAAACGAGAACCCCACCGACTAATCATTGATTAAAGTAAAGATCATCCGGAATATCTACGTTCTTTTCCGGGAATGTTTAAGTGTTATGCCTGATATTTAACTCGGGCCAGAGTTCCACAATGCACTTACTCCGTCTTGTACTCTACCAGCCGCGGGGGTCCTGTAAGTGCGAAAACTACAAGTTGTCCTCATCGTTCTGGCCGCGATGTATGTGGCGCAGGCGGCATCGTTGCCGATCACGCCTACCACCACCTTAGCAGCTGAGACCGCCAACAACACCTCTGCGGCCAATAGCTGGACCACCTCCAGCAATGGCGACTTGGGCGCCAGCAATATCAGCAAAGTGGACCATCGCAGCCTGCTGTATCCAGGCGCAAACACCCAGATTTATTCGCAGATGGTAATGTGGTTCGGCTCTCCCGGCCACATTCAGGTGGGCTATAACTCCGACGACTACACCGAGGTGCAGAAGCAGGTGGACGACCATCTAAGCCGCGGCATCAGCGGCACTATCGTCGATTGGTATGGCACCACGAACACGGTCGTAAACGGCGCCACCCTCTACCTGAAGCAATACGCCGAAAGCCTGTCCGGTTATCCCTTCAAATTCGCCATTATGGAGGACAAAGGGGCGCTCTCGGCCTGCGCCAATACGGCCGGCTGCAATGTCACGGCACAACTCATCAGCGACCTGACTTACGTGGTGAATACCTATGGCTATTCACCCGCCTACATGACCGTCAATGGTCGGCCGGTGCTGTTCTCCTTCGGGCTGGATGCGTATTCCATCAATTGGGCTCAGGTGGCCGCTAATGTGCCCGGTAACCCCGTATTTGTGTTCCAAAACTCCGCCGGTTTCACTCACGCCGACAGCGCCGGCAGTTTCGCCTGGGTTATGATCGATACCAGCAACCCGGAAGATTGGATGCAATCCTATCTAGATGGTTTTTACTCGAAGGCGCTCACCTATCCATCCGAGAGTACTTACGGGGCAACCTATAAAGGATTCAATGATACGCTGGCCTCCTGGTCCGCGGACCGCATCATGGACCAGCAGTGCGGTCAGGTATGGCTCAACACCTGGGGAGAAATCGGAAAATACTACAGCGCCGGCAATCAGCTTGGAGCGGTGCAGGTCGTTACCTGGAACGATTATGAAGAAGGGACGGAAATCGAAACTGGTATCGACAATTGCCTGAGCATCACCGGCGCGGTTTCGGGCAATACCTTGTCCTGGACACTGGCCGGGAACGAAAACACCTTAGACCACTATATAGTCTTCATTTCGACCGATGGCTCCAATTTGATGCCGCTGACCAATGTCTCCACCGGTATTCACACGCTCGATTTGAGTCAATTCGGCATTGGACCGGGCAACTATATCCCGTATGTAAAAGCTGTGGGCAAGCCGTCGATCCTGAACCACATGTCGCCAGCGGTTTCCTTTACCGTTCCTGGAGTTGCCGTTCTTCAACCAGTGAGCGGAGCTACGGTTGCTTCCCCCGTAACTTTTGTGGCCTCGGCATACTCGTCCAAGACGATCGCAACCATGCGCATCTACGTCGATTCTCAAATCGCATATACCGTAGCTGCCGCCAGTCTAGACACTTCTATCGTCATTGCGCCGGGAACACACAATGTGGTGGTCCAAGCTTGGGACGCCAGCGGAGCGGTGTTTAAAAGCCCGCTAACGATTACGGTTCCGCCCCCCACGGCTTCTTTGTCGGTTTCCCCTAGCAGCACGACTACGGGTAGCCCCGTAACTGCGCTTCTAACTGGGAACGATCCGGACGGAACGATCCAAAGCTACCGGATCGACTTCGGCGATGGCACGGTGGCCACCGGTCCGACGGCCGTCCACGCCTACGCGGCGGCTGGCAGCTATAGCATAACTGGCACCATCACCGACAATGGCGGGCTCACCGCCACAGCTACCGCAACGGTCACAATCACCGCAGGGGTGACCATCTCTTCGCCGACCAATGGAGCCGTGGTCGGTTCGCCGGTGCAGTTTGTGGCATCGGCGGCGCCCGCTAACACCGCGTATCCCATCACGTCCATGCGGATCTACGTGGACAACGTAAGCGTGTACCTGGCTTACGCCAACAAGCTGGACACGTCCGTTGCCCTGAAGGCGGGCGGACATAGCGTCGTCGTTCAGGCTTGGGACAGCCTCGGGAACGTTTACAAAACGGCCATCGCCATTAGCGTCAACTAGAGTGGTTCCAGAGTTGGTGTGTGCTTCAGTGCTTTTTGGGAGAGGAGACGGGGCTGCTCACTTCGGGGACCTGGACTTGCGCCGGCAGATATGGGCACCCTCCGCAATGTCCAGCATCTTCGGATCCCGTCCATAAGCGATGGTCTTGCCACAAGCGGAGCAAAGGGACATAACAAGGCTGGATTGAGGCGACGGTCCCGTGCGTATCAATTCTCTTGAGATCGCCCAGGCAGTTGATGTGCAGATTTCGTTCATTGGGAAAAGAGCTTAGCCCCACAACTTTACAGTTCGGTGAAGGAGCGATCAAAGATGCGAGAATGTTGTCCTAGAAACTGATCCGATCATAACACTACGAGCTGTGCGTATTGCAGGTGCTCGGGATCGGGCAAGTACTGGCTAGTCATGGCTTTAAGTTGGTGTGGCGATCCGGCACACCATTGTAGGAGGGTACTCCAGTTTTTACGATTAACGTGCTTGGACTGTGGAAAACTGGGCAGAACCGTTGTTTGCAGCCCCGCCTCTGCACACGCCAGCAAGCATCCCCGCCCAGCCGCCCGTCTCGCCGGCCGTCCGATGTTCGTCCTAGAAAACCGGCAGGTCTTCATTGACGGCACGCTTACGACCGGCTCTTCAATCCGACCCTGTGATTGACCACAGGTAATCACTGTGATGCCCGCCCGCAACTTTTTTCGCCAACGTGCGATTAAAAAAGGGAAAATATAAGGTTCCAGAAAGAGGATCTGTATGGCTCCCCTGCTCGATCTTTTGTTCGGTTGTACCCATCGCAAACTCTCGTTCCCGATCACAAGAAAGTCGCGCCGACCTCGTTCAGATTCTGACAGTATGAAGAGAACCTACGTCGTGTGCCTGGATTGCGGCAAGGAGTTCGCATACGACTGGGCACACATGAGAATTGTTTTCTCCGCAAAGCTGGCTGCAAAGGATACCGGACCCACTCCACTCAGTCCGCAGGCGGCATAAAAGTTCGGCAGACACATGCTGAGGAATTGAAGCCAAGTACGACTACGATGGAGGCAGTGGAGTTCCGGAGTGTCTCCAGTTTCGGCGCCCATGTCCAGTACGAAGGCAATGAAGCACGGCTCCGCTCGGCGGAACAGCAGATCATTGAACCGGGACCTGCCCTGGTCGTCGATTTTTGAGGGTGGGTGGCTCGTACAAGAGGCTGGGTAGTTGAGCGGCGCTGATCCGACAATCAGTGGCCGAGCGTTAGCCGTTTACAGTTTTTACGGACTTTTCACAGACGATGGTGCGGCATCACGCTAAAGTACGGGTATGCCTTCCCCGATGCTGTTGTGCGTTGATAACTCCTCACACTCTTTACGGGTTCGTAAAGCCACTCTCGAACACCTTGGTTATTCTGTGTCCACTGCGACCAGTGCGGCCGCCGCACTGACGATGCTGGAGCAAATGGCGGTTGCCGCCGTATTGCTAGAGTACAAATCGGAAGGCATGGACGCCGAGGCGGTCGCGCACCATATCAAACAGCGGTTCCCGGATCAGCCAATAATCCTACTGTCGGCGTACGCGGAGATGCCAGAGGCGCTTCTCTGGTTGGTGGATGAGTACGTGATGAGAAGTGAGCCGGTCGAACGGCTGGTGGAGGTGATTGAACGAATGCCACGCCGCTCGGATAAGGCTGTACCGCGTGCCACCGGAATGGCTCGCGCATACCACCGAACAGCATGAGTTGGAACGCCAAGATTTGAAACTTCTCCGGCTATGTCTCGCGTGCGTGGTGCGGTTGGTACGCTGGATGCAGCCAAACTTGGCTTGCCACAACGTCGGCAGACGCCATCACGCACGAATCCCAGTCGCCAACATCTGGGTTCCGTTTCCTTTCCCGCTCGAACAACTCCCCCCGTCCGACCCACTGCGAATAGGTGATCCGGCGCATCTGCACCTCGGCGACATCAGCATCTTCAACGTCCGGGCCGATAACGACCACATCGACTTTCTGGTGCTCGCAGAGATAGAGCACCTCTGAGACCGCAAGTGCCTCCCAGACCGTGTAACCGGCGAGCGCCAAGTCGGACGCCATCTGTGAAGGAGCACGGTCGGTCAAATAAACAAGCGAGAGCATAGGATTCGTAGTGCTGGCGACCTAAGTTGTGGCACCACCTCGAACCCGCTCGCCCGACTTCCCGAGGTGGTGCTACGAGACGAATAGTTGTATTTACCGGCCTAAACTATTTTGTTTTACCTTGTCTGGATGCAAAATCAGTTTTTGCACTCTCCAGTTGTTCATATCAGCCACAAGCAATGTATTCTCATCAGGACACGCGATCGCGTGAACCCAATTGAACTCCCCGATCTCATGACCGGACCTGCCGAGCATACCTAGGATTTTCCCATCCGGCAGCGAGAGCTTGTAAATCCTGCCCGGTTCATTATCGGATGTATAGAGATATTGGGTTGGCGTGTTTGTGATGCAAATGGTCCATGGCCTTGTCTCATCGGGCGGGCGGGCGGGCATATTACCGAGCACAGGATGACGAGTTTTGTCATAGGGCACATTTAGGAAAATAAATCTCTTGAAATTTCCGTCGAGGTCGAAAACTTGAATGCGGCGGTTGTTGCGATCAGCCACATACAAGTTCCCCTCGCGGTCGATCCCGATGTTATGCGGATTAGCAATGTGCGCCGGATTTTCGTTCGCGTGTACTCCGCTGCTACCAGGTTCCCCAAATGACTTGAGCCAATATCCATGCTTATCGAATTTTGCGATCCGGGAATTGTAATAGCCGTCGCTGATGTAGATGTTATCTTGAGCGTCCCACGCAACATCGGTACAACCGTTAAAATAGCCTTCCACCGGGGTCGGAGGTGGAACCGCCTTTCGATAGTGAGGCTCATCCGGTCCTTCATCCCGCCGTCCGAGGTTCATTACAACCATTCCTTCGGGGTTGAACTTTATGACTGACATTGCTGCTTTATCAACGACCCAAAGGTTGTCATACTTATCGAATCTGACGGAGTGCCCATACGCCAAACCGTAGACGCCGCGGCCTATTTCGCGCAGGTAATTTCCGTTTTGGTCGAATACGAGCAGTTGCGTTGTGGAGGCGCCAAACACCGGCCCAGTACCTGCACTGCCGGGGTGATTCAGAACGACAACTAAACCTTTGGAGTTAACTGCAACGCTAAGCACTTCTCCGAGGTTGCGGTCTGGCGTCAGCTTGAGGAATGGCACGGATTCAAATGGAATTTCAGGGGCATTTTGCAGGACCGGAGGTGGCGGAGCTTGCTGTGCAAACGCCGATATCCCCAAGAGACAAAACAAAGCAACTTTTATTGACAGTTTCATGGGATCTCCTGGAATTTACAAAGGGTAAGTTTCACCGAGAACACTGTCCGGGACCGTGAGTCGCACCACATTCTATCGTCGGCAACCAACTTTACAAGGAAAAGTCGGGTCCGGGTGCAGAAGAAACCATGCACTGCGGCTGAATCCCACCCTAAGAACTTTGCAGACAATAAGGGACTGCTTTGAGAGGTCTTGCAGGAAGCCGCAGTCGAGGACGAAGAATCTAGCCGGGATCTGCCGGCATTTAAGAGGGGCCTGACTTTTTCGCCAAGCCCCTGTTACAACGATTAACCCTGGGCAGGTTTGTGGTTGGAAGTCAGGGGGATGGGCTACCGAGGTTCGTGAGGTTCGTGAGCTTGTTCCATGTGGCAGTCCTTTCGCACCCTGTCGCGCTCGTGCCTGGCCTGGTCCGCTTGTTTGCTGTGTTCGCCATGACGGTCGGTTTCTTTCTTTACCTTTTCCTCAGCTTTACGAACACGTTCTTTACAATCGTCCGCCACCACGGTTGGCGTCAGCGTACCAAACAAAAGAAAGCCGCCGAGCAAGGTGGCAACGAGAGTCTTCTTACAAAACATTTCTGTTACCTCCTAAAATCCCTTAACGACAGTTTGAGTAATTCTGGTCCCAGAGCTAAACCGATATCCCCTGCGGGTGCTCGGTTCAGCACTGAATTTTAGAACCTGACGACCATCACTGTCGACCGCCGAAACCAAATTGGGGGGTATGATGGGGATTCCGCTGAAGGCGAACGCCTAATCCGGAGGGAAGCCGAACGGCGTTCCGGAGGAAGCTGAACAGCAGTCGGAGCGAAGCGACGCTGGCGAGATGATTGTGCAGGAAGTGTTCGGCATCG
>Ga0326727_10015724_pt1 | contig 16147 bp, 13 predicted proteins | sample MB2enrmetagenome_FD_207643 | JGI IMG/M metagenome (GOLD analysis project Ga0326727, IMG submission 207643) | Lab enriched peat soil microbial communities from McLean, Ithaca, NY, United States - MB29MY | ecosystem: Environmental > Terrestrial > Soil > Wetlands > Peat | place: USA: New York...
CCTCCCCATACACCCCCGCCCCCCCCCCCCCCCCCCCCCCCCCCCCGCGGGGGGGGGTGGGCCACCGGGGGGGGGGGGGGGGGGGGGAAACGGCGGGGAATAGCGAGTAGGGAATAGGGAGTAGGGAGCAGGGAGTAGGGACTGCGGACTACGGACCGGGCACATCCCTGACAGAATGGAAAGTGGTCAGTGAACAGGGGTCAGTGGTCAGCAAAGGCCCGCTCCGTCGATCATTTCCATTGTGCGCCGGCGGGGCTTAATCTTCGGCAAACGGCGTTCCCAGGTCTTCCGCCGTGGCGGATAGTGGCGGACGAGACCTGAGCACCCGGCGTGGCGCAGCCGCGCCCAAATCGTTGCGGTCTGGGAAGACCCTTAGTCGTTCACGGTCTGGGACTTCATCAATTCCTGAGTCAATTGAGCAGACTGCATGGCCTGGCGCACCTGCATCCGCCCTACACGGCTTCGGTCCTCTTCAAGCAGGACGTCAAGGATATCCTGATCAAGCTCCTCTTTCACTGTCGGGTTGTTGAACTGCAGGATTGCGTGATACCCAATCCAGACTTCGTAGTTATTGAGAAACAGTTGATAGAGCGCGGGGCTCTCCGTTTTTAGTTTCTCGACTTGATTCTTGAATGGGCCAAAAACCGTTGAGTAATATACAGCGATTCGCCCGCCCAACTTCATGGGCTTATACGCCACAGTCTCATAGTCAGCGTCAGCACAACCTTCGGCAAGTTCCTCCCAGACCCGTCCCCAGTCTTCTTGGTCGTCATACGGATTTATGGGGATGATATCAAACGGAGGAATGTAGCCCTTTTCCTTCTTTGCGTGCTCCTCAGGCGCAGGCAGAATCTCATACAGCAGATCATCCGTTAATTGTGTCCCGTCAGGCTTGGTCAGCGTTACCGTAACGATGCCCACTTCCCCAACTTTGGCTTGCGCCTTTGCGCGGAGACGCCATCGTACCCGCCCGCCTCTTAGGGGAGCCTTGCCTGCTTGTTCGAGGAGATCAGGCTCCGACCTGATTGCCAGCCTCCCCTGTCTGTCGTACTCGGCGTCGGCGTCAGTTTCCACCAGCACAAGTTCCGTATCGCCTAGTCTGCATTCCAAGGCTGATTGCGGGGAGACGATCTTAAAGGTCGTGACACCTGGGAAGGGCAGCGTGGGTAGGGGGTCAAATACACGATAGCGGCGGGTCTTCCTGGTCACCACTGGCTGCTTGTCGTCAGCACCTTTGCCGTACGTGGGGCCCTCCTCGCGAACCTGCAACCCAGCATCCATTAGGAGTTTTGTTAGCTGGCGCCTCACTTCTTGGCTAGTTGCCTCTATTTCGCGCTTCGCCATCCTCTCAGTTAGCTCCCGCTCAATTGCGTAGAGGTTTTCGTCCTCCTCAAGCATCTTCTTCAAGACCCGCATTAGATCGTCCAGAATCGGGCCATCCTTGAACCCCTCTCGACTGGTGGAAAAGAGCTCACGCCGAACGCGGCTGCTTGAGTCTGTGGCATCGATATGGATGACAATGTGGCGCGCGACCATTCCCAGCCCAATTTCTTTCAAAAGTTGCGCCGTCTTCTCGCCCTGGTTCTGGCCATTCATCGTGCCAACTATTGGGTGTCCCCGCTGAATGTACAATTCACTGGAATTCGGGCGAAGCACAACTCCGCCCTTCTTCTGTTGGTCTTTGCGGTAATTCAAGACTACCCAGTATTCGACGCCAATCGAAGTTTCGTCTGAGCCGAGAGGTGATATGTATTCCATCTGACGATGATGCTTGATCACCGAGCCTCTGTCCTCGTTCTCTTCTTCGGGTGCCCCTTTCGATGCGAGTTTCATCAGACGATTCCGGCTTCCCGTTACGACCTCGTCCCGCGCCGGGGGGCGCAGGTCAATGACGCGGAAGGGGAGTAGGGGATCGAACATCGAGAAATGTAGATAGTGATACAGGTTTCCTGGGCTGGGACTTAGGCGATTGCTCAAGCCGCTAAGACGGTAGTTTATGTGCCGTACAACGGTCCCACGTGAAAGCGTTGGAAGTTTTACCCCAACCACATTCGGGTATATCTCGAGCGGTGCCGATCCGACAGCAACGGCAGGGACAACAATTTTGCCTTCCTCATTGAAGCATAGGTACCCATAGCAGTCCACCTTGTATGTCTCATTCAGGTTCAGCACCCGCGCAACTGTGAACCCTATCGAGTCTGGTCTCTCGCGGGACCTGGAAAAGATGATTGCATAATCGCAGAACCCTAGGGTTGCGGCGCCTCCCTGCCCAAATGCCCCTACAAGGTACCGTTTTGTTATTTTGTTTCCCGCCTGCAGGCTGAGGATTGTAGAAGCAAATGATTCTGGTGCTATCCCCGTTCCGTCGTCGTAGACGTCGATCGTGGGGCTATCTTCCTTGCCGCTCGGTAGAATTGCAACAACAATTCGGCGTGATAGGTCCAGATCCTTCAGAATCCATTCGTACACATTGTCGTCGGGGCCTGTCAAGGGTCGGCCGAACCATTGTTTTGCGGCTTGTTTTGCCGATGGCGGCGGCGTGATGTTGGGTAAGAGTCTATCGTCAAGAATGGCGTCGGTTGCGTTCGTGATCCGCTCTGTCAGGCTCCTCCCTGGTTTAGCACCTAGTCCAATGGTCGAGAGATTTGATGGGTTACTTCCGAAGGCGTGCCACTGCAAGTTAAGCGGGCCGAAGGGCTCATCTAGGCCCAAGTCTGGCCTGTCGCCTATCATTGTAAGTATTTCTTGGAGTTGCGCGACGGTGCTAACCGTCAGTAAGGAATCCAACAATTCGTTCTGATTCTGGATGGCCATTCTGTCAGGCTCCCCTGTCGAGGGTGGGTTAGGCTTTTCGGTGCACGAGCAGGTACTCCTTGCTGGAGGAAGTGCTGCCATTTAGCTGTGCGTACCACTTTCGATTTGGGACGTTTCGCCAGTTTCTTTCTGAACCGGAGGGTTCCGTCTCCTCTAAGCCCGCGGAGCGGAGCGCCTCCAGGTAGAGGTGGAGATGGTCCTCTGGCTTCGCAAAGGCGACGAGTTGGACCATGAGGGAGTCTTTCCCCATAATTTCGACGACCGGCTTAAGGCAGGACCGGAATTGAGTTAGGTAGTTTTCAGGATCCTTCCGTTTTCGGTCGCCGAAGGTGTAGTGTGACCCTCCGAAACCGTCAAGGCTCCCTGTAATCCAGAATGGCGCCCGGCTCTCACGCCTGCCTCTAACTTGCCAGCGATGATATAGGATATGTACGCCAAGATATGGCGGCGAGGTCAGTATAAGCCGGGGCGGAAGCCATTTGCTTGGCACTCGGCCTTGATTGACGCTGTCTGTGACGTCTCCCAGGATTAACCGGCGCCGACGGCCGATATCCTCAGGCCTTAGACCCTGCTTGCGGATGCTTTCCCGATACTCGCGCATCCCCTTGGCCATTGCTTCGGAATTCACGCGCAGGTGCTGGAGGAACTGCCTGGCCGTCGGCACCTGCCGCCGGCAGTCAAGAGCCCACTGTCCCGTCCTCAATAAAACGGATCGCGCAAACGACCTTGCGTTTTCCGATTTAATCGACTCGGTTCGGGCGAGCGCCACTTCAATGACGTTCCGAATCCACCATGGAATGTTGGCTTGGTACTCCTCCCAAGTCGGGTCCGGCTCTGTTCTGGAGCGCAGGTCGCTCTCAGTTATAAGACTCTCTGTCCACCGGATTACTTGGGCCAGGGAACCGTCGCCCAGCGGCGTGGTTTTTGCTCGCGCGACGAATTTACTCAGTGGGTTTATGTCACACCCGACGAACCTTCTGCCGGCGACCAGGGCCTCTACCGCTGTGGTCCCGCCGCCCATGAATGGGTCGAAAACTGTCTCGCCAGGTTCGGTCAGATTCTCGATCGCGGATCGGGCAAACTGCGGGGAGAAGCGGGCCGGATATCGGTAGTAGCCGTGCGTTGACCCGGCAACCGGGTCAACCGACGCGGCCGACCGGAGCAATGCCCGGAATGCTTGGTCCTCTGCAATAGCGTGCATCCAGCTGCGCTCCAAACGGGATAATTGACAATGCTAGCACTGCTCGGAGGCTTAGGGAACCGCTATCGGCACAGCGCCCCAAACTCGTCACCTCACTTTGAATCGAGCGAGTCCTGCTTATGATCCGTGCCGCAGCCGCATCGCATCCTCCGCAGGGTGCAGGAGAGACGCAGAATCTCGAACAAGAAGCCCGAGAGGTATGCCTCGGGGGTTAAAGGCCCACATTTGTCTTGCATTTGCGGCACGACTGAAGTCGTGCCCTTTCAAGGCAGCCGCAAGCGCAAAGGCAGCCGCAGATCCCCTTCGGCAAGCTCAGGGCAGGCTTTCAACTTCGGTCGCGGCGGTGACCTCCGCTCAGGCTGACAGCGCATTTTGCGGCTGGGTTGCTGCCCGTTTGGAGGGGACGGGGCAAAAGGGGGCTGGCCGGCGATGTCTCCCGCGCCGGCCCTTCTTTTCCGGGGCTTTTGGGGCTTGCAATGCGGCCCGCGCCCTTTGGCCGTACAATAGGCGATGAGGTAGAAGCAGTTTCCCAATGTCATCGAACGGCTATCCATCCCGCTCCGGGCGGTCGCACGGCTGGCGCTCGCTCTTCAGCATGTTCTCGAGCGATCTGGCCATCGATCTCGGCACCGCCAACACCCTGGTCTACGCCGCCGGCAAGGGCATCGTGGTGAACGAGCCCTCGATTGTGGCCATCAACAAGAACACCGGCGAGGTGGAGGCCGTGGGCAAGGAGGCCAAGGAGATGCTGGGCCGCACGCCCGGCAACATCGTGGCCATCAAGCCCATGAAGGACGGCGTGATCGCCGACTTCAAAGTCACCGAGAAGATGCTGAACTACTTCATTCAGAAGGCGCACAACCGCAAGATGCTGGTGCATCCGCGCATCGTGATCGGCGTGCCCAGCGAGATTACGCAGGTGGAGAAGCGCGCGGTGGAGGACTCGGCCTACCGCGCCAAGGCCAGCGAGGTCTACCTGGTGGAGCAGGCCATGGTGGCGGCCATCGGCGCCGGACTGCCGATCACCGAACCCTCGGGCAACATGGTGGTGGACATCGGCGGCGGGACGACGGACATTGCGGTGATTTCGCTGTCCGGGATTGTGTACTCGCGCTCGGTGCGCATGGCCGGCAACCAGATGGACGAGGCCATCACCAACTATTTGAAGCGCAAGTACAACCTGCTGATCGGCGAGCGCACGGCGGAGCACATCAAGATCGAGATCGGCTCGGCGTACCCGCTGGACAAGCCGCTGCACATTGAGATCAAGGGCCGCAACCTGATCGAAGGCGTGCCCAAGACCATCACCATCGACGACAGCGAGATTCGCGAGGCGCTGGGCGAGTGCATTGCCGTCATCATGAACGCTATCCGCGTGGCGCTGGAGCGGACGCCGCCGGAGCTATCGGCCGACATCAGCGACCGCGGCATCGTGCTCACCGGCGGAGGCGCGCTCATCAAGAACCTGGACAAGCGCATCCGCGAAGAGACCGGCCTGCCCGTCTCGGTGGCCGACGATCCGCTGGCCTCGGTGGTGCTGGGCACGGGCAAGATGCTCTCCGACTTCCGCCTGCTGCGCAAGATCAAGATCGATTGAAGCAGTTGTCAGTGGTCAGTTATCAGTGGTCAGTTGGTTTCCCATGCCTGAGAATCCGGATCTGAGGTACCCGGTCGCCGGGGCGGGCGCATCGAACCAGCCCACGCAGCGCCGCACAGGCAAGAAGGTGGGCCGCAACGATCCCTGCCCCTGCGGCAGCGGCAAGAAGTACAAAAAGTGCCACGGCGCGGAGAAGTAGGGCGCGGATCCTCCACCCTCTTTCGCGGTTGGTTTGCGGGCCGGGCACACGGGACAGATGCGCTCAGGCGCAGAGTCGAAGCCGCCTGCGCCGATTCTTGTTCATGCGAGGACGGGGACTGGCTGCCGTTACCGCAAAACTCATCCTGCTACCGCTAATTGAGCGGCTTCTCTCCGAACGGCTTCTCTCCTCTCGCACGCGCTTCGCGATCCTGCTTGGCCACGTCCTTCGGAATATATTCGTCGGCCGCACTTTGTGCTTGAGGGTCATCAAAAAACACTAAAGATCTCGCAATGACAGCTGCCGCCTCTGCCGGCGCCCTCTTGCACGCCTCGATAATCAATGGTATAGAGTCTTTGTCCCGAGTCTCTGCCAATCCGAGCGCCGCCACGACTTCGATCTGGTGATTGGGCGACAAGAGGGCTCGCCGGAGTAACGGGATCGCCCTCTGGTCGCCGGTCGAACCCAGCAGCGCCAGCTTCCCCGGAAGCCAATACAGCGAGTCCTCGCCCACTGATTGTGGAGAGACATTATGGGCCTTCGCCCACGCGACAAACTCCGGCGACGGCCCAGGCTTAGCCTTTCCATCCGAGTTGTAGTTCATAAAGTCAGGGGCGTCGCTCTCCACCGCCGGGGTTGCCAGTTTCACCAGAAAGTCCCAATAGGTATCTTCTTTGTCGCCGAGCCTGACCACGGCGCTCGCTATTTTGGCTTTGAGGAATGGATCCTGGCTACGTGCAAATTGCTCTTTCAGGATGGGAAGCGCCTCCGCCGCTCCGGCCTCCGCAATCATCTCTACATGTACGCCATTGAAATCGCCCGATTTTACTTTTGCAATTGCATCGGGCACATTGGCCTTATCGGCGGCATATGTCGGCTTATTAGATTGACTCTGTTCCTCTTGCCCGTATGCGACGCCTGTTAGGATCAGGAGCGCACACCAAACAAAGAGATTCACAACCTCGCGCATCGAGGCGCTCGAATGAGAGTTCCTTGCCTTCGACATCCTATCCTCCATTCCGCTCTCTCTTTCACCCGCATTACGGGATTTGGGACGGCGTCAGTTGGTACGCGTTACTGTTAGAAACGAAAGCCATTACCGTGCTCTGCGGGTATGTGGCAACAAGATTCCCGCCTACATACACGGAATAGGTCGGAAACATCCCGACGTTCGAGTACGTGGCGGCGCCGGACGAGTTAAATTCAATCACGCTCCACACCCATGGGACGGTGCGACCGCCGTTGATGGTTTGGCTGGCCAGTTGGCCTATTGTGCCGACACGCCCCTCCGCAAGCTGATAGATTTCTCCGGAGGGGGACGTGCCGGAAGCACCCATGTATGGGCTAGCTTGGCCGGTAGTCCATCCAGCCGGAACAAGCCCTGTGCCGCACGGGTCGGGCGTGTTTCCGACCTGGTAGAAGCCCCCTCCATTTCCAAAATCGTTGAAGAGCCGAAAATTCCCTGCGCTCTGCTGAACGGAAGGCGTAATCGTGGATGGAGGAGCAGAGTTCGCGGAGTTCTGCAAGAGCCACGAGTTGGCGTAGGCCGAATCAACTGCGGTGTTAATGTTTGCTGCGATGCCCGCGACCCACTCGGCAATCTCTACGCCGCAGCGGACGGGAACCTGGGGAGCCGGCGAAAGCAAGTCATTCGCGGTCAAGGGATCACGGTGATGGTGATTATATTCGATTTCACCACTGCGGACGCGGGATCATTCGAAACGTGCTCCGACACCTGAATGGTGTAGGCACCGGGCTTGTCGAGTTTGTAGCCACTCAAGTGCTCGAAGAGGATCTTGCCTTCACCTGGACCAAGCCCCTTTTCTCCAACGATCATGTCCTCTCCGCCGCTCAGGTATTGCTCATGGGGCTTTATGGTTTCCGCCGGTTTGCCGCTGCCGTCGCGCACGTCAAACTGGAACCACAATTCCGTCCATTTGGGAATATCGTGATCTGAGATGTTCGTCTTCCGAATCCGGAGCACCAATGGCGAAGCAATCTTCACGGTTTGGTCGAAGGTGTCCTCCATGGTCTCGTTGGTTTGGTTGGCGCTGATGGTGAGTGTGAATGGGGGTCTCGCATTCTCGGCCTGCTTAGGCGCCGCCGTTTGGCCTGGCGAATAGCGAGCGGAAATGGCCCCAACGATTCCCGCTGCCAGGACGAGCGTCACGGATTTGCGAAGGTGGTCCACTGCGGTCAGGGGGTCACGGTGATGGTGATTATGTTCGATTTGACCACGCCGTCCTTTGGGTCGCTGGAAATGCGCCGCGAAACTTGAATTGAGTAAGTTCCCGGTTTGCTCAGGTCGTAGCTGTTTGAAATGAACTCCCCGAACGCTTCGCAAGTCTCTCCGGGCTTGATGCTTCGGGGCCTTCCCCAGCCACCGTTGCTTTCTTCTGGTACATTCCTCTCCACCGCGGCGACGGTTTGACCGCTGCTATCCCGAACATCGTACTGATAGGCGCGGTCCAGGTCGTCTTTGGGAGTGCTCGTGCAATCTACTTCGTGGCTGCCTGTGTTTGTCATCAGGATTTGAATCGAAACGGCTGATCCGGCCTTCACAGTTTGTTTGCTTGTATTGATCTGTATTGAAAACGGCTCCAGATCGTTTTGAGCCAGTGCCGTCGCAGCGACGATTACCGTCATAAACGTGATCGAGAGTATTCGCATCAGCCCTCCTTGTGTTACGGGCAGGTTTGTGAGGATAAGGTCGTCCATGTCGGATAACCTAACTGCATTGTCGGTTGGGTCTGAGTATTCTGCGATGGGCTGGATGGAATGAAGCCTCCCACCGGTCCTGGCGTCCCATTGGTTGTTACTGTCCAAGCTCCTCCGGCCACCTGTGAGGCTGTTCCAGAGAAGCCCCAAGTCTGATACCTGATCGGCACGGGGATAGAACCTGTGGCGGACGATGTCCACATCAGAAACATCGAGAGAGAATACGTCTTCGTAGTTGTGCTGTTGGCCATGAGACTTGTTCCTGGCCTGGCGAATAGCGAGCGGAAATGGCTCCAACCATCGCCGCCGCCAGAAGGAGCATCACGGATTTGCGGAAGCGAGCCATTGCCGGCTAGGGTGTAACGGTGACCTTGATTATATTCGATTTGACGACGGCCCCTTTAGTGTCACCCGGAACCCGCCGCGAGATCTGAATGGCGTAGACACCGGGCTTGCTTATATCGCTGGCCTCGGTCACTGATATTCGCACCTCATGCGATTCGCCAGGTTTCAACACATAGATGATGTCCATTCCAGTTATTTGAGGGCCCTCGCTCGAGCACTTGATCTGCTGCCTGAAGAAGGTGTCCTGAGCACGCGCCCCCTTTTCATCGCGGACGTCCAGCTCATAATCGCAGATTCGACTGGTCTCTTCGAACGTGATTTCATGATCGGAGGTGTTTGTAGTTGTCACGATCAGCGCGAGGCCGGCCGCGCTCCGGATATGGTCGCTCAACGCCGCAATCTGGATAGATATCGGAGCCTCGCTTGCCGACGATTGTTGAGCTAGGAGGGACAATAATAGGATCGAAGACCGAATAACCGCTCCTCTGTGCATTTCGGCGGCCCCTCCTAGGAGGCCAATTTCAAGGAGTGACGGTGACCGTGATTATATTCGATTTGACCACGCCGTCTTTGGGATCGTTGGAAATGCGCCGGGAAACCTGAATCGTGTACTTACCGGGGCGGGTCATATCATACAAGTGGTCGATAGACCCCCCGCGCGCTTCGCACGTTTCTCCCGGTTTGATTGCGCGGGGCATACCACTCCAGCCATTTCCCTCCTCGGGCGCACTCCTCACGGCCTTTGGAACCAGATTGCCGCCGTCATCGCGTACATCGTACTCATAGGCTCTGTCCAAATCGCCGAGGGGCACGCTGGTACAGTCCAAATCCTGGCTCGTCTTATTTGTCATTCGAATCGCGAGGTACACACTTGAACCGGCCTTTACGACCTGGCTGTTCGCGCTGATCGTGATGGAGAATGGCGGTCCGCTCTGCTGTGCGCCGCATGTTGCCGCGAGGGTGATCAACATCAAGAACGCTGGTATTCGCATAGTTCCTCCGAAGCGCTAGGGACATGTTTGGGTTGAAGGGGCGCCGCTCCAGATCGGGTACCCGGACTGCATCGTTGGTGCCGTTTGGCTCGATTGGGACGGGCTGGAGGGGATGAAGCCTGACATGGGCACCCCTACGCAGGTGGCAGAACTCGGCGTGCAGTTTGTTGTTACGGACCAAGGGCCGCCCGAGACCTGCGAGGCCGTTCCGGAGAATGCCCAGGTCTGGTATCCAATTGGGACCGGAATCGAACCAGCTATAGTCGAGGTCCACATCAGGAACATCGTCGCGTTGAAAGTCCTCGTCGTTGTGCTATTGGTAAATAGCTGTACCCCAGGGCCGTCGAATGCTATGGGCATCCGTGGATTGGGATTCGTCAAGAGAAGGGCAGCATACGGATTCCCAGTATCCAGGCCTTGGGTCCGGTGGCAAGTCGGCGTACCTACGGTCTCAGTCATGGTGCCGCCGTTGACCAGTTGTGTGTAAGAGTAGGTGCCGGAGCCCGGGTCCACCGATGGCGCAAACGTTATACCAAAAATGCTGCCTGGCACAACCCACGACCCTACCGTGCTTCCTGGCGCTGGGAGACCGTAGGCCATAAAGGCCACTAGCGTACCTCCAGTAGTTAGCGGAAGCGACTCCTCCGTGACCTGGCTGTAGGGCTGGCCTGTCATTGATGCGCCGCTCGGCGGCCCGGTCACGTTGAAGCTGGCCGTGACAGCCGGGCTCCACGGGCTGGTCATAACGGCGCCGTTGGCATCCGTCGCCGACATTGTGTACTGATATGTAGTGCTCAACGAATTGCCCGGCGTTGTCCAGTAGAAGGTATAGTTAGCCCCGTTTGCCGGCGGGAGGCCCAATACCCGCCCGCCGGTGGTATCGGGGGGACCTGTGCCATCCGCGTTTACGTAGCCGCCTATAGGGGTTCCGCTTGCCGTTGGCGGTGTCCACTGCTGGCTCTGGAGGCTCATGCACGCAGGCAGCGACTGGGTTCCGGTCAGCGCGATCTGCTGGCCGACAAAGACGTTCGGCGTGCCGGAGAGCGGGCTGCCATTCAAGTTGATCGTCGGGGCGGGCGGGTTCGGCATCCAGACCGAGACGGGAAAAGGCAGGCTGAGGAGACTTCCGCCGTCCCCGTTGGGGAAGCTGATGGAGAGGTTGTAGAAGAGGCTGGCAACAGCGTCGCACTCGACGACGAAGGGAACAGTGATCGTCGTGTCGCCATTGACTTGGGGCGCCCCGAGAGAGACGTCGCCCCCGGTGATTTCCACGTATGGGGTTCCCGCGCTCAAGAATCCCGAACCGGTTATGGTAAACGCTCCTTGTTCTCCAACATAAAGATCGAGAGGAGAGACAGAGGTCACCACCAGGTCCGACACGTCGGCCGGGGCGCTTGCAGTGAGCCCTTCTGTGGGGCAGGAGAGGCCGATCGGTCCGCAAATGGTGATTGTGACCGGGACCGGTGTGAGGGTGAACATGGACGTGGCTTGCCCTGCAGAGACGCCGGAATGGACCCCACTTGAATTCACGGCGACCACAGCGGCGTTGGAGGTATGCCACATTCCGCCCGGCGGGTTGCTGATGACCGTCCCTGTGGTCATTGCCAACTGAACGGTTGCCCCGGTGAAACCTCCGACCGGAACCTTGACCGGCGACGTCTCGTAGGACATCCACGCGGCTCCGTTGCAGGTGATGCAGATGTTCCCGCAGGTGGCGTTGCGAGCGCTGTACACGGAGGCAGACACGGCCGCGGATATCTTCTCCAACTCGTCGCCGGGACTGGACAGGAGGGCGCTGCCGCTGGTGATGTTGGAAGGAATCAGCGTCCCGTACGGGTCCGAGGCCTGGCTGCGGATCAGCATCAGCATGTCCAGATTGTAGGCCTCGAGAGCCTCGAGGTGGATGGGGATGAGGTAATGGCCGCCGCTGTAATAGAGGGTCAAATCCAGATCCTGGGCCACGTCCTTGTAATTCCAGATCGTGATCATGCTGTCGTTACTCCCCTCCACGGACCAGAAGCAGATGGTCCGGCTGGCCGAATCCGCCTGCTGGGAGGGGCTGACTTCAAATACGTAGTTCTTGGTCTGGTCAACGCTGCCGGTCTCCAGAATCAGATCCCCATCCTGGCCTTGGAAGGATGCCGTCAGGTGCCCATATCCGTTGGGAAGGGAGTTGGCGCCGCCAAACTGGGATTCGAAGTCGAATTGCGCGGTTCCTCCGGCCTGCAGGCTGACCTGACCCAAGGATTGCGTCTGAGGAGTGCCGCTCTCGTCTTGGCTGACAAGGGCCATCCCTGGCTTCCTTCCAGCAGAGGGAGCTGAAACCACAAGCCCGTTCATCGCGCGCCGCCGCGGGCGGCACGTCCGCCGTCGGTATACTGGTGTTGCTCTTGCTTTCTCTTTCGCCCCTCTCAGCCAGAGCCTTCGCCATGGAATCGTTCTTCGTCCGCTATCGGAGTCCGCTGGTGCTGCTGGCCGTGCTGCTGGCGCAGGTCATCGGGCTGGCCGTGCAGGTGCGCCACCCGGACTCGGGAGCCAACACCTTCGATTCCCCGGACACCTCCGGCGTGCGCCTGATCCGCCTGTGGGCGAATGCGGTGGTCACGCCTCCGGAACGGGTCATCCATGCGGTGAAACTGGGCGTCGAAAGCGTGTGGCTCGACTATATCGACCTCCGCCACGTGCGCCAGCGGAACCGGGAATTGCAGCAGACCGTCGACCGGCTGCGGCTGGAGCAGGCTGCCCTGCTGGAAGACGCCCGCCAGGGCCAACGGCTCCAGACCCTCGTCGAGTTCCAGGAGAAGTACATCTACAAGACCGTGGCCGCGCAGGCCATCGGCACCAGCGGCAGCGATCAATCGCGGGTCTTCTATCTGGACAAGGGCGACGACTACCAGCTGCACCCCGATATGGCGGTGATTACCCCGGACGGTATCGTCGGCAAGGTTCGCGAGGTCTATCCGCACTCGGCGCAGGTGCTGGAGATCAACGACCCGACCAGCGGCGCGGGGGTGATTCTTGAGACCACGCGGATTCGCGGCATCCTGCGCGGCAACGCAGCCGGCCAGCCTCAAATTGTGGGCATCATGGCCGACAACCGCATCCAGCCGGGCGAAAGAGTGCTCACCTCCGGCGGCGACCTGATCTTTCCGCGAGGACTGCCCGTGGGCGTTGTCGAAGGGGTTGCGCGCGATCCCGAGCGCGACTCCTTCATCGATGTCATCGTCAAGCCGGGCGCCCATCTCGACCGTCTCGACGAGGTTCTGGTCATCACCTCGACCGAACCTCGCTTCTCGCCCGAACAGCAGCAGGATATGGCCGCCAGCGAAGCGTTGAAAGGCGCCGAGGCGGCTGCCATCCAGGAACAAAAGAAGGCGTCGGAGATCATGGGCGAGCGGCTCCCCGGCCTCACCGATCCCAATCTTCCACCGGACCAGCAACCGCTTTACGACATCTCGAACCCCAATCCCGTCGCCCACCCGCCCCAGGCGCTGCATCCTGACCGCTTTACTCCGGGCGCGGCGGCGGAGATTCAAGCGGGGGCAAACCCCGGCCGGGCACAAGACGCGCAGCCCAGGCCCAGCCAGAAGAACGGTCGCTCCGGCGCGGGCGGCGGCGCAACCAAGCCCGCCCCCAACTTTGAATCCAACCCCGGCCAGCCAACCCAGAACCAACAGTCCAGACCCCAGGGGAATCCATAGCCATGCCCGTCTTTGCCGCAGACCTCCGCCGCGATCTGGAGATTCGCCGCTATCCGACGCTGGTGTACGCTCTGGCGCCGCTTACCGCGCTGGTGCTGCAGGCCTGGCTGCCCCGGCTTATCGGCCCTCATGCCTGGTTCGACCTCCCGTTGGTGGTCACGGTTTACTTCGTGCTGGGCCGGCGCAGCCCCATCCAGGGCACGCTCATGGGCGCGGCCATGGGCCTCTTCGAGGATGCGCTCACCCATCACGCCATCGGCGTCAACGGGATCGCGATCACGGTGGTGGGCTTTCTGGCCGCATCGGTCGGCGTTCGCATCAATGTGGAGCAATTCTCCGTCCGCATGATGCTCACCTTTCTGCTCTCTTTGCTCTCCGGCGCGCTGTATCTCTTCGTCTACCGCATCCTCCTGGGCCTCGAACTGGAGTTGCCCTGGTTCACGGAACTTTTCAAGGCTGGCGGTAACTCGCTCATCGCCCTGGCGCTGTTTCCGGCGCTGGATCGGCTGCGAATCAGGGAATAGGGACGAGGGATTAGGGAATAGGGATTAGGGATTAGGGGTTAGGGAATAGGGAATAGGGAATAGGAAAGAGAAATCTAGTTGGACGCTGCCCGATCCCAGCCCAGCCAAAACCGGCAAGAGAGCAAGCCGAACCGGAACGGCGTTATCCTAAGGCTTAGACAGATGGATTCTGGCAGGATCAACCGCGGCGAAAGGCTCTCCACCCCCAAGCTGACTGTGGTGCAGTACGGCATTCTGCTCATGATGCTGGCGCTGGCCGCGGGGCTGTGGCGGCTGCAGATTCTGGACACGGAGAACTTCCGCCTTCAGGCCGAGCAGAACCGCGTCCGCAAGGAGCCGGTGCTGGCCCCCCGCGGCAAACTCTTCGATCGCGAGAACCGCCTGGTGGTGGACAACTACCCGTCGGTCTCCTGCTTCCTGGTCCGCGAGCAGAACCGCGACCTGGACGCCGATCTGCCCCTGATCGCCAAGGGCCTGAACCTCGATCTGGAGCAGTTGCGCGCCACCCTGCGCCGTTATCGCGCTGCCCCCGGCTACCAGCCCATCCCCATCAAGCTCGAGGTCACCGACGACGAAAAAGCGTTCATCGAGTCGCACCGCAACGAGCTGCCCGAGTTGGAGACCATCGACGAGGAGCGGCGCCTCTATCCCCGCGATGGCTTTGCCGCCCATCTCATCGGCTACGTGGGCGAGGTCAGCGAAGAAGATCTGAACAACCCGCGCTATGCGGATTACGAGCCGGGCGACGTGGTGGGCAAGGCCGGCGTCGAGCAGACCTACGACGAACTGCTGCGCGGCCAGGACGGCTCCCGCGATGTGATTGTGGACAGCCACGGCCGCGAGGTGGGCTACCTGGGCATCCAGCACGCCAAGCCCGGCCAGGATCTGCGGCTCACCATCGACAACGACCTGCAGCGCGCCGCCGAACTCGCGCTGGGCAGCCGCAACGGCGCCATCGTCGCCATGGACCCCCGCAACGGCGAGATTCTGGCCATGGTTTCGCGGCCCAGCTTCGATCCCAACGCATTCGCCGTGCGCATCAACCGCTCCGATTGGAACCAGCTCATCAACGATCCCAACCACCCCCTGATGAACAAGGCCATCCAGGCCCAACTGGCTCCCGGCTCAACCTTCAAGATCCTCATGTCGGTGGCCGGCCTGCAGGAGGGGATCGCGCAGAACATGAAGATCAACTGCTCGGGCGGATGGGGTCCCTACGGGTTCTTCCACCACTGCGACGAGCACCACGGCGCCGTGGATATTCACAACGCCATTCCCTTCTCCTGCGACACATTCTTTTACATGCTGGGCGACCGGCTGGGCATCGACCGGATCGCAAAATACGCTACGGAGTTCGGCTACGGCCAGAAGACCGGCATCGACTTGCCCGGTGAACTGGCCGGCCTCATGCCCTCGGCGCAGTGGAAGATGAAGAACTACCACAACCGGTGGTATCCGGACGAGACCCTCGATGTGGCGATCGGCCAGGGCGCGGTCGAGGCCACTCCGCTGCAATTGGCCCGCATCATCGGCGGCATCGCTTCGGGGGGGCATCTGGTCCGCCCTCACGTGGTGTTCCCCGATCAGCTTCCCGCGGACTTCCGCAAGGGATTGCTCGACAGTTATCCAGGATCGGGCGAAGTCGACCTGCCTATCGACCCCGAAAACTGGCAGATCGTCACCGACGGCATGGCGGAGGTCACCCAGCCGGGTTACTTCCACACCGCCGGCTCAGCCCATTTGGAGGGCATCGACTTCGGCGGAAAGACCGGAACGGCGCAACTGATGAGCCACGAGGCTCTGGACAAAACAGTGAAAGGCAGGTCCACGTATCCCAACGTCTGGTTTGTCGGCGTCACGCCCCGGCGCAACCCCGAACTGGTGGTCGCCGTGCTCTGGCAGAACGGCGAGTTCAGTTACTACCCGGCGCGCATCGGCGCCAAGGTTGTGGCAGCCTATGTGGAGAAGCAGCGCCGGCTGGCGCACAACCTGCAACCCGTCAAGGCGGCTCCGGCGGAAATCAGCGCCGTCTGGACGGTTCCCGCGCCCGCTTCCA
>Ga0326727_10015725_pt1 | contig 16147 bp, 10 predicted proteins | sample MB2enrmetagenome_FD_207643 | JGI IMG/M metagenome (GOLD analysis project Ga0326727, IMG submission 207643) | Lab enriched peat soil microbial communities from McLean, Ithaca, NY, United States - MB29MY | ecosystem: Environmental > Terrestrial > Soil > Wetlands > Peat | place: USA: New York...
CCCCGCTCAGGCCAAGCTCCTCTACGACAATTTCAGCGATCCGTTTCACACTTACTTGGTCAGGAGAACTGAGATTATACAATTCAACCCTCTTATCAGATTGGAGAAAAGACTCAGCCGATAGGAAAATCGCATTTAGGCAATCGGTGATGTGAACATACGATTTCGTCTGCGTACCGTCTCCTAGAATTTCTAGCTCGTTTGGGTTAGTTCGCAACTTTTGGATGAAGTCCCAGAGAATACCATGACGCGAACGGGAGCCAACACAGTTCCCCAAACGAAGGATCAAGCCCCTCATTCCATGCGTGTAGGTATATGAGGAGATTAGAGATTCACAACCCAGCTTGGAAGCTCCGTAGGTAGATATTGGAAGCATCGGCCCATAGTTTTCCGGGGTGGGAAGCTGGGTCGCTTCACCGTATACCGTTGACGTCGAGGCGAACACGATTGTTTTCGCTTCACCGCTCGTTCTCATGGCCTCCAGAAGCTTGAACGTTGTGAGGAGGTTCTCCTCATAGTGCACCGAAGGTTCAACCGCTCCGACGCGGACCTCGGGGTTTGCCGCGAAATGGTAGACCAATGACACGTCGGTGAGCATTTCTGAAAGACTTGAAAATTTCTTAAGGTCACCAGTCACAAACTTGAAACTTTTTCTGGAGATGGCTTCGCTCAGGTTATCGATTTTTCCGCTGCTGAGATTGTCGAGAGCGATAACGTCGTCGGTGTGCCGAAGTAAGGCGTCGACGATATGACTGCCTATGAAACCGGCGCCGCCTGTCACAAGCACCTTAGCCAATCCTATCCACGTGTCCTTAGTTAGCTCTAAATCCGCACTTCTAGGCGTGAAATTATATCGATAAAGTAGAAGGTATGCCTAATGACCATTATGGCAAAGGGACAATTGAGCGCTCCTTCGACAACTGAACTTGTTTCTGTTGTATTGTCGACTTATAATGAACGCGAAAACCTCTCGAAACTTGTCCCTGTCATCGAGAGTATCTTGGCAACGAATGGGATCAGTGGTGAAATCGTGGTGGTGGACGATAATTCCCCCGATGGGACTTCGGATGTTGCGAGGGCCTTAGGTAGAAAGTATGGAAATGTTAGATTGTTGTGGCGGCCGGGGAAGTTGGGACCTGGTTCGGCGCATGCCGATGGATATAGGTTCGCGGCGGGGGACATAATTGTCGGCATGGACACCGACTTTTCTCATAGCCCCTACGACATCCCTAGATTTGTAGCGAAGATCAGGGACGGATTCGATGTGGTAGTTGCGTCACGATACATGCGCGGCGGCCAGTATCAAATTAACTCCTTACAGACTCTAAAGAAGAGTATAGCCAGCAGACTAGGAAACATCCTGATCCACATACTTTCCGGTGTTCCGGTTCACGACTTCACGACTGCACTTCGGGCCATTAGACGAGAGGTTGTGCAGAACGTTGAGACGGAATCGAGAGGGAATTCGTTCTTCATGGAGTTCATTATCAAGGCGTACCGTGATGGATACAGGATGACGGAGGTTCCGATCGTCTTCAGAGATAGGGTTGCCGGGAAGTCTAAGTTAAGTCTGGGTAGACAGTCACTGAAAATGATACTCGACCTGCTGAAACTTACACGAAGCCGAGGAACTCCCCACGGCACTCAATTCAGCGAAACCTAACACATGTGTTTGTAGTCGTCAATGAATGTGGCTGACTGGCTAACCCGAACCGGATGAACGCCGTCTGATCTTCGCTCGCTGTTTTGAGCGTCCTCCTTCTAACGGCGATGCGAGCCTCCTGCCCACCCGTTTCAGGGCTGCCTGGAGCTTCGGATTGAAACATACGAAGTATGCTGAAAGGAAGATAAGTTGACGAACTGAGGCTTCTATGTTCGTGAGGCCGAACGGAGCTAATTGGTCGATCACGTATCTGGGCAATTCGGGATGGCTGCTTCCTATGAAGTAGAACATTATAATGAATGCATTCAGGACATCGGCTACGCGGTAGAAGAAGAGGCTGAAGTTTGGAGTCAAGATTACTATTGGAATGAGCTGAATCATCATCTGGGGGTCGAACAGGTAAACGACGCCGTACCACGCATACCACGTCATCAGTATTTTCTCAAGAGGCGTGTGCTTCGAGAGCACGGCGTAGATCATGAGGAAGAGAAAGATTCCGCCGCTTAGAATTTGTCCAGCCCTAGCTCCTGAGATAATGTCCCCCAATCCCGCCGTTGAGATGGCCATCGAGATCCATGTGTTTTGGAGTTGATGGTTGGGTCCGCTATAACCAACAAAGAGTTGTATCCATTCATTGAAGTTCGCTACGGCGAAGGGAAGGTTTGCTGCGAGCCAAACGATCGCGGCGGTCAGTGTGAAGTTGATTCGTGCCCTCCAGTTTTGTAGCCCAGCGAGCATGGGGAATAGCATTATGCCAGGTGTGAATTTTGTAAGCACCCCTAACGCTAGGGTTACTGCCGCCCAGTTGAAGCGCTGGTCCAGGTACAGCCAAATTGAGAGAGTGGCGAAATAGGCGACGAGAAAATCCCAGTTGTAGAAGCCGTATACGATGAAAGTTAACGTTGTGAGCATGTATAGATAGATTCGGTTCCTGCTCAGGTTCAACCTCGTGCACAGGATGTACAGGTTGAAGATCGTGCCTATCATAAACGGGTATTCGAGTAGGCCTTCAACGGCGACAAACGTGTTGTAGGAGTCGATAACGACGGGGAAGTAGGTTGAGATGGCCTGCCCAATGTAGATTAGCAGACCGATCATCTGAGGGTACTCAAGCTCATACTGAAAATAAGGAATCTGTAGATTATGATGCCCCGAGTACACGTCCCGAATCCAAAGCCAACCCACATCACTGTAATGGCTTGGGACTAGGAACGGAATCTTCGTGAGTGCACTATAGATCCATAGGGTAGATGCAACAAGAATTATGATTCTAAATTCGGTATCCCGTCGAATAAGGGATCCGAAAGCGCGCAAGCCGTAACCCGACATGCGAAGCACTTAACCCACGTGTGAGCAGGCACCATCATTAGAAACTTTCCCTACCCAATTTTGAGACGCCTTTCGAGATTTTTGGGAACTCGTTACTTAACGACCCGAAGGTTCTTCCAATGCTAGCCAGAATTTACCGTATGTATGGCTTAGAGTTCAGAGCGTGATCTGTTCCTTTGGAACGTTACGAAGGCATTTCATTTGCAGTCGCATAATTCCTGCTGCCGTTACTAAACTTCGAGAGGTTCCAAACTCTCCGCGGTAAACGCAAGGAGATTCATGACCCAGTTGATCGCATTGTGAGGCTGAAATTCTCATAAGCTCTCATCGGGGGTTGTTTTGCGTCGGGAAATACCTGAGTGCGTGGTTGCTGTTCGCTTAACGCGTTTTTCTGCTGAAGCCGGAAGCTGCTTTTTGGAGTGCGTGTTTTCGAGGTGTATGACGAGTAGGAGGTAGATGAATATCCATGCGATGAAGAGCACTTCACCGATGGATTCATGGAACGCTTCTACGTCCAGGCTGATGTAGGTGACGTATAGGACTATCAGTGTGATGCGGATTACGTTGACAAAATAGGTTCCAGCCGCGCCGATCACGGCGTAGACGACCTTGCGGATTCTCGACGCGTCAAGTTTCACCATGAGGACTAGGATTACGAGACTGTAAACCAGCATACTAACTACTCCTGAGGATGGCCAATAGATTGCGAGTGCCATGGGACCCTTGAAGCCCCAGAGATAGAGCCGGTTCCCTTGAAGCAACAGACTGGGAGGCTCGATCGGCCCGTTGAGGGGGTTAATGTTCGTGCGGAAACCGGTCAACCCAAGTATGAAAACGACGACGTTCCAGATCAAGTAGACCCAGATTTGAAGAAATGCGAGCGAGTTTTCGGGAAAGAACGCGTCCATCATGTCTAACATTGCACTGCCAATGGTGTAAATGATGGGTGTCGCCATCAGAAGAATTGATCCTGACGAGTAGAGTATCACGGTGGCTAGGATACAGTAAACTGCGTAAGTTAGGTAATCCATTGCTAAGAGAAAACTAAGAGGAGAGTTCTGCGAAACCCCAAGTTGACTCGTCACGTAGACCCGTATGTAAGTTGTGAAATCCGTATCCATTGGAGTATTGTTAAGAGGGTTGATTGGCGGTCGCATGAAAAAGCCGTTGAAGATTCGGAAGTAATAGTAGACGAGTAACGCAACGAGAACTATCGCTGTGAGGATATACCGGCGCTTGTCCCGTGTGGCTTTGAACTTCTTCCGCGAATCGTGGAAATCCCAGGCCACGAGAAAGAATATGAAAGCTATGCCTGCCCGACCGACTTGTTGGCCTACAAACCACACGAGCGTGAAGGACGCAGGATCGGCGACGATTAGGAAAATTATCGGAAACACGATAAAGACAAGAGGGTATGCGTCTCTCGTCTTAAACTCGTGGTAGATTCCTACGAAGAAGTTTCTGATCCGGCTTCCAATAGGCGGCATTACCGATCAGCGTCCCTCAGTTTGTGTTCGGAATCATTGGAAGCGGAGACAGAAAGTTACCTATGTCTGGTCAGCCTCTCCAGCAAGACCGTCTCACGGCGCGTCCGATCGATTCGGTGAATATAATCGATGAGGAAAGCTGACATGAAGAATATCGCAACGATAACCTTGGACGCGAAGACCACGTTGATCGGTGTGGGATTGACAGAGACTGGGAAGGGGTTTGAGACAACATCTGGATTCGCTAAACCCTGTACAGCTAAAGCAGCCGACCATAAGACCATCTGGTAAATAATTTCGAAGGCACTTCCCATTGCCACTAGCCAAGCCCCGATATACACAGTTCTAAGAATGCTTGGCCTCATCGAAAGAATTCTTCGTCGAGTCAGGGGGGTATAGAGCCCGAAAGCGAAAGAGAGGAACATGCTGTATTGGAAGAAAGTGATCGGCTTCATGAAGAAGCCTGGAAGAACCTGTACTTCTATCAGGACCATGCTTTCGCCGACAATGGTTCCTGCAGGTGTGAGTGTTGCCCCGAGAATCATGGCTAACGCTGCCACTCCGAAACCAATCGAAAGGATTGAGAATGCGTTTGCCTTCGCGAACTCAATGACTGACGGCGCGGGTTTCAGAGGGGCAGCCTCTTTTGCATGGGATTTTCTATCCGTGTCTACTTCACCCGTTTTCGTGATCCGTCAGTTCTCCTGCGTTTTGTGTACTCCACCATTGCAACACCGAGTAGTGTGATGACTACGGCGTCAATGGTAAGTACGGTTACCGTTTGGGTTGGAGATAGACTTTGGGTCTGAAGTGGGGGAACTTCAACGGAGAGCCCGGAAAAGTAGCCGACCCAGTTTCCCGGGTAAAGCCAGGTCGTTCCGAGGATGAGGGTGAATGAGATTGATTCGGGCATTTTCCACCCGGCAGCGTCGTACTGACTCGCGATGTCAATTTCCCTAGTCGACCACATATTGAGCGGAGTTTGTGTTAGGATGATTCGAGTGTGGGGTAATTGGAATGTTTGACTGGTTTCGTTGGCGAAGACGTACCAGAGCAAATTCGTTCCATCGTTGATTTCGATGCCGAAGGTGTTCTCTGGGTTTTTTGAGTTTGGGTCGTACACGTAGGTGAAGGTTGGGTATACGTCGATCGTGATCTTGGACCGAAAGATGGCTGCTAGCGCTTGTCCGCGAAGATCCTGTCTCACGTGAACAGTTGTCCATACTTGAGAATTGTTGCGGTCGCTTCGTACAACCCTCAAGGCAATTGAGGGTTGATTTGCGATAATGGTCTGGTATACGCTGATGTTGTCTGTTGGGCCTTCGATTAGGTCGATTGTCCAGAGATAGGGGGTTAGAAGGTTCTTGGTTGGGTCTACAGTCCAGTATTTCATGTTGGAGTTGAGCAATGGTGGAGGTTGAAAGACTTGGCCGTAGAAAACTATGAAGGCGGAACTTACCGTGAGAAGGCAGAAGGCGATGGCGGCGAAGGCTACGGCTTCTCTAACCCTTTCTTTCAAGGTTACTCCTCTTGTAGAGTAGGACCGCTGACATGACTAGTAGTGGTGTCCAGAAGATGAAGTAGTTCTGCAACCCGCGGTAGGAAAACCAGAGGATTATGGCAGGAAAGGCCCAGAGAGCGAATGCAAGCCGCTCAAAGTAAATGTAGTATTCCACAATCAGTGTTGCAGCCACAACGACGGTTGCCACCAAGTAGAAGGCCGGGGGGAGCGGCACCCCGTTTGCAAGAGTGATCAACGAGAGGCCCTGACTGAGCACAACTAGATTGCCGAAAGCAGGCGTAAGCACGCCCGAATACCAGGCACCGAAATCTTTGAAGATGAACCATAGGTTCGGAATTAGAAATGCCGCAACCGCAGCTGCGGCGAACATGCCTACCCTCTCTAAGCGGCTCTTCAACTTGAGGTTCGATTCACTCTTGAAGAACCATATGAGAAGATAGGGGGCGAGCAACCAAGGTGTCTGCTTCACGGCACTCGCTAGTCCGAACATAATTCCCGCCACGAGCGGGCGATCCATATAGACCACCATGAGAACCAATGGGAGAATCCAGATGAAATCCGCGATAGAACCTGCTGAGAAATTTATCGCTAAGTCGGAGCCTGCGAATAGAGGAATTAATGCCAACGGCCTAACCTCCTTTGGAGACCAAAGGTAAATGATCACGATGCTCGCGATCTCGAACACGTAGATTATGATTCTCGCATCCCTCAACCCTGCCCAAACTGCTGGGAGGAAAGCGATTACCTGAAGCGCAGGATAGTTGAGCGTACTCACGAGATTGCCAGTGGGCGTTAGTGTGATGAATTCTGGGCTCACCGAAAACATGCTTAGGGCTGACTGCAAGTCCTGCGGGTAGGGGTTGATTCCTTTTGATAGAAGGATTGCTGAATATTGAACGAACGCAAGGGCGTCCGTCTGATACGACCCTGGGTGCTCAATTTGGGTTACTACATACCAGCTTACCGCGGTTGTTAAGATCAGTGATACGAATGCTATGTCCCTTGGCTTCATAACGTCTTTCGAATTTAGCGTCGCCAGGAGAAAGAGGGCGAAAGCTAGCGCGTAGGTCAAAATGATGAGTAGAACGACTTCAGGATGTGTCTCGACCCTGCCCCGAATCCAATTTTGCAGCCCTTCAGCGAAAATGAAACCTGCAGCGAAGAGCATGCTTATTCTCACGGTGAACTGCTCGAGAATGTCCGAATGTTGTGTAGATGCGTGGCTATGCATCTGTCTTCTTCCTCTGGGCTAGTACGATCGCTGTGAGGGCAAGGCAGATTATCAAACTGAGTAGGGAAACGGCATTCCATAGAGTGTCGTTTGGTCGCTGGTACAAATTCACTTGTTCGGTGCCGGGTGGAAGCGACAGAAGTATGTAGCCTGTTGCGGCATCCTTTCCCACAATGAGGGGGGCTCCGTTCGCAGTGGCCATCCATGTAGGGAAGTATGCCTCTTTCACGACTACCGTAGATTCCTGTTGGATCGGCTGAAAGGTCATTTCAATTTGATCCGGGCTTGGCCTCGTTAGACTGGTGAGGTTAAAGTTTGAAGGGGCCGTCTCTACATAGGATGGCACAGTTACCGATTTGTAGACGACAAGGTTGACGCTACCGTACGGGACAATCAACTGCTCCGTAAAGTTAGTGTTGTGCATGATTTCGGTAGCGAGGGTTCCGTTATCGCCTATCATAATCCATGTTATGTCGAGGAGTTGTGCCTGTGAAATTAGTCTCTTCCACGTGTCAAGTCGTCCTGTTTGGTTGGGCGCGGTTTCTAGATCGTCTAGGCGATAGTCGTTGATGTTCACCAGTGGGGCGACGAGTTTGGTCTGTGGATACCACCCATCGATTATTGTTTTGTTCACGTAAATCGGGAGCACGTAAATCCAGAACGGTACATTGATTCCGAGGATTCTGCCCTGCGAAGCATCATTGCGGAAGTAGTTGATTATCCCCACGGGAATCTGTGCGTTGGCAGTTGAATAGGGAAGGATACCGTTGACGCGATCGTTCAAGTCGTAATTGATTTTCAGGCCAACGCTCACCGTAATTGGGATTATTGCCAATGCAAGTAAGATGACGGCGAGGATCGAGCGCCGGTTGATAAGCTTCGAAATCGAGCGCAGGATACCTCTCGCGGCGAGCCCGCTCATAGGCAACGCCAAGTATAGCCAGATCCTGTAAACATCCATAGTCTTAGTCCAGATAGCGTTGATGATCGGCAACTGCAGGACTGGAAGAGCATAATATCCTAACCCCAACCAGAGAAATAGAATGAACCAAAAAACCGCGAAGATGTTTCCGTCTCTTCTCGCGACTACCCACCGAGCGTACCGGACAAGGACGAATTGCCCTAAGAAAGCGACGAATGAAAATGCGACGACCACTTCGCCTAAAATTTCAATCGCAGAGGAAGCTAAGATCTCTCCCGCTTGGAACAATGCCATTCCTGCTACGAGTAGTGGGAAGAATACGGCGGCGTTGATTGGTATCCGTTTGGCAAAGTTGCGGCCAAGAATCGATTGTATCGCAAGCGCGGCTAGGATCAATTGAACAATTCCTAACAGGTAGGATGCGACGTCATTCCCGAAGTAAGTGAATCTCAGGAATGGGAAGATTACGTTGCGATTGTAGAATTGGTTTGCGGAGAATAGTAGGTAGGATGCGAGGAAAGGGATAAGCCAGAATGCTGTTATGCCGAGCGTTCCAACCCCCACCACGACGAGCTTTAGCATAGGTTTGAGAACACCGCGCGCTGCGAATGAAACGACGACCATTAGCAACGCGACTAGGCCCGCGAGTAGAGCCGATAAGTGGTGTATGAGGAGTAATGTGGACATGGCTAGGATGGAGAGAAGAACATTCGAGGCAGTGTTCCGATTCGCGAGGGCGCGGTGGAAGGTTATGATGAAGATACAGAAAATCGGTATCGCAAGGGTTGTTGGGAACCTATCGAAGAACAGATAATTTTCTATGACCTCGGGAAAAAGGCTGAAGAGCAAAGCCCCCAGAGCGCTCTCCCCTTTGCCGAAACCTAACTCCTTGCAGAGAAGGTAGATGGTTATCGGTGTGAGCCAATAGAATAGTGCATCGACGAATTTGTATGTGAGTACAGGGTCAATGCCAAGCATGGCGATTCCAGCAGTTATGTAGTAGCCGAGCGGTGGATAGAGCAGGAGTGCTGGAGATCCAGCATACCAGTCTGCGCTCCAGAAAGGATTCAGCCCAAGCCTCCACCAGTATTGTAGGAAGAGGATCTTGTAGAGGTGGCTGGTTGTGTCGACGCTCATCGGAATACCAGGCGCAAAACGCGGAACCGTTACCGCGATGGCGATCAGTGTCGCCACTGCGAGGAGAAGGGGGGCGTTCCTATTCAGTGACGTTTCTACGGTTCGGGAACCTTGGTCGATTGGTTTGGTTGGCAATGTCAGAGCACGCCAATTTCGTCCTCTGCCCTAGTCTTCGTGGGGCGACGAGTAGGTAAGGGATTGAGGATGATGATGGAGATAATTCCGGCGATAATCAGGGCGATGACGAGGATTGAATCAATCCTCTGGGTTGTGAAGAAGACCTTGGGTGACATTGAACGAATATCGTATTGAGTAAATGTATGGCCGTTCTCAGAGTCTTCCCAAATTAGAACGCCAGTATTTTTGTTTATGAATTGGAATGTCGTCGTTCCCGCGCCGGCAAGCATCAGGTAGACGTAAACGCTTGGTTGGCCCATATCAATATCGAGAATGACATCCACATACATCTTCGTGTGGCTGAAGTTATTGTTGCCTTTGAAGAACCCAACGATATCTCCCGTCTTGGCCACCGTCGAGTTGTATAATACGTCTACGAACGTAAGGTCGAATCCTGCATCAATTCTGTCGTTGCTGTCATTTCCTGAGAGCCACCCATGACCGAGAAATTCGAGTACACGTATTCCGTTGGTATTCGACCCGTATATGTCATTGAACATTATCCGCGCCCAATCTGCCGTGGAATCCATTATAATTCTAATCTCAGGACTTCGCTGCCAGCCATTAGTTTGTATGTCAATGCGCGGATTACTGTTCAACACCTGAACGAACAGGACTGTTGAGCCCAACACGACCAAGATGAGTATTGATACTAGGGCGATTCCCTTCAGAATAGTGGTTTCGTGCTTTCGAACTAATGCAGCTCTAGGCAAGAAACGCCTGCTTCCTCATCCACCGCGGGACGACATTCACTAAGATTAGCTTCCTAGCTAGGAAGTGGTTAACGAGCATTAGCTTGGAAGACCTTATCCTTCGGGAAAACTTCGATGCCTGTTTGAGTTATTTGATAGGGGCGGAGTTGATCGTCGTGGCTAATGCCCCGCATCTTCTCCACTTGAATCCCCCTGACTACGCTTCCCTCATGAACCATAGTGTGCAAGAGGACAACGCCTTGGGATAGGTACTCCTCCAGTTGAAATTGACGCTCAAGCTCTGAAGTGCGCAGTTCACTCGTTACGATGCATGAACACCCTGTTGATTCTAAGGCGTCGAAGAAGAGGAGCAGAGCACGTCGCCTTTTCACTTCCTCCGGATAACGCAGCATCAGGGATGTTATGGGATCCACTACGATCCTCTGAGTGCCTTCCTCTGCCGCTATTCTGCGAATTGTTCGAACGAGTGACGGTAGAGTAAGCTCAGGCAAGGACAAAGTGACCGGATTATCACTGCCGATGTTCGGTTCCACGAACCTCTGACCTGGACGTTTGAGTTGTGTTGCATCCACGAAAGTGAGCTTGCCTCCCTGTTCGAGCGAATCCAAGTCCCATCCGAACGACGCTAAGTCTACTTTCACGCGTTCCGGTTTCTCATCAAGAGACACGTAGAGGCCTGTCTCGCCAGCATTCGCCCCTCCAACGAGGAACTGTACGGCAAACGTCGTCTTTCCAGAGCCTGGGCTCCCAACAACAAGGATCGTTCTGCTCTTCGGAAGGCCACCCCTCAATACCTCGTCCAGGCCCTTGATGCCCGTTGAAACCCGATCCAACCTCAGATCCCTTAACCTTGAGGAGACTAGAGAATCTCATTATTTACCTCAGTGGTTATCTTCATGTCTACCGTGCATAGTTCGAAATTGGACCCAGCACATCGTACTTCTCCAGACGCGCAAGCCCAGAGGGAATATGGACCTATCGAGCAGTGCGACATGTTGCTAATGGAAGATGAAACAAGCCCCTAGATCGGCTCTCAAAGCCTCACTTTCTGATTTGATCCTGGTAACGACACTCTAACAGTCGATAGCTCAAGAGTTTCCTTGTGTGACTTTTCGGTTGATAACTGGGATTGCGTGGACGGGTCTTCGGTTAGGCCTTTCGCATCAACAGACTTGCCGTTCTGGTTTCGGTTCAACTCACTTTGACGTCAGCGCTCGTAATCTTTACTTTGCGTGCTCTTTGCAGTAGATGATCTTTGCAGTAGATGATTATCTGCTCGGCGTATTCAATGAGTCTCTCCGCCATTCCGCGCGTATAGTTCTTACCAGGAAAGGATGCTGGGTGGTCATTTGGGGATCTGCTTGGAATATAGGCTTGGTCAAGTTCCGATGCCCTATCGCGAAGGTCCTCTCGTCTTAGGTCATCAGGAAGCGCGTCGATCAAACCTGCCACCGAATGGCCCCACGACTCGCCGCCTCGAACCTGAATGAGTCCCTTGACTGCCTTCTCTGCCGCCTGCTGGGCTGCGAAGCATGCCCACTCATAGAAACCGTCCCTCAAGGAGGCTTTTGCTTGGGCGATGTCACGTTCCGCTTGGGCTAGCCAGTCTTTGCTTCTCTCGACCATTACCTTTTCTCCTCCCCAAATATTGTGATCCCCTCTTTAGTTAGAACCTCCCTAAATTTCGGGCTTGCCGCCATCAAGCTATCGAATTGCTGCTCAGAGTAAATTCTGGGCTCAAGCCTGGGGAGCCTTACCTCATCTATGACGATCTTGTAAGCTCGTTCGAAAGATATGGTTTAGGGGGTTTTCTTGTTGTTTTTGGAAAAATAGAAGGGGGTACGGGCGCCTTTTGGGGGCGCTCGGACGCTTAATTGCGTCTTCGTCTGAGTAGGTATAGTGATGCTGCTAACGCTGAAAAGGCGACAACCGCTACTGTACTAAATTCTGGTACGGGTATGTTACTCTGTTCCAGGTACACGTTCGCTCCCGATCCTGATTGGCCTGGTGAGACCGAGTAGGACCAAGTTTGCGGCGCATATCCTGGTTGGCTTAAGCTAAACTTGTAGTTGCCTGGCGTCAAGAAGGCTTGGTAAACGCCATCGTACGTGTAGAAGTTCCACGTAGCTCCACTAGCGCCGACCACGCTGATCGTGCCCCAGCTGAGTGTACGGAACTCGTTACTCCACGTGAAAGCGAGTACGTTGCCGCTGACGAAGCCGTTCAGGTCAACCTCAAAGATTGCACTAGCTTCACCGCTGTTATGAGCACCAGCAATCTGCCAGACACCCTCCTGCGAGTACGGACCTAAGTGGTTCGCGGCCATCGAATGACCAACGAAGTTACTGTTCAATGCCATGTCTTCCGTCAGGCTGATGCCTGAGGTTGCGGTCGTGCCTGGGATGATGTGGTAGGATTCACCCATCAGGAGACCGTTGACTGGCGGATAGTACTGCGCATAGAAGCCTGCTGTGGTTGCTGTTTGTGTACCACCACTTGCAAGTTGTGCCGTGGCTGCGTTGGCTGAGTACCATGGGACGAAGTCTACTTCTGCTGTCCATCCACCCGTGTAGTCTGGAGCACCCTCAATTCCCGTGTAGGGGAATGGGTACTGAGCATACGCGGCTCGGTAGCAGTCGAGTTCAAAGTCGCATGCATTAGTCGCGATCGGGTCACCGAAGTACGTGCCGGCAATATCGCTGCCGAGTGGTACTTGTTGCGGTAATCCGGCCATGACGACATGCAGTAGTTTCGTGCCACTTGGTACGTAGTTGTACCCGTTTAGACCAGTCGATGGAGATGTGTAAGGTGATCCTCCTTCAACGCTGAATGGGTAGGCAGGGAAACATCCTGTGCCGACCACATCAAGGCATCCGGTAGATGGTAGGACTCCGTTGGCTGCCGTCGCGTGACCTGCAGCTGCGTTGTCAACGTAGACGCCCTCGCTGGACATCCACGTGGCTACCAACTGGCCTTGGTCGTTGAATAAGCGGACCCGCGCAGACATGTTCTCGTCGGTCGGGGTGATGATACTCTCTTTCTTGAAGAGAATGTCCAACGTTACGTTCACACCGATGACCAAGTTGATCTTCATGTCCGCAACCTGCCCGTTCTGTGCGTAGGCTGAGAAGTCTTTGTCTTGTATGTAGCCGTATGTGTAGCCGGCTAGGTTGTATTCACCCTCGTTGAAGTGTAGTGGCCATGTCGTTATTGGAGACGTCCACATCGCGTCCCTCAGAAGCTTTGTGGCTCTGAGGAACCCGTACGCTCCAGACGTGTAACCGCCCACGAACGCATAGCGGGCAGATTGGCCGTAGTACACATCGTGCGAGAGGCTGTAGGTTTGAAGCACATTGCGTCCACCGCCGTCCATCTCAGCACAGGTGTAGGAAGGTTGGTCACCAGTTATGCAGTCTACTCCGCCCGGACCTTGGTATAGTCCTCCAAAGTCGTTAGCGGCGTTAACTGATGGTGGCTCAAAGGTTGTCTCGGCGCCGAAGTAGTCAGCTAGAGCACCGCCGGTTCCATTAGTTACAGGGTAGAAACCGACATCGATCTCGGAGCCGACACAGCCCGGAGACGCGAAAGTGTTCCCGCTTGGGCTGCCGATGACGCCCGGTGTCGAGCCGTATGCCGTTGGTAGTTCGGCGTCTTGGCATCCGGACCAGACCCAGTTCCTGCTGACGCGTGGTCGTTCCCAGTCGATGCTGTAGACGGATACGTTGAAGCCTGGCGCAAGGAATAGGTGGTCGCTGATAGTGGTTGGGTTACCGCTCAAGGTCACGGAGACTTGTTCTGCCGGAGTTGGGCTATAGTAGCCGTCTACTCCGACGTTCGGAGTGTACGTACCCGAGGGGATACCGTAGTTATCTCCACCCCAAGTATCGTTGATACCCCAGAACTGAATGTCTGCACGACCTGTGGCTATGGCGTCCTTGTTCAAACCAGACTTGTCCAAGGCACTCCAAGCGGAACCTGGACAGGATTGGCTTGGGGCACCATTTTCACCGGAACCCAAGTAGCTACCAGTACTATCAGTGAAGCTGCTGAACGTGCCGTGGTTAGCTGCTGCGAATCCATACGAGTATTGATCGTATGCAGCGCATCCACTGCTATAGTAGTAGTTGCTGTTGTATCCCAGACCAGTAACGTTGGCCGCATATACGTGGCCGTCTGCACCCTGCAGATTGCCCCAGATATATCCGGCACCGCTGTGCACTGGGCTGGTTTCGATTGTGTTTGGTGTGTCGTGGAAGTAAACGGTCTTGTTAACCCAGCTGCTTAAGCGTAGGTCGATTGGTAGTGTTACGTCACCCGCCCACTCGTTAGGAGTTACGTCAAAGTAGTACTCCTGGAAAGTAGAACCGTCCAGGGCTGTTTGAACGTAACGGAAGGTCCAAGCACGCACATAGTACCTGCCTGGCGTAAGCCCGTTGATCCAAGTAGCGTAAACCTGCGGAACTTCTCCCGACAGGTCTCTTGGAGCACCGTACTCACCCTTCACACCGAACTCAAAGTGGAACGGAGTCGTAGTACCACCCGCATTGAACCATGTCTGTGCTGGACCGACACCTTCAGGGTCGGAGGTTCGGAATGTACACGAAGCGCTACCTGAAGCGCAATACGTGTTGGGTGATGCTCCGCTCTCGGACACATCACGCAAGTAACCATTTGCCGCACCTGTGAAGAGTGTCGATGGATCATTGTAGGCAACACCGTTGACTGTGCTGTACTCATGCCATGGAAACGCAATTGCGCTTCCATCGCGTGGATCACCGCACAACCCGGCCGCACGTCGACCGTAGTAGTCTTCTTGGCCTCCCGCGGTGCATGGTAGCGGTGACCAGGAGACTGGGGCGCCTGCGCTCGGGTCAACTTGGTTGCTGAGTGTTGCGTTACTGTACAGTTCAATCTTCATGTATTGTCCCGGTTCTGTTGTCTCAGCTGGCCAGGGTTCGTCACCGAATTGGTGCTTCGTGTACACGTTGCCGTGTATCACGGGCCCTGGTTGCAGATAGCAGTCAAAGTGTAGGGATTGTCCCTTGAGAACAGTTATGCCGCTCGTGCACAAGGTCTGTGGATACCCAGCCGCCTCCGCGTAAATGTCGTAAACACCTGGCGCGAGGCCCTCTATTTCATAGTGGCCGTTCGCCGTAGCGTTCACGAACGCTTGCGCGTCGATCGTTGGTAGGTCCGGTCTGTTCTGACCCGTGTAGGGGTCAATGCGCATAGTCATGTGCGCCCAAACCTGACCAGCCTCAGCGATCGGCTGCTGGTATAGAGTAGCATTGTAACCAGCATACCGGAGAGTTCCGGTTACGATGGCTGGATCAGTCTCACCCTTCACTAGGACGACTGGCCAATTTTGTGGTGGAACCCATAGGTCTGGGTTCTCCATTGCGTTGTCCACGGCGCCTGCTAGGGTTGGTCCAACACCGTACACGTTGTTGCTCTCGAAGGTGCTGTACAGGAACATCTTGAAGAAGTATCTTCCCGCGATGGATGGTGCGGTTACGCCGTTGATTCTGGCGTAGTACCATTCACCGGCGCTTGTGAAGTTGATGAATTGGTGGTTGTAGTATGGTACTGTTGCGGTGTTTGCTTGATCGACTGCTGCGTCTGCTTCTATCGCAACTACGGTCCAGTTTGGCGCGTATCTGTCGTATGGGCTGAGCTTGAATGTTAGGTACCGGTCGTAAGCGTTGGATAGTGTCGACACTACTTGTGAAGAGTCGAGTGCCGATGCGCCGGGTACGGTGAATTCAGGCGGGATCATGATGAACCATGTATCCCAACCCTTGCTGTTGACAAGAGTCGACTGAATCTCAGTCTTGCTTGCAGCAGCGCATCCCGTACTCCAGTTTGCTGGTAAGCATGTAGCGTTCATTCCGAATATCAAGTCGCCCGTCGAGTTCGTTAGTACTGCTCCGAATGGGGCGTACGTATCCCCTTCCAGCTGATACCAC
>Ga0326727_10015728_pt1 | contig 16144 bp, 10 predicted proteins | sample MB2enrmetagenome_FD_207643 | JGI IMG/M metagenome (GOLD analysis project Ga0326727, IMG submission 207643) | Lab enriched peat soil microbial communities from McLean, Ithaca, NY, United States - MB29MY | ecosystem: Environmental > Terrestrial > Soil > Wetlands > Peat | place: USA: New York...
ACCGGATGAGCGGCGTCATAATCTGCCGATAAAGCCTGGTCCGCCAGTTCTCAGTCTCTGGTTCAAGTAGCTTGGCTCCTTCTAGATGCTTGCCAAGCAGCCGCAGCACGGCCCAGGGCGAAACCACAAAGGCAACCATCAACGAAAAGAGCATGGCCGCTGAAGCACCGACGGGAATGGGCCGCATATAGGGTCCCATCAGGCCGCGCACAAAGGCCATTGGCAGCACTGCGGCGATGACAGCAAAGGTGGCCAAAATTGTTGGATTGCCAACCTCGGCAACCGCCTCGATCGCGACTTCACTCATCGGCCGGCCGTGATTCTTCGGAAGCCGGAAGTGGCGCACCATGTTCTCCACGACAACGATGGCGTCATCGACGAGAATACCGATACTGAAGATCAAAGCAAACAGGGTTACGCGGTTGATGGTGTAGCCCATGAGATAAAAGACTGACATGGTGAGCGCAAGAGTGACCGGAATGGCCAGAAGCACTACACCCGATTCGCGCCATCCAAGAAAGATCGCAACCAGCAGCGTGACGGAGAGCGTTGCCAGCAAAAGGTGTTCCAATAACTCATCCGATTTTGCCTTGGCCGTCTCGCCATAGTTGCGCGTAGTTGTTACCGTCACATCGTTGGGCAGCGTTACGCCCTGCATCTCGTGAACGCGTTTGAGCACGGCATTGGAAATGTCAGTGGCGTTGGTGCCCTTGCGCTTGGCCGCGGTAATCGTTACAGCGGGATACTGCCTGGGCGCCTGATGCGCAGCCGCACTGGCGTTGGATGTTCCAAAGACCACATAATCGGCTGGATCGGCAGGGCCGTCCACAATCCTGTCCGCCACATCGCGCAAATAGACGGGGTGGCCATGATCCACGGCGACCACTACAGCTTCAAGGTCTTCGCGGCGGGTAAATAGGTTGCCGGCGTCAACGCGAATCTCAGTGTTGTTTTCGGCAAAGCTGCCCGCCTGCACGCTGGCATTGGCGGCTTGTAGATGTCCGACGATGACCATGGGCGACAAGCTGTAGGCATTCAGCTTGGCGGTACTGAGTACAACGCGCATGGTGCGCGGAAGTCCGCCAATGATCGTCGTCTCCGAGACATTATCAACCTGCTGAATGCCATGCTGCACCTCGTCCGCAATGGCGCGAAGCTGATAACCGTTGTAGTGTTCGCCCCACAGAGTGAGTGAAAGGATAGGAACATCGTCGATGGACCGTGCCTTGATCAGCGGCTGCGAAACACCTGGCGGCATCCGGTCAAAGTTCGAGTACAGCTTGCTGTACACCTTGATCAGCGCATCTTCCTGGGGCGTCCCAACTAGGAAGCGGACGATCACCAGGCTTTGTCCGGGCATCGAAGTGGAATAAACGTATTCGACGCCGGAGATCTGATGGACCAACTCTTCGATCGGCAGCGTGACGCGTTGCTCTACCTCTGCCGGAGACGCGCCTGGCATTGCGGTGGCAATGTCCAGCATGGGAACAAGGATCTGCGGTTCTTCTTCGCGAGGAATGATGGCCACTGAGAAGATTCCGAGCGCCAGCGATGCTGCAATGAAAAGCGGTGTGAGCTTGGAGTTGAGAAATGTATGCGCAAGACGGCCGGCGATGCCAAGGTCATGGATGATGGGCTCCTTCTTCATGGCTGCGCCTCGATTATCTTGCCTGCCAAATCGCGGTCGCCGGGAAGGTCAACCAGCTTTTCGCCAGCGGAGACGCCCGACAACACTTCCACCAACTCGCCTTGCGGCGCGCCCAGCGTAATGGAGCGGAGTTGCGCAATGCCGTTGGCATCGAGAACATAGATGCAGGAAAGTGAGCCGCGAAGTACCACCGCCGAGCGCGGCACGAGAATTGCCTGATGCGTGCCGGTTGCAAACTCCGCGCTTCCATACATGCCGGCATACAACTGGCTTGACGATGCAATATCGATCTTGACCATGAAACTGCGGCTGGACGGATCGGCCGCGGGAACGATCTCGGCAACCGTGCCCGAGATCTCGTCCTTGGGCGCGCCATCGATCGTCACGGATAATTTCATTCCTTTGTGAATGCTTTCAATTGCGGACTCATCGATTGCGGCCTGAAGCTGCAAAAGGCCGTTGCTATCAACCTGAAGTAATGGGACGCCCGGAGCGGCCATCGTTCCCGGATCGGCCATCCTCGCCGTAACCACCCCGGCAAAGGGCGCGCGCAAGCGTGTATAACTCAGCATGGAGCGCGCGCCGCTTTCCTGCGCCTTGGCCGCATCGGCCTGCGCGCGCACTGCACCTACCCGCGAACGCGCGGCTTCGGCCCGCCGTGTGACCTCATCCATCTCCTGCGGGCTGACGCTTTTCTCGGCCTGCAATTGTTTGTAGCGATCGAGCGTGCTGGCCGCAAGCGTGGCCTCTGTCTGCGCCGCTGCCTGCTGGTTCTCGGCGGCCTTGACTCCGGCCTGCGCCTGTTCGCTTGCCGAGCGCAGGGTAGCATCGTCAAGTATGGCAAGGGTCTGTCCCGCTTGCACTTTGTCGCCTTCATGCACCAGAACCTGCTGGATGCGCCCCATCACCTGCGCCGAAATGGTCGCCGATTCTCGCGCGTGCAGCGTCCCGGTGACGCGCACGGTTATAGTAGCATTTTGCTGGCGGCTTTCCACAACCCGCGCCTGCACGGTCTGCGCGGTTGCCGGTGAGACAGAATCTGTCGAGTGGCACCCGGCCAACATTGCCGATGAGGCGGCTAATAAACAACCAGACAAGAGCACTTTCATTGCAATTCCTCCGCCGCTTCGGGAGTCAGGGTCCCCGTCGCGTAAAGAAGTTCGGCATATGCCGATGCATTTCCATAGACGGAATGCCAGTAGTTGGACTGGCTTACTCTCTCGGCATCTTCGCCGCGCAGCAGATCGGTGATGGTAGCCAGACCAGCCGTGTAACGGTTGCGCAGAATGCGCAGACTTTCAGTTGCTTGATCCATCACGGCCCGCGCCGTCTCCATTTGCAACTCCGCGGTCTTGCGGTGAATGTAAGCCTGGCTGACCGCAAGGCGGACCTGCTGCTTATAAGCCGATAACTGCGCATCGACCCGCTGCTTCGTCGCAATCTCTCGCGCCAGTTCGGCGCGTTTGCCGAAGGGCAGAATGTCGATGCCGATCTGCACCCCGGCCACCCAGTTGTTGCCGCCCGAACTGGTAAAAGATCCTCGATCTTCTTCCCAGTTGCCGTAGGCGCTCACGTGCGGCCCAAAGTTTGATTTCGCCGCACCCACAGACGCAGCCTGAGCCAATTGCGCGTCTCTCAGAGCTGTCAGGTCGGGCCGCGCCTTTGCTGCCGTAGCCAACTCCCCATCGAGTGCCTGCTGGGGAAACGAGTGCGGCTCGATCGGCCGCAACGAGGTCGATTGCAATTCTTCATCACCCATCGCCACCCGCAACTGAGCCCACGCCAATTCCAGATCGCCTTGGGCGGCAATCATCTCCTGCTTGCGCGCGGCCACATTCACCTCGGCGGACATGCGGTCCGACTCGACCGCCAGCCCGGCCTGGACGTGATCCGCGACCATGCTCAGCAATGACGCCGCCGTCTCCTGTTCATGCTGCGCAACGCCGATCTCCCGCTCGGCATAGAGGACCGATTCATAGGCCTGCACCACGCTGAGGACGGTTTTCTGGTCAACGGCCTTGGCGCTGGACACGGCGCTCTTCCGCATCAGGTCTGCGCCGCGGATCGCCTTCTGCGTCCTGAACGAGTCGAAGGCCATCCAGGAACCGGAGAAGCGGGTACTGAAATTGCCGATCGGCTGGGGCCGGTTCAAGTCGTTCAGCGCAAAGTCGGCCTGCGTGAACTGCCGCTGCCGCAGACGCATGCCGAACGCGTAGACGGGGTCATCTCCGCGTGAAATGTCTTCTGTAAAGCTGAGCTGCGGAAGCAGCCCGGTGCGGGCCAGACGGGACGAGGCGCCGGCGGCGTTCTCGTCGGCATGCGCGGCCGCTATCTCCGGATTCTGGCCCAGCGCCCGGTCAATGGCCTGCCGCAGCGTCAGTTGCGCCGTCTGCGCGCCGGCGCCCATGCTCCCCAAACAACTGAGGAGCATAAGCCATACGGCTGGATTTCGGGTTGGTCTCATCGTTGGCACTGTCCTTTTTGTGCGTTCACCAGAATTAAGTCATGAACTGAGCGATTTGTTACAAGATTTGAGGATTTATTTCGCGGCATCGCAAATCCAATCGAATCGGCCTACGGGCCAAGCTGGTCTGGCTGAGCATTCACGCGATAAAAAGCCGTCCAGATCGTTGCCGTTCTCCTTCAATTTCACCGGCTTGATTGGCTCAGAACCTCATTCCCGAGGGGTTACGGGAATATAGGTCGCTGATCTAGTAGTAAACTGCACCTATAGTGTAGGCTGACGCTTTTGTGGTTCCCAATCTGGAAACCCTCCTCCGGGCATTGCCATATGAGCGCCAGCTGTCTTTTCGTTTTATCCTTAGGATGCCCTGACGCGTGGCATTCTGACTTTGCTAGAATCGTGCAACATTTCCCCGCGCACGCCCTGAAACAGGAGTTCTCGATGACCGCTGAGTTGATTCACCGATTGCACTTTGCCTTCACCATCACATTCCACTATCTTTTTCCTCAACTCACTATGGGCCTGGCCCTGCTGATCGTGGTGCTCAAATCAGTCGCGCTCAAGACCGGCAGCGAGCAGTGGGACCGTGCCGCCCGATTCTGGGGCCGTATCTTCGCCATCAACTTCGTCTTCGGCGTCGTAACCGGCATTCCCATGGAGTTTGAGTTCGGCACCAACTGGGCGCGCTTCTCGCGTCTCTCCGGCGGCGTGATCGGCCAGCCGCTGGCCATGGAAGGCGTCTTCAGTTTCTTTCTTGAGTCGGCATTCCTGGGCCTCTTTCTCTACGGCGAAAAACGCATCTCCAAGCTCATGCATTGGTTCTCGGCAGTGATGGTTTTTGCCGGCTCCTGGATCTCCGGCTTCTTCATCATCGTCACCGACGCCTGGATGCAGCATCCGGTGGCGTATGACCGCCTGCCCAACGGCCAGTTTGAAGTGCTCAGCTTCTGGCAACTTCTCCTTAATCCCTGGGGGCTGCTCCAGTACGTGCACAATATGACTGGCGCCGTCATCACCGGCTCCTTCGTCATGGGCGCCGTGGGCGCTTTTTATCTATTGGAAGGGCAGATGGAGAACTATGCTCGCATCTTCCTCAAGGTCGGCGTCATTGCCGGCCTCATAGCCTCAATCCTCATCATCTTCCCCACCGGCGATCTGCACGGCAAGTACGTCGCGCGCAATCAACCAGCCGCCATCGCCGGCATGGAAGGTCTCTTCCACAGCGAGGCCGGCGCGGGACTCGTGCTGATGGGCCAGCCCAATGAGGAGACAGGCCAGATCGACAACCCCATCGTCGTCAACGACGCGCTCAGCTTCCTCATCTACGGCACCACCAAGGCCGAAGTAAAAGGCCTCGACCAGATTCCCCGCGACCAATGGCCCACTGCGCTGCCGCTGCTCTACTACGCCTACCACATCATGGCTGGCCTCGGAACCTGGTTTGCACTGCTGATGATCGTCTCCGCATTTTTGCTCTGGCGCAAGCGGCTCTACACGGCGCGCTGGGCGTTGTGGGCGTTGCTGCTCAGCTTTCCGCTGCCCTACATTGCCAACACTGCCGGCTGGATGACCGCCGAACTGGGCCGCCAACCATGGATCATCTATGGACTTATGCGCACCAGCGAGGGCTACTCGAATACAGTCTCCGCAAGCAACGGGCTGTTTACGCTGCTGGGATTCATGGGACTTTATCTACTGATGGGCATCCTCTTTACAGTTCTGATTTATCGCGAAATCAGCAACGGACCTGAGGCCATTGCCACGGATGCGGTTCATGCCGATTGACGATCACCGGTCTCTCTTGAAGGCCTGAAGAAAAGGAGTTCATTCATGATGGGATTTATTTGGTTCTGGCTGGTGGCTGTGATGATCGTCGGATACGTCGTGCTCGACGGCTTCGATTTGGGCGTGGGCGTACTCCACCTCTTCCTCGTTCGCACCGAAGCGGAGCGGAGGGCCACTCTCGCCAGCATCGGTCCGGTATGGGACGGCAATGAGGTCTGGCTGCTGGCTGGCGGCGGCACGCTCTACTTCGCCTTTCCGCTGCTCTACGCCTCGGCATTCAGCGGCTTCTACCTGCCGCTCATGATTGTGCTCTGGCTGCTGATTTTGCGCGGCATTAGCATCGAGCTGCGCAACCACATCGAGGTTGGCGTCTGGCGCGCACTGCTCGACGGCCTCTTCGGATTGTCCAGCGCTCTGCTTACCATCTTCTTCGGCGCTGCCCTCGCCAACGTGCTGCGTGGCGTTCCGCTGCAAACCGATGGCTACTTTTTTCTGCCTCTATGGACCAACTGGCAACCCGGCCCGCATCCCGGCATTCTCGACTGGTATACGGTCATCGGCGGCCTCGTCGCTCTCGTCGCGCTCACACTCCATGGCGCTCTCTGGCTCACCATCAAGACCTCGGGCGACCTGGCCGAGCGCGCCCGCCGCATCGTCACTCCACTCTGGATTGCGCTGTCGGCCCTCACCGTCGTCAGCCTCGCCGCCACCATCATCGTCCGCCCCGCCAGCCTGAACAACTACTTCAATTACCCATACACCTTTGTTGTTCCCATCGGAGTCATCGCTTCCATGGCCGGCACCTGGCTCCTCAATCGAAACGCCCAGCCCGTCAAGGCGTTCCTCTCTTCCTGCCTCTATCTCTTCTTCATGCTGGCCGGAGCATGCTGGGGACTCTATCCAACGCTGCTGCCCGCCACCACCGGGGCGGACCGCGACATCACCTTAACCCGCGCCATCTCCGGCCCGCACACGCTAGCCGTTGGCCTGGTCTGGTGGGGCTTTGGCATGGCACTGGCCATCGGCTACATTGTCTTCGTGTACGCCAAGTTTCGCGGCAAAGTGAATATACGCGGGGGCGGGCACTGAGCGTTTTCAGAAAGTCTTCGGCAAACAGCCCAAGGCTTACTGCTATGCCAGAGGCATATTCTGTTTGACCGCTCTGTGCGAGTCGTGAATAGGTCAATGGTCCGCATCGTGGATGCCGTTCACATCACGGTGGATACCGATTTTGAAGGAGCTTGGGCACAACAATGGCACAGTCGCTGTTTTGGGGTGTTTTAGATCGCTCTAATTTCCTCTAACTTATTGATTCTATGGTGGACGCGGTAGGAATCGAACCTACAACCTGTCGGTTAAGAGCCGAATGCTCTGCCAGTTGAGCTACGCGTCCAGACTACCGGAAAAAACCGCGCGGTGGAAGGCTTTCACACGGTTTGAGCAGACAGGGATCACCTGCCTGCTCTAGAAGAATATAGCACAGGAAGAGGGCGGTTTCAAAACGCGTAGGCGGCGGGACCAGCGCCTAGAAGTTGAAGGCCAGGCCGGCGCGGAGGCTGCGCTGCTGCTGGGCGAAGATCACCAGCGAGCCGTCGCTTAACAGATAGGGGCGGTAGCCCTCCGCCAGCAGGTTGCGCAGATCGAGAATAGCCTCGAAGCTGCCGCGACGCAGATGGATGGGCTGGCGCAGATGCAGGTTGAGCCAAGGCGCGGCGGCCTCATCCGCGAAAAGGGCAACCTGCGTGACGGAATCTTCCGGTTGCCAGCGATAGCTGGCCCGCCAGCGGGTTCCGCTGCCGTCGAGGGTGCCGGAGAGCGAAAGCGAGTAGGCCTGGGCGCGGCGGGGATGGACGCCGGCAAGCGCCTGCGCCAGCGACAGGGACAGAGGCAAGGCAGGGAGGACCAGAGCGTCGCCGTTGGCGTAGCTGAGTCGGGCATGATTGCCTCCAGGCAAATTACGCTCGAAGCTGGCCTCGATTCCGGCGGTGGTGAAGCGCGGTCCGGCCGCGTGGAACAGGCCGCTGGACGGGTCCAGAAGCACACTGGCGGCCTCAGAATCGCCCGCCGCAAAGCGGCTCATGGCCTCGAGGACCGGATTGTCGATGCGGTCGTCGAAGACCAGCACGGCGATGCCGGTGCGGTCCGTGCTCCGTTCCCAGCCGAGTTCCTGATGCATTCCGTGCTCGAGGTCCAGAGCGCCGTTGCGGGCGGAGAGCGCGGGCAGCCACGAGCGGGCCTCGGTCTCCTCGGAATCCGCAGCGCCGGGCAGCAGCGTGGCCATGCGATATCGAATCGTCGAGTAGCCGCCGTGCCAGCCCGCGGAGGCAAAGGGCTGTAGCCTGGCGATGGTCTCCGGGGAAGGTCCGGAGAGCCGGGCGAGCACCTCATCGGAGCCCGCTTCAACCTCGAATTCGTCCCCCAGTTGGATCGTCTCCCAACTGCGGAGAGCGGCTTCGTCCAGCCCTTCGCCGCTGCCGGCTTCCATCTCCGGGTGCAGGGCGACGGTGACTACCGACTGCACAGAGCCGGCGAAGCCCATATCCTGCCGGAAGCCGAGCATGGACTCTACGCCGGCATCCGAGTCGGGAGCAAAATCAACGCTGGCCAGCAGTTCGCGGCTGTAGGACGGCGTTTCTTCGATCGCGGCAGTAATGCGCTCGCCGTTCTCGCCGAATGCGCCTTCCTGGCCGGTGGCCACCAGGCGGGCCTTCAGCCGGGAATGAGCGCCGTCCTCGGAGACGACCACCAGAGGACCATCCTCCAGCCAGCGCAAAAGAGGCCGATTGGCGGCCGAGCGCAGCGTCCACGCCCAGTCGTCCTTCTGGACGTTGCCCGTGCGCGGCTCAGCCGGCAGCCACTGCATCGCCTCGTACAGGCTGTTCAGTGTGAGGTTGATGACGGTGTTCGTGCGCACACGGACATTCTCGCGCAGGGAGGGAAGAAACCAGGCGCCCATGGCCTTGACCGCATAGCGGCCGGGCAAAATCGAGGCGATGCGGTAGCGGCCGCTCGCGTCGGTATAGACGCTGGCAATGACACTGAGATCGGGACGCAGCAACTGCACCTCGGCGCCGATCTGTGGAATGCCGGCTGAGTCGCGCACCTGGCCCGTCACCACGCCTGAATCCGGCCCGGACGCAGCTCCACTGACCGAGTTGCCGCCTAGGGCAATCAGCACCGCAAAAACAACGAGATGAAGCCTGCGCGTCGTCACTGTCGATAAGGACCTGGCGGCGTCCCTGGCAAAATTACCGCGAAACCACCCGTACGGCTCCGAATCTGGCGTCCGGTCTGCTTGCTGCGGGGGATATTCACTATTCAACGACAAAAGGCGCCGATTGCGCAATCTCTTGTTTCGAGATTGCGTCATTTACTTTGATCGTCACCTTGTACTTGCCTGGTTCAAGCCCTGAGATCGGCAGCGTTTTCTCCACCGTCATCTGGTCGCTGTGAGCGCCCAGATCCTTGGAATCCAGTTGTTTTTCAAAGACCACGGTGTCTACAGCCGCGGCGCTGGCGGTTGCGGGCGTGGTTTTGACGATCTGGTAAGTAACCGTGGCCTGATTGCTCTTGGTGGCTTCGTCGATGCCCAGGTTGTAGACCTGCATCCAGAAGCTGAACTGCTGGCTGCGCTTGAAAGTAACCGGGGCGTTCGGCTTGAGGCTGCTGCTCACACGAGGCCGGATGAAGGTGTTGCCGATAATGAAATTGCCGCTTCCGATCTCGCGCGAAGAAACGGTGTTCATCTCGTCGGCCAGAATCAGCGAGGATGTGCCCAGCTTCTCGTCGTGATAAGTGGGCACCTCGATGCCGCGTCCATAGTAACCCATGTGGTCCGGGTTGTTCACGTCCTTGATGGCGATATCCAGCCGGTAGAGGCCGGGCAGCAGAGGCAGGGCCTTCCAGTAGACCGACTGGCGGTCGAGGCTTTTTTCCAGCAACTCGGAGGGCTCCTCAACCTGGACGGTGTCCTCGAAGGTCTGCACCGTCTTGTGCATGATGGTGGTCACCTTGCCAAGGATATTGACCACACCCTTGGAGACGCCGTCCTTGGTGACAAAGGTCATGTCGCGGTTCTTCATCTGGATGGTGATCGGCACCAGCACCGTGCTTTCAGTCACCTTGACGAAGTCGGTGCGCACGTCAAAAGGAAAGATGGGGCCGGAGAACAGCTTGTGTTCGGTCATGAAGGCGTCCAGGTCGTGGAACTGCACCGGCGGCGGAGCAAAGATCTTGGCCATCAGCTCAATGCGGTCGAATTGCTTGGACTGGTTGGTGCTCGACCTCGAGCCGGCGCCAATGGTTTCGAGGTTGCCCGCGAAGCGGTCGCTCTTCTTGGCTTTGCCCATCGCCTCTTCCTGGGTCAAGCCGGCGTTGGGAACTTTCGCCAGCGCGTCCTTTTCGCCGCGGTCGATGGTGAAGTGGTAGTCGCCGCATTGGCAGGTATCCACAAACTCCAGATCGACATTCTCGCCGATGCCCTCCAGATACCGGTAGCGCCAGACCTCGAAGGGGAATGTATCGGTTTGACCCCCGCCCTCATCCGCGGGCCGGTTATAGCTGCCGCCGGAGGGGTGGGAGGTGATCTCGTCCGGCTTGCCGTAGGAGATGTAGATGTGGCCGCGGTCGGTCTTCCAACCCGGCTTGCCGGCGGCAAAGTGCTCGTTGGCGTAGGCGATGCGCCGGTAGTGCTCTTCGCGGAACTCGTTCTCCGGTGAATCCGGATTGGGGTTGCGACGCAGCCAGAACTGCTCGATGAACGCCTCGCGCTCCTCATCATTGCCCAGAGCTTTGAAGGCCTTGCGCTCCTCGTCGGTGATGATGTAGGGCACATCCTGTTCCAGCCAGGTCTTGTAGGCGCCCTTGATCTCCTGGCGGACGGCATGCTGCGCGGCAATCTTCTCCTTGTCGGAGCGCTCGCGCTTGAGCGGGTCCACATCCTGGCCCGCTCCCTGATCCGGGGCCGGGGGTTGTGCCTGGGCCGGCGGCGATGCGGGCGGGTTGCCCGTCTGCTGTGCACGGAGGCCGGCGGTGGGAAGAAAGACCAAGCCGCAAACTAGCGCGACGATGAAAAGATGAGAACGATTAAGCGTCATTTGCCTTGATGACTCCTGCAATCCTCCATTCTACGGGTTCCAATAGGGCTGGGCAAGAATCCGCGGGAAGTTGGATGCCGGTTGGACGCCTAAGCACGGCCGAGGTAAGCAGGAAACGGGCTGTAAGACGGCAATTACGCCCGGCGGAAAACAGGTTTTTGAGACCAGCCGGACCGCTATCGCGTCAAAGAAACAAGCGCATTTGCTCGACCGCATGGTTTTTCTGGCGCGGGCAGCGATTCCGTTCCGTTGGCACGGGGTGTGTGAACGGGGGTGCCTGCGGCAGAGGAAAATCGCGCAGGCGCAAACCGGATGGGGCAGCCTTGGGGAACTGAGCGGGCTGCATTTGCGTACACTGAAATCGGAGAGACCTGGAGCACCCGCCTCGCATGAAGAAAATACTTTTGATCGTTTCCGCCGTTGTGGTCGTTACCGCACTCGTCATTGTCTTCATTTGGAGGCAGCAGTCCGGCTACACCAAGGTTCTGACCGCCAGGATCGCGCGCCAGGAGCTGACCACGGTGGTCAGCGGCACCGGCCAGATCAAGCCCAAGACCTACATGAATGTGGGCGCCACTTCCTTTGGCCGCATCACCCACTTCTACGTGAAGGAAGGGGATATGGTCAAGAAGGGCCAGACCGTGGCTACCATCGAGAATGTGCAGCAAGAGGCCAATGTGAATGGCCAGGAAGCCGCCATTGCCGCCGCCAAGACGGACATTGCCTCCTATATTGCCGCCGAAAAAACCGCCGAAGCCAACGTCGAGCACGCCAAGGCCGACCTGGAGCAGAAACAGCTGGATTGGGATCGCGCCCAGAGCCTTTATAAGGACGGCATCCTGGCCAAGCAGGATTACGACGCCAAGAAGGCGGCCTACGACCTCGACGTGGCCTCTTTGGCCCAGGCCGTGGCGGGCCTCAACCAGGCCAAAGCCAACACCGATTCCGCGCGCGGCCATATGCAGACACAAGTCGCCAACCTGCGCGTTAACCAGGATCTGCTCGACAAGACCATCGCCGTCGCTCCCTTTGACGGCATTGTGACCAATATGCCGGTGCGCGAGGGCGAAACGGTGGTCACCGGAATCCAGGGAACCGAGGGCGCGACCCTGATGACCCTGGCGGATATGAGCGTGATCACCGCCGAGATCAAGGTGGACGAAACCGACATCGTTAACGTTCAGATCGGCCAGTCGGCCGACGTCAGCGTGGACGCAATGCCCGGCAAGGTCTTCAAGGGTCATGTAACGCTGGTGGGCGATCAGGCGCTGCTCCGCTCCACTGGCCAGGCCACCTCGACTTCCACCTCCGGCACCGAGGAGGCCAAGGACTTCAAGGTCGTGATCACGCTTGATCAGCCTTCCAACGAACTGCGCCCCGGACTCAGCACCACTGCCAAGATTACCACGGCGCACAAAACCAACGTGCTGTCGCTGCCCATTCAGGCCCTCACCATGTACAACCCCGATGACGACAAAGCCAAGGGCGGCGTGCATGCTGCCTCGACCTCCGCCGCCGTCAAGGCGGCGCCGCAGCAGGGCGTCTTTGTCCTGGAGAGCAAATCCGGCAAGCTGCGCGCACGCTTCGTTCCCGTCACCACCGGCATCACCGGCACCACCGACATCGAGGCCCTCACCGGCCTGAAAGAGGGCGACGAGATCGTCATCGGTCCCTACAAGACGCTGCGCTCCCTCAAAAACAGCGCGTTGGTCAAGCGGGACAAGGAGAAACCGGCCGCGCCAGGTTCGAGCGGAAGTTAATATTGGGTAGAAGGCAGATGGGCGTTTCTGAGATATCTGCTTCAGCCAAGGTTTTGCAAGGGCACGACTTTACAGGCTGCGGAAAAACTCGATTGCAGATCTGTTTTGTACAAGGGCACGACTTCAGTCGGGCCGCAAGTGCAACAAAATAAATGTCGGGCTTTAGCCCCTGAGGGTATGTTGATCAACCTTAATACTCATCTCTGGGTCTTGAGGAACAGGCCCTGACAAAGGATGACACGCGAATGGCTTTATTCGACACCGTTACCGATGTAGTTGAACAGCCCGCGGCTCCGCCCAACGGCGAGATGATTGTCGTCGAGGATCTGTGGCGCACCTACGATATGGGCTCCGAACAGCAGGTGCAGGCCCTCCGCGGCGTCAATCTGCGCATCCGCCACAACGAGTATGTCGCCATCATGGGCCCCTCCGGCTCCGGCAAGTCCACGCTGATGAACCTGATCGGCTGCCTGGATACGCCCTCCAAGGGAAAATATTGGCTAAACGGCCAGTTGGTCAGCGATCTGGACGACGACCAGTTGGCCCGCATCCGCAACAAGGAGATCGGCTTCGTCTTCCAGACCTTCAACCTGCTCGCCCGCGCCACCGCCCTGCACAACGTCGAGCTGCCGCTCATCTACAACGGCACTCCATCCGCCGAGCGCATTGCCCGGGCCAAGGAATCGCTCGCCGACGTCGGCCTCGAGTCCCGCATGTACCACAAGCCCAATGAACTCTCCGGCGGTCAGCGGCAGCGCGTCGCCGTCGCCCGCGCCCTGGTCAACCGCCCCTCCATCATCCTCGCCGACGAGCCCACCGGCAACCTGGACTCCAAGACCGGCCTGGAGATCATGGCCCTCTTTGACACTCTGCACGCCAACGGCAATACTATTGTCCTGGTCACCCACGAGCCCGATATCGCCGAATATGCCCATCGCGTTGTCCATATCCGCGACGGTCAAATCTACTCCGACGAGCCCTCCAAGCGCCACCGCTGAGTGCGACAAGCCAACCGAAACAGAGCCTCCAATCCGCCCCTGCCTGAGCCGGAAGGATACTAAGTCTTTCCGGCTCATGTTTTTTCGCCGCGTGCCGATATAACCAATGGTGGCCTCGCAATTGTCGTTTTGGCCATGGAGACGAGGCACGTTGAGAGCCATGTACAGCGCCGCTCGGTACCAACCCGTGCCCCAGACCTCGGCCTCCCGCCTGACCCTGGTGGAAGTGGAATCATCCTCGGAAGCCCGGCCGGTGGGAGTCAGTGCGGCCTGGCGCAAGTTGCTGATGCAGGCCGAGATGGCTGCGCCCCACGTGCAAGTGGCGGCGATCGAGGGCGAACACGGCGCCGGCAAGCATACCCTGGCCCGCTATCTCTTCAGCCGCTCTCCGCTGGCCTCCACCACCTTCCAGCGCCGCGACGCCCGCGAATGGCTGGCCGCCGACGCCGATCCCGCTACCCTCGCCGGCTGCACCTATCTCGATCGCGTGGACCTACTCGCCCCTCCCGGCCAGGGTCTGCTGCTCAGCGTACTCAAATCGCTGCAAGACCGTCCGCCGGGCCGCTTCGTTTTGATCGCCTCCTCGCAAACCTCGCTGCGCCAGATGGCCGCGCAGGGCCTCTTGCTGCCCGATCTGGCCTTCCGCCTCACCGCCGTCCGCTTTGCCATTCCCCCGCTCCGCCAGCGCCGCGAAGACATCTCCCCCCTCGCCCAGTCGCTGCTCGACCGTATCTGCCGCCTCTATCAGCAGCGCCCTGTGATTCTCGGCCCCGGTTCGCTCGCCCGCCTCTTGCAGCACAACTGGCCCGGAAACGTGCGCGAGCTAGCCGCCGTCCTCGAAACCGCGCTCCTCGAAGCCGTCAACGGCATCATCCGCCCCGACGACCTGGCCCTGCCCAGCGGCCTGGAAACCTCTCAGGATATGCAGCAGCCCATGATGCGCCCCGATAGCCTCAATCTCGACGCCGTCGTCCAGCATCATGTGCAATACGTCCTCGACCTCAACCGCGGCAACAAGCTGCGCGCCGCCCGCCAGCTCTGCATCAGCCGTTCCACCCTCTACCGCATCCTCGGCAACGAGACCATCCACGCGCATTGATCCGCACAGAGCCGGCAAAGCTGTCGCTAATTTGCCGGAAAACCGCCGTTCACCACGCCAAGGCCCGCTTGGGAGCGATCGATCCATTCGCTCATGGGATACGATTTGCCGCAGTCTCCGCACATCGTGGTGGCATATTGCGCCCCGCAGTGCGGACAAACGGCTCCCGTCAGGAAGGTGTCGAATAGCTGCCCGCATTGCGCGCACTTCCATCTCTCTCCCAGCAGCGGCGCCGTCCGGCAGCTTGGACAGGCAAAGCCCTTCCGGCGTGGCAATTTCGCCAGCCGCAGCAGCGCCTGCGCCTGCCGCAATCCGCCCCAGCAATTCATCAGCATGAAGACGCCAATCGCTCCCAGCCACATGGAACCCGTCAACACGGCCAGCCCGAAAAATCCCACAATTCCCACAATCCCGATAACCGTGGCCACCATCAGGCTGCGCGCGCGTCCCAGCGGAAACCACAGCAGGGAGCGAAGAATCTGCCCTCCGTCCAGCGGGTAGATGGGCAGAATGTTGAAGACGAACAGCCCAATGTCAATGCCCAGGACCGCCCGCAGAAAGCGGTAGACATCGGGCATCGTCTGCGCCCATCCCGCCGACTTGCTCAGCCAATACGCCGCAAACAGAATCGGGAAAAGCGCCACGTTCACCAGCGGCCCCGCCGCAATGCTCCACAGCGTAGCCCCCGGCCGTTGCGGCGGATCGACATACGCCACCCCGCCGAAGGGCCACAGCAGGATGCGGTTGGCCGTCCCGCCCACTTGCCGGCAAGCCAGCGCGTGCCCAAACTCATGCGTCAGCACAATCAAAAACAGCGCCAGATACTCCAAAACATTCCATGTGACAGAGGAGTACCGGCCCGACCGGTTCTGGATTTCAATGACGGCGATGAGAAACCACGTCCAATGCAGGTAGAGGTCAACTCCCGCAATGCGGCATAGATAGATGGAACCTTGATTCAGGGATGGCATGGCTGTAGCTTACTCCATCCGCAGTGCTCCGGGCGACCAGCACGACCAAAAATTCTGGGTGCCCCATCCTTCGCGCTCTCTGCGAAGGGTGGGATTCCACGAACCATTGTGCGTCCCGCCCTCGCCGTCATCCCGAGCAACCCATAATGGCTTGTCATCCTGAGCGACCCAAAATGGCTTGTCATCCTGAGCGACCGAAGCGCAGCGAAGGGAGTCGAAGGGGACCTGCTGTTGCTTTCAATGACTCTCTTAAACCTGTCATCCTGAGCGACCCAAAATGGCTTGTCATCCTGAGCGACCGAAGCGCAGCGAAGGGAGTCGGA
>Ga0326727_10015730_pt1 | contig 16140 bp, 11 predicted proteins | sample MB2enrmetagenome_FD_207643 | JGI IMG/M metagenome (GOLD analysis project Ga0326727, IMG submission 207643) | Lab enriched peat soil microbial communities from McLean, Ithaca, NY, United States - MB29MY | ecosystem: Environmental > Terrestrial > Soil > Wetlands > Peat | place: USA: New York...
CATCCCAGAATCTTGGTCCATTCGCTGTCGCTCATGCGCTTGAGCGTAACCAAAAACCTGCTACTCTGAAAGCCTGTAAAGTTAAGAGTTCTACAGATTCCTGCTCAGAGCCCAAATTACAAATTGCAAATCATGTCCGCTTCAACAGCAGATCGCCCGCAATAAATACGAACAGCAGCACCGAGACCACCCCGTTGGTGGTGAAGAAGGCGGCGTTCAACCGGCTCAGGTCACGATGCGACACCAACGAGTGCTCGTAAACCAGCAGCCCGCCAAAGGCAATAACTCCGGTATATGCCACCACGCCCAAAGCAAAGAGCCAGGCGGTGGCTAGCAGGCAACCGAAGGCCACGCCATGAAACAGACGAGCCGCTACCAGGGCCTTCCTGATGCCCAGGAAACGTGGCAGCGAATGTAAGCCGGCTTCACGATCGAAATCGTAGTCCTGGCAGGCGTAAAGTACGTCGAACCCCCCCACCCAGAAAGTCACGGCTCCCACCAGGGGCAGAATGCGCCAGTCGAATGCGCCGCGCACCGCGATCCAGGCAGCCGCCGGCGGGATGGCGTCGGCCAATCCCAGCACCAGGTGTGACCAGCGGGTAAAACGCTTGGTATAGGAGTAAAGCAGTAAAATCGCCAGCGCCAGAGGGGAGAGGTACAAGCAAAGGCGATTAAGCTGCGCGGCGGCAAAAATAAAAAGGACGCAGGAGGCAGCGACAAACGCGCCGACAAACTGCGGGGAAAGCAGTCCGGCGGGCAGGGCACGCATGCGGGTGCGCGGATTCCTGGCATCGTAGGCGGCATCCACCAGCCGATTAAAGGACATCGCGGCCGAGCGCGCCGCCACCATGGCGACGACGATCCACGTGAGTTGCCAGACCGTGGGCCAGCCGCGCGCTGCCAGCATGGCGCCGATCAAAGCAAAAGGAAGCGCGAAAATCGAGTGCTCCCACTTGATCATCTCCAGCGTGATCCCGATATTGCGAAATAAAGACATGGTGTTTTGGCTTCTGCCGCAACACCCAGCACAGAGCCGCAGAGACGCAGAGCAAAGCGGGGAAAACGGGGGAACGGATTTTTGTCCCCGGTTCTCTTTGCGTCCCTGCGTCTCTGCGCTGGGTGTTAAATCAAAATTCAAAATTCACAAACAGTGCCGTCCCATCATAAGTTTAACGGCTTCAGTTGCATAGAGGGATCAGGGCTCAAGATGTTGTCGTCGAACTCCGAGAAGACCTGTAAAATCGGGCTTTTTTCAAAAATGGATACGCTGAGAATTTGCAGGATCTTGTACAAACTCAGATCTAGGTTCAGCTGCTTCTTGGCAATGGCGACCAATACGTATACGCTGAGGGCGATCCACACCTGGATGCGAACGGCGTTGGGTGAGGTACCGTAAAACGCCCGGATGCGGAGGTGCTGCTTGATCCAGCGAAAGAACAACTCCACCTTCCAGCGGGCGCGGTAGAGTTGCGCGATGGTAAGGGAGACGAGCCAGAAGTTGCTCGTCAGAAAGGTCAGGTCAAGACCCTTCTCTGCGTCGATGAAGTGAATGCAGCGGAGAGGAGCGGGATACAGCTGCGAGGTCTTCGGGCCGGTAAGGCGCATCGTATGATCGAAACGCAATCCGGTGGAGCGATCTACGGGACGCCAGTCGGAACGATAGAACTGGGTATTCTGTTTAGCTCGGGTGATGAAATACGCTCCGGCTTGGGTAAGTCGATAGAGGCGACGAAAATCCAGATAACCGCGGTCGAGCAAGTAAAAGGCGCCGGGTTCGGGAACTAACTGGTCGAGAAGTTTAACGTCATGGACTTGGCCGCCAGTGACATAAACATTGGCGGGAATGCTGCCGCGCAGATCAAGCAGGGTATGCAGTTTGACCGCACTTTTGCGGCGGCGGAACTGAGCCCAGGGAAACAGGGACAAGCACAGATCAATGGTAGTCGAGTCCATGGCGTAGACGATGTTGGCCAAGGCGACCCCGAAGGGCTCACTGCGATAGAGTTGCCGGGCAGTGGCGATCAGACCCTGGGCGAAGTCGGCAAAAATGCGCCAGTCCCGGTGCTCGTTAGCATGGGCCAGATTGTTGCGCGAAACTTTTCCCCGAACGCCCATGTGGTACAGCTTGGGTTGCTGGGCCCGTAGGCAAGCCTCGATGTCACGCAGACTTTCGCGGTAAGTTAATTGCGCGAAAGCCAAGCAGAAGAACTGATCCAAGCACGAGAAGTGCCGGATTTTGTAGTCACCACGATAGCGTTCGACGCAACGGCGAAGCTCCTGGAGCGGTAGAAACTCCATGAGCTGCGCGAAGACAGTTTGACCGGCGTGCATACGCCATTCCTTGTTGTCTGGAATTGGCGTCAGATTACCGGGAAGTTAGGTGAAATCGATTTTGTTTATTGTTGCCCGCAACTCACATTTTACGTAGGAGTTACGGGGTCTTGAAAACCGAACGTTGGGACACTGCTGATCGCAAATCAAAATTTCTTCTCATCGCTTGCGCTGGCGCACCCGAACATCGAAGCTTACTATTCCAGTCCAGTCTCGTACCGCAACGATGGAAACATTCTTGTTGAGGTTATACTCCGCCTGAATGGTCTGGTAGTTGGTGCGCGCCACATCGGTGATATAGGTGAGAGTGATGTTATTGGCGACCTGCTGCTCGATGGTCAAGCGGGGCGATGACGTGTTCTGTACGCCCACGGCCTGCGGGTCGATCTTGATGCGGCTGACGCCGAACAGTTTCTGCACCCGGCTGCTCACGGCCGCGTTCAGCGCCTCGTATAGAACGGTTTGCGTTTCCGGCGCCGGGCCATTCACGTTTTGCTGCGACTGCGAAGCGGATTGGTCTCGCATACGCCCAAAAGCCAGCAGGCTGACGACATCCGCCGTGGCGAGCGGCGGGTCGGAACGATAAGTGGTGCTCAGCTTGTCCAGGGGACCGTGCAGGCCCAGCGCAATATCGTAATTCCTGACCGAAGTGGTAGCTTCTAAGTCTAGTATTGGCTGAATACTAGCAGGATTACTTAATGTGATAGTCCCATGCTCCAGATGGTACTTGTTGCCGTTGAAAAAGATGTCGCCTTCGGTAATGTTCACCCGCCCCAGCAGCACCGGATGGGTTCCGGTACCGCGCAAATAAACATCCACATCGCCGGAAAGCTTGGCCAGCGAAGTCTGCACCTGCAACTCGGGAGGCGACACGATATGGGCGTCCAACCGCAGGTGTGCCAACGGTGATGAGGGATCCGGAATAGTGAGCGAGCGTTCGCTTTTCGTCAGGTAGCTGGCAAAGTCGAATTGCCGATTAACGCCGAAGCGTGAAACCGTTATGTCACCGGAAAGCAGGGCGTTCTCCGCCGTGCCGGTCAGGCGCAAGTCGGCATTGGCCATGGCGCTCATCCCGGGTGGATAGCGCAAACGTATATCCTGGCCGCGGCCGCGCAGATTAAAGACGATATCGTTCGCGTAACTGACAAAACCGCGGATGACAAGGGTACCACCTCCGGTCTTGCCGGTAAGATTCTGCACCTGTAACCGATCTTCCGTGAACAGCAATCGCCCGTTAAGATCGCTGAGACCGTTCGGCAGTTCGATTTCCGAAATGCTGGCATGGGCGACTTCGACCCGCCCGTTTACTAGCGGCCGAGCCATAGTGCCCGCGATCCGCAGATCCAGCGTGACCAGGCCATCGGAAACTATGCTCGGATTCATGCTCTCCAGCAGCTTCAGGTTGACTTGGCCGCGGGCCTGAAGATTCAGCGCCCGGCCGACGCCGAGCCGCGTGCTGCCGCTAAGATCCAGCGTGGTATCGGTTCCTACCAGGCGCAACGGTTCCAACCGCAACGTTTCCTGGGCATAGGTAAAGCGAATGGGGCCTTCATTGCGCAACTGCACCTGCTCGATTTCGGCAGAGAAACGATCGATGGTGGCGGTCAACGCCAGATCGTGCGGCGAACGCAAAGGAAAATCGGCCGCGACGGTTCCTGCCAGGCTGGAATGTCCGGTAATCTTGCCCTTCAAATACATGCGAATCAGGGGATCGACATCCACCTGTTGGAAACGCAGCGCTATTTTGGCCGGCCAATCGTCGCGCAGCCGCACCGTACCCGACAGATCCAGTTCCGACTGTTGAAATTCGGAATGGCCGGTCAGCCGGAGGGTGTCTCCGGCGGTTTCCATGGAAGCGTGGAAACTACCTACCCGTTCTCCATTCATCGCCACGTCCCGCAACTGCACGGTGCCGGTGGCCTGGGGTGCGGCGGTAGTCCCGCTCCCTCGGGCGGAGAAATCGAGTGTTCCGGACAGCGACGTGCGACTGGTCTGTAGCCAGGGTATTTTGGCCAAGTCGACATTGCTTCCCTGGAATTGAAAATGGTAGGCGCCGGTAGCGGCACTATAGACAGCCTCGCCGGTCGCAACCGCTCGCTTATCCTGGGTGAGTTTAATCGCGGTGAATTGGATCTCATGCCGCGCGAGGCGTGTTGCTGCCTTTATCCGCTGCACCGGTGCGCCGTACACGTGCGCCGAGGTGATCAGTACGCTAGCCTCGCCCTGCGGGTCGGCGGAGGTGCCAGACAGTCGTAAGTTGCCGTCGAGCGTGCCGGTTATAGGATACCGATAACCCGCCAGCAGCAGCGCGTCACTCAGCTCCAAACGGTGAATGGCCGCCTGCGCCGTGAAGGGCGAGTTTGGGGTCAGCCTTCCTTTTTCCGGAGACGCGGCAATTTCGAAATTGACCTGGGCGAGGCCGCGTTTCAGGATCGCGTTGTGTACTGTGATCCGGGCGGGGGAGCATTCGATATTGGCGGTTAGGGTATCCCAATGGATACGCGGGCCTGGCCCGGACGGGTGCGCCTCAGCCATGTTCGAGGGTGTTTCATTCCGGGCCACCAGGGAATCAAAGTCGGAGAGTTCCAGCCGGCCGGCGAGCGCCGGCTTAGCTGCGCGGCCGGTAAGCGACGCATTCAAGACGACTTGTCCATGTACATCGAACAGCGAGCGGGAAGGTCCGCCCAAGGCGGCGATCGCGGGCGCCCACTGGTTAAACTCACCTGTCTCCAGGGTGAAGTGCAGATTTGTCCCGGCCGCGTGCAGATTTGTCCCGGCCGGACGCAGGACGCCGCCGGCGCTGAGACGGGTAGCGCGAGTGGCCAGGTTCAGCCGCTTCAGGGTAAAGCTTGCGCTGCGACGGTCATAGACGCCTTCCAGTTGACCCTCCGCCGGCAACTCATCCGCGGAGGGATGGGCGGGCGGTTCCAACTTCAGCGACCAATTCGCCGCCAAATCGGCGGGCGAGCGCTTCCATTCCAGGAGCAGCGAGCTGCGGGCCGCACCGGAGAGCCTCAACTGATCCAGCGGCTCGGTATCTGCGGTGAAAACCCGCAGGATCTGCCGCAGGGAAAGATCATGCCCCTGCAGAGCGAACGTGGCCGACTGATCGGAAGGGCTGCGCCACTGCCGTATCTCCCCTTGGCCAACCATATCGCCGCCCAAGATATGGAGAGAAATCTGCGGCAGAGCCAATCTTTGCTCATCCAGCGCAAATCCGGAACTGCCGGAAAGGCCGGCCAGGCGAAAGCCGTGGTCCACGTAACTCACTTCGTGCAGCTGGAGGGCGCCGCCAGTCGAGAAGTGTAGAGCGGTTCCGTTCCCCCGGCCGCTAAGCTGCAAAGTTCCCGTGCGCAGCGCAGGGATGCGCAGGACGGACCCAAGTTGCGCCGCCTCCAGGGTTGCGGCATAGCTGAGCTCGAACGCCGGCGCGTGGTAATGGCGCAGTTCGCCACTCGCCCGCAGATGCGAGCCGCCGGAGGAAATCTCCAGCGCGTCGACGCGCATGCGGTCGCTCCACAGCGAAAAACGCGCGGTGGCGGCCAGAGAGATTTGGCCCAGGGCGCCGTAGGCGCCCTGCAACTTGCCGACGCGCAGAACGCCGTCGTAGCGCGTCTCCGGCGCTTGCCAATTCATCCCGAAAGACAGGTCTTCGGCGGTGAAGTTCAGCGGCAGAGGCCGATCGTTGACCAGCAGAAGGCCGTCGTGAACCTCGGCATGGTGGGCATTCACCGCGAACCACGAGGTCTTGCCAAGCCGGTGCGCAGGCTGATTGGTGGCGCCATCGGGATAGACGATCAGGTGAACTACCGGATGCTCCACCTCCACGTACCGCAAGCCAATCTTGGGCCACAGCAGAGAGAGGACTTGCAGGCGCAACCAGAGCCGATCCACGGAAAGGTAGGGAACCTGCCCGGGACTTTCGGCGCCATGCACAATCAGCCGGCGGGCATCGAATTCAAGTTTGGCCAGGTTCCAGGTGAGCGATTCGAGCTCCACCTGGCCGCCGGTCACGCGTTCCAAGGCCGCCACCACGCGGGCGCGCACCCAGCCGCGGAAGAGCGGGGTACGCAGGAACCAGCCGGCCAGCACCAGGGCCAGCAACCCGGCGCCGAGCAGCGCCGCGCCTGCCCACAGGCGCCAGGAACTCCGCGGTTTGTCGGTCTGGGCGATCATAGGCGGCTATTTGCCGGCGCCTTCGCTTTGGTCAGATTCCTGGCCGCGGACGGCAGCTCTGGCCGGCGGCGGCTTGATCTCAATGTGGCTTTGCCGGCGCAGACTGCGCAACCACGAAGCCAGCATGTCATTGACTTGTTCCTGGCGCAGGATCTCCTGAATTTGCGCCGCTACCTGGCCCAGCGGCGGGGAAGCCGATGCCCCGCGCGAAGATAACTGCGGCAGGAATTTCTGCTCGTAATACGCCTCGACGGTGGCATGGTCGATCTCGCGCGGGCGCACGCGCGATTCTATGAATTTGGTGATTTGCAACTGTATGGCGATGCGTTCGGCCAGTTCGTTCTCGGTCAGGCCATATTGCAGGAGCAAGGCGTGCCAGCTCTCTTCGCTCTGGGGTTGGGGGAGTTGGGAACGTATCGGCTCGAGATAAGCCTTCGTTTCTTTGGCATCCGGCAAATGGAAATCGCCGGCCATTTGCTGCCGCAACAATTCCTGTTCGATCAGCCGCTGCAACACCGCCTGTTGCTGGCTGGGAGTCACGGTATCCAGGGCACGGCCTTCCAGCAGGGCTTCGCAACGTACGGCTTGATCCGCTTCGCTTTGCAGAATCGGCACCCCGTTCACCGTCGCGACCACCCGGTCGATAATTTCGCCGGCATATGCCCCTGGCGGAATACTGAGCGCGAGCAGAAGAAGCAGTCCGAGTTGAAAGCGGCGTCTCATCAGAAGCTCTGCCCGATGCTGAAGAAGAAATTGATGTGCCGCAGAGTGCCGGACTGAAACAGAGTCGTCTGCCCCGGCGGAATGGGACATTGCGGCGGCGAAGTGTTGGGCGCGCACTGAACGAAATACGGAAAGCTGGGCGGACTCAGGTTATAGCTGAGGTCCGCGCGCACCGGTCCAATCGGCGTGTGATAGCGAATCCCGCCGCCCGGCGCTTGTGTCATGTAGTCGAAGCGGCACTGCTGGGAGGTGCTCTGGTTCACGCACGCCGCGGGATTTGGCTGGTGCCAGCGGGTGAGGCTGTGCAGCATTTCGTCGCCGGTATTAAATACGTTCCCCGCATCGTGAAAGAGGACAAAGCTGAGGTTGGTGCCTACCAGCGGCAGCGTGGGGGGAGGAAAACGCAATTCGAAGCTGTTGAAAAAACTAGCGCCACCACCCACGGGAAATCCCGTGGTCAAGTCTCGCGGGCCAGCCTGGTTGAGCGCAAAAGCGCGGTCGGAATCGGCGCCGCCGCTGAAAAATCGTTCGGGCAGGGGAATGACGGCAGTATTCCCCGAATTTCCCAGGATGTTTTCGATCCCCAAGCGGGTAGTGCGGGCAAACACAATGCTGTGTTCTCCCAGTTCCTTGCGATTGCGCCAGATGGGGGTGTAGGTGGAATTTTGCGCCACCAGCCGGGTAAAGTTGGCGGCGGTGTTGGCCGGTGTAGTTTCACCGCTAGCCAGCTCCGTAACCGTACTTCGTACCGACTGCGAACCAAAGGCTTTGGCCGAGAGGGCGAAGTCCACGGTGGTGTAGTTTCCGTGATGGCTGTCCAATACGTTGTCGCGCCGGTCGCGGATGTAAGTGATGCTGGGCATGCCGATGGAAACCGGCTGGGACAGCAAGGGAATCAAGGCGGGACTGATCGCCAGCGTATTCGAATCGACGCTCACCCGGCGATAGCTGTAGCGAAACACCAGGCTAGTGACCGGCTCGCCGTCTCCGCGGCGAGTAATTACCTGCTGCAATTGCGTGGTGCCTTCCAGCCGCTTGGAGGAAAAAGTGCGCACGTCGCGGCTGTTGTCAAACAAGCCGGTAAAGGTCAACCGCAAGTCGGGGCGATCGAACCAGTGCGGCGCAGCGTAGATGATAGAAGCCCGTTCCTGCAAGCTGCTCAAACGAGTTTTAAAAGTGACACTGTCGTCGCGCCCGCGAAAATCCAGGCGCGTCACCTCGAAGCTCACGCTCGGACTGATGGACGTGTTACCCAGGGGGTTCGTGCCTACCTTGATGCTGCTGGCGGGAATGGTGTTTTTCGGGGGATTGACTCCCGGGGCTGGGGCGGTATTGATCACGTTCACCGGAGAACCCGCGGTTAACACGTCGAAGCCGAGACCGTAGTTAAAAGTCCAGCGTTGAGCTTCGTGCAACTGGAAGAGCACACTCTTGTAAGGAGTCTTGCCATCCGGATTTTGCACCGCTACCTGCACTTCGTTGAACAGGCCGAGATCGTACAGGGCGCGCTGGCTGTCCAGCATGGCCTGTTGCCGGAGAGGCGTATCCGGCCGGACCTGGAGGCGGCGGCTCACCACGTAGGGACGGGTGTAGTTCACGCCGCTGACCAGCACCCGATCCACGAATACCTGGCCGCCTTCGTGGATGGCAAACACGACATTCATGCGGTTGGGATCTTCTTCCGCCGGGGTGTAGAAGGTGTCCACCTGAATTTCGGGAAATCCCTGGTTGAAATAGATCCCCAGGATTACATTCCGGTCCTGGGCCAGGTTGTTCTCGGAAAACGGCTGGCCGGGAACGGTGGAGAGGCTTGCTCCCTCGGCCGCCAGGCGGCCGCGCAAGTCCGGTTCGGTAAAGAAACGATTGCCGGTGATTTTGACCCCGCCCACCCGCAGCTGCGGGCCTTCTTCAATGCGCAAGGTGAGCAGCATATGGCCTCTGGATCCGCGGTAATCGTCGGCAATGGTGCGCTCGATGCGCACCTGGGAAAAGCCATTGGCCTTGTACAGCGTGTCGGTGATGACCGCGATATCGCGGTTCAGCAGCGTTTCGCTGTAGAGGCCGTAACTGAGCAAATTGCTCTCCGGCTTCACCTGCATCCGTTCCCGAATCAGCGAGGTGTCGAAGGCGTGATTGCCCACGATATCGATCGCGACCAGGCTATGCCGGCGGCCGGGATCGACCTGGTAAACCACCTCCACGCGGTTTCGTTCCGCATCAAACCGGCGCCGCCAGGCGATCCGCACATCAAAGAAACCTTGCATCTGGAAATGATCCCGCAGGTTGCGGGCGCCTTCATTGAGCAAATCGTCGTCGATGGTGCCTTCTTCGAATATGGGGACGAATTTCTTCAGCTGCGCGCGGCTGAGGTGTGCGCCTTCCACGCGGATGCTGACCACAGGCCCCTGGTTGAGCTGAAAAACATAATCCAGAGTATTGGTTTCCGCGCGGTATTCCTGATGGGCGACGGCGACCTGCGCTTCCAGCCTGCCGTCTTTCTGGTACTGCTTGCGCATCCGCTGCAAGCCCTTGTTCGCTTTTTGCCCGGTCAGTTCATCGCCGGTATGGAAACGCGCGATGTCTTCGACTTCTTCGGAGGAAAAGCCCGGCTCGCCACGCACGGCAACCTGCCCCACCCGCGCCGGTGGACCTGGGGTCAGGTGAAAGTGAATATCCACCTGCTGGGTGTGGGAATGAAACACCTCTTCGGCGGCAGCTTTGGCCCGGTAGAAGCCGTTGTCCTGCAGTACTCCCTGGACGGCGCGCAGAGCGGCATCCATTTTCTCGCGGGTGTACAACTCGCCCAGCCGAAGTTTGCTGGCGTTTACCACTTGATGGGAGGTGATGTGTTTGGGCAGACCATCGACCGTGACCGTGCCGATAAAGTAATTCGGCCGGACCAGGAAAACCAGCGTCAACTCACCCTGGCGATCGCGATCCACCTCGACCTCCACGTCCGCGAAACGCCCGGTAGCGTACAGCGCATGCACACTTTGCCGGAGTTTGATCCGATCCAGAGGCTGGTGGGCGGGCTGTACAATCAATTCCCGAACGCGCTGGCCCGCAGCCTGCTCGGGCAGTCCCTGGACCTGCACCTCGCCCACTGGCAAACCGAGGTACTTGTTGATCCCGCTCAGCAGTACGGCGGTGGGTCCGGCAACGGTGGAGGCTTCGGCCAGGGAGGGCGAATCCGTTTGCGCAGGGAGGGCAGGCCGTGCGGGGGAAGGAGGAGGTCCAGCACTCTGTTGAGCTACTCCCGCCGGGGCTGCCAAGCCCAACGTCAGCAGTCCAATCGCCACCGCCTCCCAAATGCCGCGCAACGTATCTCCCGACCACCCCACAGCTTTGCCGTAAGATCCTGAATTTATAATAGCCCAAGGGACGGTAGAAAAGATGTCAATATCGGCAGAAGAGCGCTATTCACGACAGGTGTTGTTTCGTGGCATTGGCGGGGAAGGCCAGCGCCGGATTTCGGCCGGACGGGCCGTTCTGGTCGGCTGCGGAGCCACCGGTTCGGCGCTGGCTTCTTTGCTGAGCCGGGCGGGCGTGGGCACCTTACGGGTCATCGACCGGGACTACGTTGAACCCAGCAACCTGCAGCGCCAGGGACTGTTTGACGAAGCCGACGCCGCCGAATCTCTGCCCAAGGCCATCGCCGCGGCCAAAAAAATTGCCCAGTTCAACTCCGACATCGTGGTCGAGCCCAGGGTCGCCGACCTGACCCCGGAGACAATTGAAGGGTTACTTGAAGATTTCCCGCTAATCCTAGACGGAACGGATAATTTCGAGACCCGTTATCTCATCAACGACTATGCCGTCCAAAAGGGTGTCCCCTGGATTTACGCCGCTGCCGTAGGCAGTTATGGGCTGACCATGAATATTGTGCCCGGAGAGACGGCCTGCCTGGCTTGCATTTTTCCGGAATCGCCGCACGGTAGCGTCGAAACCTGCGACACTTCGGGGATACTGAATTCGGCGGTCAACCTGATCGCCTCTATCGCCGCCACCGAAGCGCTAAAACTGTTGGTTGGCGCCCGGGACCAGCTCCGGCGGACCCTGTTGTCCTGCGATGTGTGGTGGAACGACCGGGCGGAAGTGGCGGCCGGGGGCCCGCGCGCCAGCTGCCGCTGCTGCGGCCAGCGCGACTTTCTCCACCTGGCGGGCGAAGGCCGCCCGCACATCACCCTGTGCGGGCGAAACTCGGTGCAAATTCACGAACGCCAGCGGCCCATCGACTTTGCGGCCATGCAGAAACGGCTGGCACCGCACGGCACGGTGCGGCACAACGAGTTCGTGCTTAAGTTCTGGCGCGAACCTTACGAGATGACCCTGTTTCCCGATGGCCGCGCGATTATCAAGGGCACCACCGATACGGGAGTGGCGCGCAGCTTGTATGCGCGTTTTGTGGGCAGCTAAGCCCGTCACCGACCAGGCGATCGGAGCATTGGGTATTCACTTGTAATTTGCAATTTGTAATTAGCAAAGTAACGGCAGCTTCTTTCTTTGCTAATTACAAATTGCAAATTACAAATCCAATACGTCCTCGGCGGTGAAAAGGTGTCCTTCGTGGTGAAAACTGGCATCTCAACTAGGATACGCAAGAAGTTAAGCGCCCCTTAGACCGGCGCAAGATAGGCCTTTGCAGGGGTCGGAGGGCGTGCCAAAATACAACGTAGGAGGTACTTAGCCGCATCTATTATGACTGCGGCCTGATGAAGGCATTGACACAAACTAAGAAAATTCTGGCGCCAGGGCTCTCGGAAGGGGAGGCGATCGAGCGGGCCAAGCAGGGCGACGCGGTATCGTTTGAGGCCCTATACGGGTTGCACAAACGCCGGGTGTATTCGCTATGCTTGCGCATGACCGGCAATACGGCGGAAGCGGAGGATTTGACCCAGGAAGCCTTCCTCCAGCTTTATCGCAAGATTGCCACGTTCCGCGGGGAGTCGGCCTTTTCCACCTGGCTGCATCGGCTGGCGGTGAACGTGGTGCTGATGCATCTGCGCAAGAAGGGGCTGCCGGAAGTGTCGCTGGAAGAGACCATGGAACCGCAGCAGGAAGACGCGCCGCGCAAAGACATTGGGGCGCGCGACAATGTGCTGGCGGGGTCCATCGATCGGGTCAACCTGGAACGGGCCATCGAGACTTTGCCGCCGGGTTACCGCATCATCTTCGTGCTGCACGATATTGAAGGCTACGAACACAACGAGATTGCGGAAATGATGGGTTGTTCGATTGGCAATAGCAAGTCGCAACTGCACAAAGCGCGCATGAAATTGCGCGACCTCCTCAAGTTAAGCAGAGCCGAAAAGGCCGTCAAGCGCTGAGGAGACCAGAGGATCAGGTATCGGGGAGAGGTGGACGACAATGACCTGCGTGGAATTCCAGAAAGCCCTGCCCTATATTATTGACACGGGCGGGGACGCCGAACATCAGGCCCATTTGCAATCGTGTCCCGTATGCAGCGATCTGGTTGCGGACCTGCGCTATATTGCAGAACAGGCGAAGCTGCTGGTGCCCATGGAAGATCCACCGACCAGAGTCTGGGAAGGAATCCAGCGTGGCCTGGAACGGGGGGGACTCACCGGGCGCTCGACCGGACCCGGCGGGCGGATCCTGAAACGGCTGCACTCCAATTTTGTACTGAGCTAAGACGCTCCAATAATTTGGTAATTTCGTAATTTGGTAATTTGGTAATTGAGAACATCGAGCGTCGCGACCCCGCAGCCGACAACTAATGAGCTTTTGGCGTTTTTCGCAGACCGAAAGCCGAGGGCTGCGTCCTGCAATTACCAAATTACCCGATTACCAAATTACCCAATTTCCCTAAATCACTTGCCAGCCCCCGCCACTTTGCCCCACTATTCAGGAAGTGACTGACAGCCCAAAGCAGAATGCTCGCGGTATTTGCCTGGTCGGGTTCATGGGCGCGGGCAAAACCACAGTGGGCCAGGCGCTGGCAGAGCGCCTGGGATGGCGGTTTGTCGACTTAGACGACGTGGTCGAGGAGCAAGAGGGCCGCGCGATTGAAGAGATCTTCCGTGTCCGCGGGGAAGCGAGTTTTCGGCAAGCCGAGAAGCAGGCTTTGCTGGCGGTATTGGCGCGGCCCGATGTCCGGTGTTTGGTGCTGGCCGTCGGCGGCGGCGCTTTCGTTCAGCCGGAGAATGCCGCAGCGCTGCAGCAGGCGGGCTTATGCGTGGTGTTCCTGGACGCCTCTCCGGACGAGCTGCGCCGGCGCTGCGCGGAGCAGGGCGGCCGGCCGCGCCCCCTCTTGGGGGACGAGCACCGCTTCCGGCAATTGTACGAACAACGCCGCGCCAGCTATATGAAAGCGGATTTGCGGGTGGAAACCACCGGGCTGAACGCCGGAGATACGGCCGCAGCCATACTGCATAATCTGAAAATCGAAGGGGCTTGACATGGTACGTGGCAGTCGCAGGAAGACGGTTCTGTTTCTTATCGCGCTCGCGGGTTGGCTGGGAGCGCTGGCGTCCGCCCTGGCGGCAGCGGAAAAAGCGCATCCCGTCGATGCCGGCACTTTTATCGTGCTGGTAAAGGGGCAGCGGATCGCCACCGAGACGTTTCATATTGAACAAAGCCCCACCGTGAACACGGCGAGCGCGGAATTGAAAAGCGAATCCGGCGAAAAAGCGGTGCAGAAGGCGGAACTGCAGATCACTCCGGCGGGAGATCTGCGCAAGTACGAGTGGCGCGAGCTCAGTCCGGGCAAGTCGCAGATCGTGGTGGAGCCTTCCGACCAGTTTCTGGTGGAGCGCATTGTGCCCGAGGCGCCGCAGCGTCCCATCCAGCAATCGTTCATTCTGCCGCTTTCCACCGTGATTCTGGACGACTACTTCTTCAGCCAGCGCGAAATCCTTGCCTGGCGTTACCTGGCTCAAGTCTGCGGCGGCAAACTGGAGAACTGCCGTCCGGCGCGCACGCAGTTTGGCGTGCTGGTGCCCAGCCAACGGATCACGCTTATCGCCTCCCTGGCTTATGTGGGGCCCGAAAAGGTCATGGTGAACGGGACGGAGCGCGAACTGAACCGCATCAACCTCAAGCTGGGCGACGATCCCGAGTGGGCCTTGTATCTGGACGGCAATCTCAAGCTTATCCGGATCGACATTCCGGCGGAGAGCACGCAAGTGATCCGGGAGTAGACTTTTATGGCGGGGCGCCGGATTTCTAATTTGTAATTTGCAATTTGTAAAGTAAGAACCTGGCGCGCACGAGGGTCCGCTTTACTTTGCAAATTACAAATTGCAAATGGGGCCAGATCGATTCCCCAGCGGGAGTAGCACTGGCCAGAGGCCAGACTCCAGCGTGGCAACTGCCGCCGAGTCACGCCCATCCGAGCGGAAGTGACGCTTTTAGAACCGCGTACCGCCAGCGTGATCGTTACCACGCTGCTGATCGCCGCCGCTCTCGCCCTGGTCTGGGCCACCTGGCACGTGCTGGTCACATTCCTATTCGCCATTTTTTTCGCCTATCTGGTCTCGCCGGTAGTGCAGTTCCTAATGCGCCGTCTCAGGCTGAGCCGCAGCCTGGCCATTACGGTCGTCTATCTGGTAATCGCCGCCGGACTGGCAATGTTTTTTCTGTATATTGGGCCGGGCATAGCCCACCAGGCTACCAGGCTGGCTCAGAGCGCGCCCCAGTTGTATCAGAAGGTGGCCACCGGCCAAATCGCCTGGCAGTTTGGCGCGGAACACGGCTGGAGCTACGATACCAAGCTTCGCATCCAGCAGTTTCTGGCGCAGCATAGCAGCTACATCAGCCGCCTGGCCCAGGGATTTGGCGCCCGCCTGGCGCAACTGGGCAGCAATGCCTGGTGGCTGGTTCTGATCCCGATCCTGGCCATATTTTTCTTAAAGGACGGCGATCAGTTCAGCCAGGCGGCGATTGAAATTTTCGCCCGGCGCCGCCAACGCGAGTTCGTGGAAGCGGTGATGAACGACGTCAACGTGATGCTGGCGCGTTACGTACGGGTGCAGATTGTCCTGGTGATGACCGCCATGGCCGCCTATCTGGCCGGGCTGAATTTGTTGCACATTCCCTATGCTACGGTGCTGGGCGTGATCGGCGGGATTCTGGAATTCATCCCCATGGCCGGCCCCTTGATTTCTTTCCTGCTCATTCTGGTAGTGGCCCTGGGCGGCGGCTACGGCCACGTGCTCGTTCTGGCCGCCTTTTTAGGCGGCTGGAGAGTGCTCCAGGACTATGTGATTTCGCCCCGGCTGACGGGAAGACAACTCCGGCTGCATCCGCTGGCGGTATTGTTCGGTATCCTGTGCGGCGCCGAGATAGGCGGGGTTATCGGAATCTATCTTTCCATTCCGGTTATGGCGTCGGTGCGCATCTTCTGGCGGCGCTGGCAGGCATATTCGCAGACCGAGAGCAGTAACAGGTGCCAGGTAGCAAGTAGCAAGTAGCAAGTAACAAGTAGGAAGTCAGATACAAGAAATCCCACGCTCATCGCGCCGGGTTATGGCGGATGTGGGTCCGGACCGAGGCACCCAGGACCGCGAGCCCCCGAAGCGGCGACAGAGTCGGTCGAGCTTCTTTCGCCCGCGTTGCGGGCTCCTGGGATTTCCCGCCGCAAACCCATGGCTCACGCCCTATCAATTACCCACAAATCTGTGCGCGAGGGATCAGCGCGGGACAGCGGTCCCGCGCGGTTTCTGTCGCCCCTCCGCCTGGATTATTCACCACCTTTGGCTGGCATCGCGAGGAAGGCCGCGGTTTTTGCGGACTTCCGATGGATCTAGGCATTTTCTTTTTGTGGCTCTGAGCAGGAATCTGTAGAACTCTTAACTTTACAGGCTTTCAGAGTAGCAGGTTTTTGGTTACGCTCAAGCGCATGAGCGACAGCGAATGGACCAAGATTCTGGGATGGCCTGGTTATCGAGT
>Ga0326727_10015731_pt1 | contig 16139 bp, 16 predicted proteins | sample MB2enrmetagenome_FD_207643 | JGI IMG/M metagenome (GOLD analysis project Ga0326727, IMG submission 207643) | Lab enriched peat soil microbial communities from McLean, Ithaca, NY, United States - MB29MY | ecosystem: Environmental > Terrestrial > Soil > Wetlands > Peat | place: USA: New York...
TAGTAGCATCATTCGGACCACGAGTCAATTCTACGAACTATGAAATCTTCGCTGAAGCCGCAGCTCAACTTTAGAAGAATTTACTTGCGCGGTGTAGCACAAGTAAATGGTTAAAACGTTCAGTCACGAGTCTTATAATCTCCAGAGGGGGAGCCGCATCGCTCAATGAAACGATCAATGAAACTCTTTGAGCGGCTGCTGGATACCGATCTCAAAGCGGACATACTCACCTTATTCCACAACGATCCGAATATGTCAGACACGGCGGAAGAACTGGCGAGAAAGATTGGACGAAACATCACTGACGTACAACGCGAGCTTGACGATCTAAGCGAATTAGGAATACTGAAAAAAGTTGAAGTATACTCATTCGGACTTGACAGAGATCGAGAAATTCAAGACGCGATTTCGAAGCAGCTCGCGTTAGGCGAAATCGTTGAAACCACTCAATCGGCTGTTGCGGGTACTGGATTACCAAGAATAAGAACCGGCCTCGAAGTACTTGATAAAGTACTTCCGGACGGATTGCCTACAATAGGTACCGTACTTCTACTCAGCGACCCAGGATCAGGTGAAGAAAGCCTGATTGCTCATTTCGTGAGTAGACAAGTTCAGGCAGGGAAACCAGTCGTATACGTCACCTTGGATAACTTCCCAGCAAACATCAGACAGATTGTCCAATCTCAAATGACAAGCGATACTGTAGACTGGTCTTCTCTTATCTTCGTAGATTGCTACTCGAAAACGGTAGGAGTTGAAAGTGATGAGCCTCACGTTGAAGATCCTGAAAACCTATCAGCTATCAGTATCGCGATCTCCGACATAATGAGCAAGAAAACTATCTCACTCATAGTCCTAGACTCATTCAACACCTTGATCCGGCGGAGAGGCGTGCGATCGGCGATCGAATTCTTACGCGTAATGGTTGCAAGGGCGCGACAGGCGAAATGTCTATCATTGGTAACCATGAATCGAAAAGCATTCCACCCGGCCATGGTAGCTTCAGGTCAAGACGTTGTGGATGGAGTTATCGAACTGAAAATAGAGGAAAGCAGTGAAGGAATCGCTCGTTCGCTACGAATTCTAAAAATGATCGGGATAAAACATCTCACAACATGGACTCCGTACGACATTTCAGATGAAGGCAAATTTGTCCTAACGAAACGAGCCGCTGAAACGCAGCCTCGCTAGCCTAGCTCTTTGAGTTTTGCTGGCAGATACTTGTCAACGATGTACGCGAGACCGTATCGACTGAATGCTTCCTGTTCAGATTTTCTTTTTACTTTCAAGAACGTCTGGATTTCCTGCTTCCACAGTTTACCTTCGTATCGTGGATCTTTGTCGAGCTCATAGAGTCGTTTAATGTCAAGATCGGTAAGCGGATCACTCGGCAACTTGTAATCAACAATATCAGAAGCCCAAACCCCAGCCCATTTCGCGTCGGGCGTGTTGAGATCTCGAAGATGCGCTGCGTTGGCTGAGCCGGAGATTATGACGTTCGCTATGTGCATACCCCATGGGTCTGCGTCACAGAAAATGTAGACGGGAAGCCCTAATTCGTTGTTCATTCGCCTTAGCAAGGCCCTCGTGGCTCGAGGAGCCTGTCCGGCAGTATGAATCAACAATGCTTTGAATTTCTCATGCACCCTCTCTTCGATGAATCTGGTGAAAAGGCCGCCCTTTTCGATGGCAATTATCTTGTCGGCTTTACATTGCACGAATTCTGCGTTCGTTAGTGCTGGACCGATCATCATTCCATCCGGATGAGATGAAAGATTCAACGTTTTTCCTTCGTAACCGGGAACCGTATACTGAATGGTGAGATCACCGAAGATTGCACTGCGTTCTTCAGGAAAAACGTTGAAGTCTTCTCTTGAATGTCCAAGTACAGTTTCCAGATCAGTAATTATGTCGTCGCTTTCAGCCTGATCGGTAAAACTCATTTCATATGCCTGAGCAGAATAGAAAACATCTCGGAGAGTCGAAGTCTTCCTCTCAGAAGAGAGTTCGTTGACGAATGAACCTGTCCAAACCAGCTGAGTAAGAGGTCTGACATGCCGAATGTTGCGGGCACTACGATTCACATAATGGTCACCTAAAACGTACTGCCGGACATGTTTATCGTAGTTTATGTTGGTGATTGATCTGCTGGGCATTTTGACTGCCGGCCACTGTTTGTGGGAAAGTTGCGTATACAGCTGCTCCCCCAAGCCTTGTAGGCTTGAAAGGACTACCGTTCTCTTCTCTTCGGCTCGATTAGATCTCTTCGCTGTCTTCGTCTTCTTGTTCTTCATGTCTTAGCACGCCCTTTAGCAACGGGGTTACATCGACAGGCTTCTTTTTGGCAAGTTTCGCCGAGAACGTCGCGATCTTCGGAAGATACTTTTGGAATACGTCAAGCCTGCGTTTATCATGAGCTAAGTTAATCTTCTTAGACAAAAATAATGATAGTTGACGACAAACTTCACGGAGTGCATTCATTATCTCTCTTTCAACGTCGGGTCTGTCGGCTATGAATTCTTTCCCGACTGTTTTGTACGGAACCTTGGTTGAGCAGATATGCACGAACACCGCTATTGGCATATCGGGGGAGGCTTTGTAGTGCCGCCAATCTATTCCCGAGTTAACGACCTTCCATGAAACATCACTTGCTTCGTCGAACAACAATGGGATTTTATTTGCGAACCTGAATAATTTGACGCCCTGGCCTTGCTCTATTTGGCCTCCGTATGCTACACCTACTTCAACAATGAACGGAAAACCGGCATAGGCTGAGGGTTTTCTCTGATACACAGCGATAAATTCAGGCGATAATTCCTTTCGGATTCCAGCCTCCAGTAATTCTTCGCCGAGTGGTGAAAGACAACTGGCGTCTGGTGGTAAGAACTTGAAGTTTTTCATACCATTTACGAGTTGGACTATCTCTTCCGGTGTAAGCTTCTTAGGATTCTTCTTGTTCGGAATATTTACTTGTTGAAGGAAACTCGTCGCGATTGTCTTGCCGACTCTATGAAAATTATTCTTAAGGAAATCTACCATCGTGTGCTCTTTGGCGACATCGATTAGTCGCCTCATCGTTTCGACGTCCACTCCGTAGGGATGAGGCAGAGTCTCTAGCGGCGGTTTAGGCATCTTTAATGTGGCTCTGTCGAATCGATATAGTCGTCCTCTCGGATCGACGTACGTTATAGAAGCGTAAGGTGCTACGATCGCAGTCTGCATCAAGTACTCTAGTATTTTAGGCATGGCGCGTGTATAGTCAGCTTCCGTGGAAAATTCTATGACTGTTCCACGCCATCGATCTGGGTTTGGGATTGTTCGATGATTCAGGATAAGCGGTCTATTCTTCTGAATATCAATGGCGAGTTCGTACTGATGAATTTTCGTTGGTCCGACACTGGAAGTAACCGTGGCTTTTCCATGGGTCGTGATTTGGCCATATAGCACAGCCATTTTTCCGCCAAGTCCAAATGTTCCGCGTGTCTGACGGAGTTTGTATTTAGATCCGAACAGCACTTGACCAAAAGCAGAAGGGACTATGTCTGCAGGGATCCCTATTCCGTTATCTTCAATGTGGACACGGTAGATTCCAGGTCCCTCCGTTGGTCCTGACTCGTGAGAGACGCGAAGGTAGATTTCTGGCGGGATCTCTCGAGTCTCACATGCGTCCAGTGAATTCTCTACAAGTTCTCTTATCGTAGAGTAGATAGCTCGAGATGGATTGGTGAAGCCTGCGATGTCACGGTTTCTGTAGAAGAAGTCGGCTGCGGATATTTCCTGGAAAACTTCTTGAAGCGACATTAACTTTCCCATATTACTACTGCGCAATTCAAGTATGGAGCATCGTAATGGTTACGTTGGTGGTTTCTGCCACAGTTCAAGCGTCTCTCTTTTCTTGCTTTCGCTCTTTATCTTTCTAAGGAGTTTGTACACGGTGGAATGCTGTTTGCCTTTCAGAAGTAACTCTATTGCTTCTCTCGCGGCAGTAACGGTTTCATAGTCGCCGAGCATAGAGATCGTGTGCCCGTACACTGAAATTTTGGCGTTAGTCATTTCCTCGATCAATCTCCTAATCTTACCCTCACGACCGATCACTCGTCCTTTCAGCCTTGCGATTTCGCGTTCATTCTTTCCAATGGTTTCTCTCAAATCAATTACGTCGAGGACCACGTCGTCATCTACAAGCTTCAGTGCACGTTCTGGAGAAAAACCGCGGCCGATGGCAAGTACAACGTCTCGAGCCCGTAGTATGGTAGTGGGATCGGCTGAGTCAGCTTGCGGGACAATATCGATTACACCCGTCTCGCTTTGGATTAGCAATCGAGAATTGAAGGCTTCTTCAATCTTGGCTTTTGTTACACCTTCTCGCCCTATGACGACACCAACTCGTTCCAAAGGAATCGTGGTGCTAATTTTGGTTTCAGTCGACACCAGTAACCCACCTTGTTAATCGTTCGATAGGTGCAACCGTTACGCCGATTTTTGTAAAGTATCCGTTAATCTGATCTAAATCCCTTTTCAGGAAGATGTCTGCCATTGGATGTTCCGGGGGCACCGCTTGAGCGAAATCTATCAACACCGGTTGCTTGCCCAGCATCATTATATTGTATTCACTTAGGTCGCCGTGTACAAGTTGTGCTTTCTGATATAGGGTTTTGATCGCTTCAGCGATCTTGTCGTAAACTCGCGCAGGATGATCAAGGGGAGTTTCCCGCAGCAACGGAGCTGGATTGCCGTTTTTCCCAATAAACTCCATCACCAGAACATTTCCGGTAATTTTTATTGGAGAGGGGACGCGTACTCCCGCAGATTTGGCTTGCTGGAGGTTTCTATATTCCTTTGACGCCCACAAGTTTACGAGAGAACGTGTGTCACTTCTCGTGTTCTTGAATCGTTCATCTCCTCGCACGTAGGCGAGACGCCCTCGCTTGAATTCTCCTGAAGTCGTAAGAAAAATCTTTATCGCGATGGTTTCCTTCCTTTTTCCATAACCCCAATAGATTCGAGCCTCCTTGCCTGATCGTAAGACTCCGAAGATGCTCTTGATCGTCCCGCGGTTTAGCATCCGATAGATAATCATGAGTGTGGATCTATCGAATACTTCCTCCAGCGAATCCATTTCTTCGCTGCGTTTTTCTTTCATTAATTCATGAATTTCGTAATGAGCTACTTTTCGTCTGAGCTTTCGCTCGGCTAGAGATTCCATCGAAGAATTCGCTCCGCGAGGCATTCACTGATCAGATAGCTAGACGTCCTTGGCCTCGCAGCCAATTTGCCTGGCTCTCGGTATAGCGCCAGAGGATATCGCCTCGAGTGTCAGCTTGGAAATCCCAGGGGGATACTAAAACGACGTCTCCAACTTTTATCCACACCCTGCGCTTCATTTTTCCGCGTATGCGACAGACTCGGTCATGGCTGTCTCCACACTTTACCATCAACCGATCGTAGCCGAGCATCTGAGTGACAACTCCAAGCAGTTGGCCTTCCTCAGGCATGACCATCTCTCGAAGTTCGCCTTCGCTCAGGACTTTCTTCTTTCCCATGTTTTCCACCGAAACTAAGCCGCACTAGGTGCGATGAGAAGCGACCGAAGTATTAGAGGTTACCTTCATGGGATTACCATTATCCAAACATGAGATTCCGAGGCTGGATTATAGTCGAACGATCTGTACGTGTTGGATTCCTGCGATTCGAAGTATTGCTGACGGACTAACTAAGCCTGCATTCACGGCTGCGTCAACTATCCGGTTACCAACCAAGTTTGCAATATCGGCGGTTGAGATCGCGCGTAATGCTTCTTGAATCGTCGTTGCCACTCCCTTATAGAAATCGGATCTTATTTCGAGCTTCAGTCTACCATCTCTGTAAGTTTCCCCTATCAGTCCAGTATCACATACGGCTACCATAGTATACTTAGAATCTTTGAAGACTTTGAGGAATACTTCGGTCACTTAAGTGCACTTTCTCACACAGGAAGGATCGATGACCTTGCGCCGCAGGCCTCGCATCTAAGGAAAAGGTATCTTCCTTCCTTCTCGATTTTGGTGTCTGGTCGATTGCAGATGGGACAGATAACATATCGTTGGGCGTAAATGTTCAGTAACCTGGTCACAGTGGCCACATCGAACCTCCCTTGGAAAATAGCGCGTGATCCGTCCAGGGAAGCGGCGGTTGCCAGCTCCCGGGTTAGGAATTTGAGTAGATGGTGTGGGTCTCGATTAATTCTGTTGCTGATGTCATCAAAATTTTGAATGATTGTTCTCCTTCCCATTCTTATTCCGACGACTTTCGGGATTTCGAACCTTTCTCCTGTACCTTGGGTACTGGGTAAGTTCGAATATGCCCTGTCCAGTAATTTCGCGTATTCGTCGCTCAAAGTTCGCATCTAGGAGTGACCCTGTTGAGAGTCATATTTGTTGATTCCCTTTTTCTGAACCAAACATTAATCAGCCTACAGTCGAATTAGCAGATTTCTTGATCCTAATGAACGGTTGTCATCGAAAGTATGTGCGATGATATCGGAAGGTCAATGACATCGGAAGGCGCATGATGTGGGCAAATGGATCATTAATTCTGCTTGGCCATACGTTAATTCGGTGCCGCACCTTGGCACCTTCATACATCTTCTGAGTGCAGACGTCTACGCTCGCTATCTGCGCCTTAGGGGAGAAGAGGTCATCGCGGTTACAGGATCTGACGAGCATGGCACACCTATTGAGATTGAAGCGATCAAAAGAGGAATTTCACCCAGGCAGCTTACAGACGAGATCCACAAGCATATTTGCGAGCTCTTAGCCGCGTATAATATCCGATTCGACAATTATACCCGAACAGAGAGTCCTGTTCACATAAAATATACGCAAGAGCTTCTAAGGCAAGTCTATGATAATGGCCATGTCTACACTCAAAACGTAACCTTACCGTACTGTCAAAAGGACGAACGTTTCCTTCCTGATCGTTTTGTACAGGGAACGTGTCCACACTGCAACTTCGAGGATGCGAGAGGTGATCAATGTGACGCCTGTGGTCGAGTTTTGGATCCCCTAGAACTTCTGAATCCCCGATGCGTATTCTGCGGATCGACTCCCTTAGTGAGAACGTCCAAACATTGGTTCTTTGATTTGCCGAAGTTCCGTGACAAGCTTCAATTAATCGTTCAAAATAACAAGAACCTTCCGGAAAACGCACGTAATTTCTCACTACGATGGCTTGAGGAGGGTCTTAAGCCACGCGCGTTAACGCGTGATAACAAGTGGGGGATCCCTGCACCGTTTCCTGGTGCCGAAGATAAGACAATTTACGTCTGGTTTGAAGCGGTGCTGGGTTACGTATCGGCTTCGATCGAGTGGGCTGAACAAAACGGAAAACCTGAAGCATGGAAGGACTTCTGGTTCGATCCATCAACTCGCAATGTCCATTTCATAGGTAAAGACAATATACCATTTCACACGATAATCTTCCCATCACTACTTTTGGCCAGCAACCAACCTTACGTAATGCCGTGGCAGGTTTCGTCAACAGAATTCATACTCTTCGAAGGACAAAAGTTCTCCAAAAGCAAGAAAATCGGCGTATGGATAGATGATGCACTGAAAATTGCGCCCGGCGAATACTGGCGTTACGTTTTGATTGCCATTCGACCAGAGGCTCGAGACGCAAACTTCACTTGGCGAGACTTCGAATCACACGTGAATAGCGAACTCAATGATGTGCTCGGGAACTTTATTCATCGAACGCTCACGTTTATCAACAACTCATTCGGCTCTACAATACCCGAAGCCCAAAATCTTGATGAGACGGACGAGAAGATCGTCAACCTCATCACGAATTCACCTGCAAAGATTGCTGCGTTACTTGACAATTTTGAACTCCGAAATGGCCTCGCCGCAATAATCGACATCGCGCGCACCGGCAACCAGTACCTGAGCGAAAGAGAACCTTGGCACCTGATAAAAACGGACCGAGAAAAGACAGCTACAACGCTACATCTCGCCAGCCAACTTGTTCGCTCAATCGGAGTCATGCTAACCCCATTTTTACCCGAAACATCCGACCGCATTCAAAATCAACTCAACCTCAGAGAGAAACAGAACTGGGAGGATGCTGGAAAAATGACGCTGAAAGCAGGCCACGTCATCAACAAATCTGAGCCGCTATTCCACAAAATCCTAGTAAACAAAACGTAGGCGAATCAAAATGCCCACCCTGAAATTAGATCTCCACGTTCACACTACGGCGTCATCTGACGCGCACACGAAAATCGAAGAACTACCTGAACTACTTCTACGCCGCGGGCTCGACGGAGTAGCGATAACAGAGCATGACAGCTTCAATCCAACCGCACAATGTGAAGGAGTAATAATTCTACCCTCGGTTGAAGTTACGACGCGCGATGGACACGTGATCGGTTTAGGTATTCATGAAATAATTCCTCCTCGTTTATCAGCAGATGAGACAATAAATCGGATACATGAGCAAGGTGGGGTTGCAGTTGTCCCACACCCATACGATCCAGTGTGCGAATGCGTGAAAATCAGGCGATTGAAAGTGAGACCTGATGCGGTCGAGACGGTTAATTCAGACGCAGTCTCGTTTCATATATCGAATTGGTTGGCAAGAAGGGACGCACTTAAGTTCGAACTTCCCCAGGTTGGAGGCAGCGACTCACATATCCCGCAAACGGTTGGTGACGCTTACACGTTAATTGATAGCCCGACTACTGACATCACAGATATTTTGCAAGCAATTAAATCAGGTAAGGTATCTCCAGCTGGAAGAGCAACAACGATATTGAATAAAGTTCGGAAATTGCGTTATAAGTTTGTCAATTAATTGTTTCTTCTTCGAGCTGCGTGAGAGGCAGATCTATCGCAACCCCGCCGTCTGGTTCGGACTCCATTTGGTATAATCCGTCGAGTAGGTTCTCGAGTTGAAGTTTTCGCTTTAATACAGGAAACTCGCGTTGACGTTGGTATGGAGTTGACACGTCACAGTACCTCTGCATAGAGTAGTAACCGCTAGAGCGTATTACTTATCCATGCATGAACAGCAAAAGAAGCATGATGTTGTGGGAAGCGATTGACAAGATGTTTACTTGCGGCGGAAATTAGCCTCCACCGACTGGAGGAATAATCGCGAAAACGTTTCCATCCTGCAATGTCGTGGAAAATCCATTCAATGCAGAAATTAGTTTGTCTCCTAACAGATACTGGATTGAAGTTCGCGGTTCTCCTGTCTTGGGGTCGATTATGTACTCCTTCAACTTTTCGTGCTTCGAGCTTAAGAAGGCAAGAAGCTCCAATACCGTGATACCGTCCTTGAGGTTCAGAACCTCTTCTCGCAAGTTTACGAGTTCACGTATTATGGCAAAATATTGAACTGTCACCTTCAGAGTCTATTCACCATTTTTACGGATTAACCTTCCATCTTAGTTGCATAGTTTTAGGCCTATTGGCTTTTGCCTCATCAATCCTAGTCACGCTTGTCGCCGTAGGGCTGTTTCGTAGGGATTCAGGATTGGAGTATGCCTCTTCGCTAATTCGCTTAAAACCATCTATCATAGCGTCTAGCTCGTTCTTGCTCACAGTCTCAGTTGGTTCAGCCATCATTGATTCCTCGACTATCATAGGGAAGTAGACTGTGGGCGGATGGACACCGAAATCAAGCAACCGTTTCGCCACTAGAAGTGCGGAGACGCCGGTCTCCTTAGATAGGGTAGACGCTGACAGAACAAATTCATGTTTCCTTGGTACGCCTTCTGCGTAGGGAAGGGAGAACCCTCTGATCTTTCGCAGTTGTTGGGCGAGGTAATTCGAATTGAGCACGGCGACCTCAGATACACCTTCAAGACCATCTTTACCGTGCAACAGCATGAACACGTATGCTCGGAGGACAACTGCGATGCTGCCGTAAAATGACCTTACCTTACCGATCGTTTTGGGTTTATTATAGTTCAAGAAATACTTCGTGCCGTCATATTCTACAGTTGGGACGGGAAGGTAATCAGCAAGCTGTTTTGTGACACCCACTGGACCGGAGCCTGGTCCTCCACCGCCGTGCGGAGTTGCGAAGGTTTTGTGAAGGTTAATGTGAACTATATCGAAACCCATGCGTCCAGGTTTAGCTTTTCCCATTATCGCGTTTAGGTTTGCCCCATCGTAGTATAGTAGGCCTCCCGCGTCGTGGACGGTGCCAGCGATCTCCAATATGTCCCGTTCAAAAATACCGAGAGTGTTTGGATTTGTGATCATTAGCCCTGCTGTTCGCTGTCCAACTGCGCTCTTTAGCGCATCCGTATCCACACATCCGTCCTTTGATGGAATCTCAACAACCTTGTAGCCTCCCATTGCAGCACTGGCTGGGTTAGTGCCGTGCGCGGAATCTGGAACAATTATCTCATCTCTGGCTTTGTCATTCCTATCGTTATGGTAAGCACGCAAGAGCATTACTCCTGTATATTCCCCATGGGCTCCTGCAGCAGGTTGCAGAGTTATCCCGTCCATACCAACAATATTCGCTAGGTACTTTGAAGCGTCATACATGATCTGAAGTATTCCCTGCAGGTTCATAGGATCTTGATATGGGTGAAGTTCCTGGATTTTATGTGAGCCTGCTATCACGTCACATACTTTGGGATTGTATTTCATCGTGCAGCTGCCCAGCGGATAAATTCCTGTATCTACACCATAATTTTCCTGGGACAAACGAGTGAAATGCCGTATCACCTCTATTTCCGAAACTTCCGGCAAGGATGGGGGTACTCTTCGGCGCAGTTTTTCAGGAATATTTTCCAGTACGGCTTTGCGTCGATCGTCGTTCAGGAAACTATAATATCCAATTTTCCCTCGCCTCGACAATTGAAATATGAGGGGCTCTTCCCATCTTGCTTGAGCGAAATTCAAATTTTCTGAGTCCCCACAATCTTTTGCAGCCCACTTGCTAGCTTGTCTATTTCGTTTTGGGAATGAACCTCGGTTACACAATACAAAGCGGTCTGACCTAATTCTGGGAAATGATTGCTCAAGTCTAGCCCTCCCTGAATTCCCGATTTCAGCAACGCGTCGTTAATTTCAGAGACTTTCTTACTAGTTCGATTGAAGTCGACAGTGAACTCCATATAGTGGAACGCGTCGAATGCCGGAGCGGTTACTCCGCTAACTTTCCGCAAGGCCTCGCATGTGTACCGCGTTCGATCGAGTATTGTCGAGCTAAGATCGATGAGTCCCTCAGGGCCGAGTAGAGAAAGGTAAATTGTTGCCGCCAAAGCTAGTAGCGCTTCGTTCGTGCAAATATTAGAGGTTGCTTTTGCACGTCTGATGTGTTGTTCGCGAGTTTGTAGAGCCATGCAGTAAGCGTCCTGTTTTCCGTCTTGAGTCGTGGTTTTGCCGATAATTCGGCCCGGCATCTGCCTTAGCAGCCGGTCGTCTTTGCACGCGAAAAATCCGAGTAGAGGCCCCCCAAAATTCATGTGGCACCCCAGAGGCTGCCCTTCTCCGATCACTATATCTGCTCCAAAATCTCCGGGCGGTTTAAGAACGCCGAGAGATGTTGGTTCTACGCCGACAATGAATAAAGCGCCGGCCTCATGAGTTAGATGCTCGATCTCTTCGCATCTTTCTTCGACGAACCCAAGAAAAGATGGATATTCCAAGTAGACCGCAGCCGTGTTCTTTGTTAGTTTCGTTTTGAGGTCCGCGATATCTATGGCCCCAGTCTTTCTTTCCTGCGCCACCTCAACTTGACGGATATCTGCGGGACTTGAGAATACTTTCAGGGTTCCAAGTCGTTCTGGGTGAATATAGTGTGGTGTAACGATTTCATTGCGGTCCGTTACTCGACTCGCCATTCTTGCTGCTTCACCCAGAGCAGTTGACCAGTCGTATAGCGAACTGTTCGCGTACTCCATCCTGGTGAGTTCGCAAATTAGACTTTGAAATTCGAACATTACTTGAAGCATTCCTTGCGATATTTCAGCTTGATACGGAGTATAGGATGTCAGAAACTCTCCGCGGCTCACAATGGCTTCAACCGCAGCAGGAACGTAATGTGGCCAGATACCTGCACCTAGGAATGAAACGATATCACGAGTTGAGGAATTCCTAGCTAAGATCCCTTCCACATATTTTCTTACTTCAATTTCCGACCTTCCGGAAGGAAGATCTAGAGCCGCCTTCGATCTAATTGATTCTGGGATATCATTGAAGAGTCGGTCGATGGATTCTAGCCCTATGGCTTGCAACATATCGCGAAACGTTGACTTGTCACTATTCGGAATGAATGGATGTGGTTTTGACATCTGCTCATGACACCTCAAGTCTGCATTCAAGTTACAATATTATTCGATTTTGGTGCCAAATGGTTGACCAAACACAATTAAATGTTCACGATCACCTTAACAGGTAATTCAAGTGATCGTTTGATGCCCGTCAATCGTATCCACACGACGGCAATAGTTGACGAAGAAAGCCTGCTGGCATCAGAAACGAGGATTGGGAGTCATGCGCGGTTAATTGGCGATGTCAGAACGGAAGCAAACGTGTTCATTGATTCCAACGTCGTTGTTTATGGTCCGGTTACACTGGGATCAGGCACCTACCTAGCACCCAACTGCGTCCTTGGCTTCCCAGACTCATCCGAGTTGACTAAAATTTCACGAAGCGAGAAGCCTCCAACACGAAGAAAAACCACGATAATTGGAAAAAACTGCGTCATTCGGTCAGGAACCACGATATATTCGGACGTTCACATCGCCGATGAAGTCATTTTTGGGCATAATGTCGTCATAAGGGAAGGCGTTACAGTCGGCAAGGGAACTAAACTGGGAACGAACGTAGTAATTGACGGATCATCACGGATCGGATCGATGGTATCCATCCAAACTGGGGTATACATTTGCACCTATTCTACCGTTGAAGACCGAGTATTCCTAGGGCCACGCTGCGTATTCACCAACGACAAATACGTAATGCAGAAGCCCTTCAAGCTCGTAGGCCCTACCGTGAAGAAGGGGGCAAGCATCGGTGCTAACGCGCTGCTTTTCCCAGGAGTGACCATTGGTGAGGGAGCAGTTGTCGGATCGCAATCAATGGTGAACTCTGACGTTCCCGATCGAACGATCTTTGTCGGAATCCCGGCTAAAAAGCTGAGAACCGTCCCGAAGGAGTGGCATTCGGCGTTACTAGGGAACTGAACTGAGCCTTGAACAGCAGAATGGATAAATATTGATCGCAATATTGACCGCCTCCTCGATTTGAACTACTCATTGAAGCGGAGCCAAGCGCAGATTGAAGACGAAGCTAATATGGACAATATTATTTTTAGCCCTCACCGCCATCATGGTTGCTCCGATCAAAGTTAGCGGGCAAGCAACTCCACCCACCCTGGTTATCGATATACAACGCACCATGACAGACGGACCATACGGAGTTATTCACGTAACCGATCAATTCACAATAATGAACCCAGGACCGGGCACCGCCTCATACCTAGACGTTGGTGTGCCACAACAATTCCGTGGAAACCTCTACTACGTTAGCGCGGAAGACAGCTTGCGCAATACACTCACCATCAACGCTGGAATAAGCGACGCGCCTGGTTTCTACTGGCTACGCATTCAATTCGCCAAAGACCTTGCGAGTGGACACACTTACAACATCTATGTCAACTCCGTATACAACAACCTCATACAAGTGGTTCAAACCGGGTTACAACTTAACTTCACAGCAGCTCCCATTCTCACACAAGACGCAAGGTCAGCGAACGTAACATTTGTCGCACCAGCAGGTTCAACCTTCGTAGTAATTCCAAACACCACATATGTTTCAACCAGAGTCGGAGGCTTCCCAGCATATCAAAACCGTTACGCTCCATGGAAAGCCTATTCCCAGGAACTATTCTACGCACCCTTCCGGTCCGTAAATCAGCAACTTCTCAACGTGAATTACGCTGAACGCGACATAATAATTGGAAACGATGGCAGTCTGATGGTACAGGATAGCTACTCCATTTATAACCCAGGCATCGTGCTCGAAAGCCTTTCAATCAGCCTCCCCGACGGCGCCTACAACGTGATGGCCTACGACCTGGTCGGCAACTTGTGGTCGGCTCCACAAAGCCCTGGACCACCATACCAAGTAACCGTAACCTCACGAGATGCGAGCATCAAGGGAGATGAATACTTCAACTTCACGTTAACCTACAATCTCCCACAATCAGAATACATGAAACCGTTGGCCTGGTGGGGACGATACAACCTAACCCTATCGCTACTCAACGACAATGAAGACTTCATGATAGCAAACGCCACCGTGAAGATCATCACACCCAACGGTGTCCAAATTAACAACATGAACATCCCACCGCAATCACCAGTCGTCCCCCCAATACAACTTAGCTCAGACCAACGTACTCTACAATTAGCTGGAATAACCAGCCAGAACAATCTAGCATTTTCAGCAATAGTGAATTACATACCATTTTTGTCTGGTCTCGGAACCATAAGCTGGCTCTTCGGGTTAGAGATTGCTATCTTCGGACTAATCCTCCTCGAAAGGCGCCGTCGCGGCCCAACACTCGCTGTACCAATCCCTGTCGAGAGACTTCGCGAATTTGTAGGCCTATACGATGAAAGACTAGCCCTCTCTAGGGAAATTCTTTCGATGGAAGAAGAAGTAAACCGTGGAGGTCTAGTCAAACACGAGTACCGACGACGAAGGAAAGTAATCGACCTACGACTCGACGAAGTGAACAAACTACTCATGGGAGTCAAATCAGAAATCCGAGGAATAAGCCCACGGCTCGACGAACTAATTCGCAAAATCGACAGATCCGAAGCCGAAGCCGCAGCGTCACGTGCAAGCCTAGATCAAGTTAGAGTTCAATACCGCACCGGGAAACTCACCAAAGAAACCTACGAAACTGTCTCTAGGGACATCTCCAAACGCATTGACAAAGCAGAGGAAAACGTTGAGACAGTACTAATCACCCTACGAGAAGAAGCACGCTAAACCCACCCAGATAATATCTTATAGTTAAGCCTGGACATACCTGCCACGTCTTGGCGCTAAATCCCGATGTCCTCAAGGAACAATTCAGTGCAGATCACACAACTCAAAGAGTGGCTGCAAAAGTCATTATCTACTAAAATATCACAAGCCGAACGAGAACGAGACAAGTTACTATCTGAAATCGCCAAAGCCCTAACTTCGATCCCCGAATACTGTACCCAACTGTCACGAAAAGCCGAAGAAGACATGGAATCAAAACGCGAAAACAGAGCCCAATTCAAATCAGCCAAAGCCCTCGGACGCTTGACAACAATAATCCCCGAAATGTGTAGCTCAGTGACAATCCCCCCAACTAAAGACTCAACATCCTTGAGAACCCTACAGCGCGAAATCTCAAAACTAGGATCTGACGCTTCACGAGTCAGAGCTGAATGGTTACGCTACATTAGACCATTCTACATAATCGACATGATGACCTTCGGCGGAAACATCGACAAACTACGACGACTCGGCGAAGAACTTCACACGTACTTGCAAGGACGCGGAAGCACACTCCGATCCTTAGAGGAACTCGATGAGAAAATGAAATCCCTAGACAAACTTCAAACAATCAAAGACACCGTAACCGGTCAAAGAGAAGAAGTCGAACGTCGACTCAACGAAGCTCAGCTACATGAAAAGTCGCTCCGGACAGAGATGGAACAAATCAAACATAATCAGAAAATGAAGGAATACCTGCAAGTTGACGCTGAACTTCGATCATTAAGAGGCGAACTTCTCCGCGTCGGCTTCAGCAGACTCGGAAGGCCTCTCCGCAAACTCGTCTCAATCTCTGAGCGAGGCGATTATCCAGTTCCCATAGACGTCAGAGAAAACCTCAAGGAATACATCCGGAAACCATTCACCACCTTCTTGAACGAAGAAGATGGATACCCACAACTCAAAAAAATTCTTGCGACACTCTCAACAGCAGTTGAAAGCGGCAAAATGGCTCTGAAACAGCGAGAAGCTAAGAAAGTTGACGACAGGAGCCAACAAATAATTTCTGGAAACTCACTCTCCTCAATCCACCTAAAAGCCAAAGAACTGAAACGAACCTACGACCAATACCTTGCAGATCAAGAGATCGCTTCA
>Ga0326727_10015732_pt1 | contig 16139 bp, 4 predicted proteins | sample MB2enrmetagenome_FD_207643 | JGI IMG/M metagenome (GOLD analysis project Ga0326727, IMG submission 207643) | Lab enriched peat soil microbial communities from McLean, Ithaca, NY, United States - MB29MY | ecosystem: Environmental > Terrestrial > Soil > Wetlands > Peat | place: USA: New York...
ACCAGGAAGTCCGAGCGGCCTTGGCCCATCCATCCGGCGATAGCGACTCCGGCGATCACCACAGCCGCCATCACTGCTTTCCCCCAGAAGCTCCGGTCGGGTTGGACCTCTTCTGCGGGCGCAGGAGCGGGGATATCCTCCTGGACATAGCCCCGCTTCCCCAGGATTTGCCGGATCACTTCGATGAGTTCTTTGTTATGGAACGGCTTCGACAGGTAATGGTCCGCCCCCAGCTTCAGGGCTTGCTCCGCCAATTCCACATTCCCGTAACCGGTCACCATGATGATGGGAAGATCTTTTTGTTTTTCGCGTAGTTTCTGGAGGATCTGTATGCCATCCATTCCCGGCAACCGCATGTCCAGGAGCACCAGATCAGGGATAATCTCATCGAGCTTGGCCAAGGCGTCCTCGCCGTTTCCGGCCTCAATCACCGTGTGGCCGGACCGCTCCAACAGCATGCGCACCGCAAAGCGCATGTCCGCTTCATCATCGATCACTAAAATGTTTGCCATCGCTTAGACTCCAGTTCTTTCGAGCGGCAGACGCACCGTGACTGTCGTACCTTTTCCGACTTTGCTCTCAAATTGGATTTCCCCTCCATACGCCTGCGCGATGCGCCTGGCGATGGCGATTCCCAGCCCGACTTTCGCAGGGCGTGTCGTGAAAAAAGGACGCCCCATTTCATTTAAGTCATTCGGAGAGATTCCGTGACCCGTATCGCGGATATGCAACTCAAGCGTTGTTTTATTGTCCAAATCGTTGACGGTAAGGGAAAGCGTCCCTCCCTTTTCCATCGCATCCAGCCCGTTGGTCGCCAGAGGAAGGAGAATCGACAGAAGATGGTCCGGGTTCATCTTGACGGGCGGTAGATGGGATGGCGCGGAGATGTCCAGCTTCACTTTTTGCGACTGGGCGCGCGACCGGAGAAGCGTTTCGACCTGCTTGATGGTCTGAGCGGGCGCTACGGGCTGGTTCCCGCACGCGATCGGCTTGGTGAAGTCGATCATCTGTTCCAATCTGTCTTGGAGCATCTGCGCGCTGTTCAATATGGCCTGATAGGGTTGCCTATTTTGGGACGCGGGCTCCCGGCCTTCCATCAGCGATTCCGTGGCGCTGCGAATGATGGCCAAAGGATTACGAATCTGGTGAGCGATGCCGAACACAAGGTCGCCTACGGCCCCTTGCTCCATCGGCCGAGCCGGCGGGGACGTGTTTCGCCGCTCCTCCTCTTCGATGGCCGCGCGGGCTTGCTCCAGTTCCGTTTCCAAGGCACGCAGGCGATCCTGCCAGCGCCGAGTTTCCTCCCTCACGCGATCGGCCGAACGCGCTTCCATCTCGCGTTCCAGAGTTTCGCGCATCTCCCGTTCGCTCCGGCGTATCTCTGCCGCTTGCGCCTCGAGTTTCTGGGCACGTTCGCGGAGCGCCTGTTCCTCTTCGAGGAGCTTTTGCCGGTCGGAGGCGCCCTGGTCCTGCCACTTGGCTTTTAATTCTTTTTCGACCTGTTCCAGGCGTCCCAGGAGCGTCCTTTCCTTTTCCTTTTGCTCTTTTTGCCACACCTGCCGTTCATGCTCTAGTTCCTGCTCGAGTTGCTTCCGTTCGGCCTCTGAACGCCGGCGTTCATCCTCCAGCTTTTCCTGGTAATCCTGGGTGAGCTCTTTTTCCTTCCGCGCCCATTGCGACGTGATCGTCTTTTCTTTAAGCCGGAACTCTTCCTGCAGAGCGGATTTGAGCTGGTTAAATTGTTGTTCCAACGACTGGCGCTGCTGAGCGGTCAGTTCACCCTGGCGCTGGGAGGCCTCCTGTGCCTGGCGCTGAGCTTCAGCCAAAGCTTCCTCGTGCCGCGTGCGCTCGCGGCTCAAGAGCTCCTGGAAGCGCTGTTCGAGCGCCCCCTCCTTCTCATTCAAGTTGGAGCGCAGGGTCTGTTCCATCACGGCCTGGCGTTCATCGAGCTCGGCCTGCCGGCGCTGGTAATCCCGTTCCAAGGCCTGACGCCGTGCTTCCATCGACGCTTCGGTTTCCCGGAGCTTCTCGGCCAGCGTCTTTTCCGCACTTTCCATCGCTTGACGATGTTCGGTCAGCCACTCGGCCTGCTTTTTCTCCCAGGCCGTCTGCAGGGCCTGGCGTTCACTTTCCTGCCGCTTCATGAACTCCGCCTCTTTCTGGATCCGCTCTTCTTCGAGGCGCTGACGCTCCTGGGCCAATTCCTTGGCCCGCTTTTCCTGTTCCTCTCTCCACGTCCGGCGCTCCCGTTCAAGCTCGGCCTGGAAAATGGTGCGTTCGCGCTCCAGATCTTCTTTCAAAGCCTTTTCCCGTTCGGCGAGGGACCGCGTCTGCCGCTCGCGCTCCTGCGCCAGGGCGCCCTCCTGCCGCGTCAGCTCATCGCGCAGAGCTTTCCTTTCGGCCTCGAGCTCTTGCGCATAGCGCTTTTCCACCGCGTCCCGCCATTCGATATCTTTGGTCTGGAATTGGCCGGCGAGTGCGCTCTCCACGTCCGCCTGGCGCCGCATCAAGGTTTTTTCCTTCTCACGGAATTCGCGGTCCAAATCGGCCCGCTCCGCCTCAAGGGCCTTCTGCAGGCGCCCAGCTTCCTCCTGGGCGGCCGCGTGCTCGGCGGCGAGCATCTCCTGATAGCGCTCCGCGGCCTGTTTTTCTTTACGGGCCGCCTCCGCCGCAATTCGCTTTTCACGGTCGGCCAATTCTTGCCGGGAAGTATCCAGGGCGGCGTGCAGCTGCGCTTCGAGGGTCTGGTAATGCTGCTCCATGAGGGCCTTTTGATGTTCTTGCTCGCGCTTTAAGAGCGCGGTTTGTTTTTCGATCTGGAGTTGAAGGTCCTCGCGCTCCTTTTTCAGCAGACCTTCATAGTAGGCCTGTAGTTTCTCTTCTTTCTGAGAAAGCTTGTTCCGTTGGTCCTTTTGCACGGCCTCCTGGTACAACCGGCGTTCCTCTTCCACACGGCTCCGGAACGCTTCTTCTTTCTGGCGCGCTTCCATCTCGACCCGCGACCGTTCGGCGGAAATCATCTGCCATTGCTTCTCTTGTTCCTCTTTCCAGGCGGCGCGTTCACGCTCCAGTTCGGCTTCCATGAGTTCGCGGGCGCGTTCCAACTCCTGGCGCAAAAGCTGTTCCTGAGCGATCAGCTGCCGGCGATGGTTTTCCAGGTCCTCCTCACGCAGGGCCTGATCGCGGGAAGCGGCTTCTTTTATCGCTTCCCTTTCGCGGGCGAGGTCTTTTTCCATCTTTTCACGCAGCTCGTTTTCCTGGATCTGGCGTTTTGCGTCCATCTCGGACGCCAGCCGTGCTTCCTGCTCGGCCATAGTCTTCGCCCAGGCCGCCTGGCGTTCGGCTTCCGCTTTAGCCGCTTGAGCGCGCAGGGCCGCATCCTTCTGCTCCCCTTCGCTGCGGAGCTTGGCCTCCTGCTGCTCATAGCGGTCGGAGAGCGTTTGCTCTTTTTCCGCATAGGCCTTTTCCAGGAGGGCGCGATGATGCGCTTCTTTTTGATGGAGCTCTTCCAGGAGGACCTTTTCCTTTTGGAGGAAGTCCTCCGTCAGCACGACTTTGGAACGTTGATATTGTTCATCGAGACGCTGTTGATGCTCGGCCAGAAGGACTTTCTGATGGGCGATCTCTTCCTGGAGGCGGTGGTTCAAGTCCTCATAGTGCGCCTGGAGCTGCGCCTTCTCGCGCGTCAGCTCCCCCTCCGACTTTTCATCGGAAGCTTTCTTGATCGACGCTTCGAGGTGGGCCCGCAGATCGGCTTCTTTGGCCGCCCACTCGTTCTCCAGGCGCGCGCGTTCCTTCTGGAGTTCTTCCTCCCATTCCGCCTTCTGCGCCTTCAATTGTTCCGTTTGCCGCTGGAAATCGTTTTCGCGGAGCTTGGCCTCATGCGCCGCCTGCTCGCGCAGGAGCCGGATCTGTTTCTCGACTTCCGAGGCGATCTCGCTCTGCGCATGCTCCGCCAGCTCGGCTTCCTTCAGACGGTATTTTTCGGTCAGCGCCTCCAGCTGTTCGGTCAGTTTCTGTTCCGCCTCCCGCCGGAGATCTTCCTCCATTTTTTCCCGGTGGCCATTGAGCTCTTCGGCGCGCTTCTCGAGTTCGGCCTTAACCGCCTGGCGTTCCTGGGCAAGAGATTGTTGATACTGTTCGGTGAGCTGTTTTTCTTTGAGGCCCAGAACCTGCGTGAGGTTTTTTTCCTTTAGCAGGAAGTCTTGCACGAGGGTTGCCTTGGCCTTCTGATAGTGATCCTCGAGGCCCCGCGCGTGTTCCTCGAGGAGGGACTTCTGGTGCTGGTGTTCCATGTCCAGATGTTTGACGCGCTCCTCATACTGCTTCTGGAGCTCCTGCCGGTCGCGTGTGACCTGGGCCAGAACCTGCTTATCGATATCCTTTTCTTTGTCCGCTAGTTTCTGCTGCAGAGCTTTTTCGCGCACGGCAAAGGCTTCAGCGAGATCGGCCTGCCGGGACCGGTACTCTTTTTCGAGAGCGTCCCGCCGGACGGCCAAGGTCTCTTCCGATTCCTTGATTTTTTTCGTGAGCGCGGCTTCGGCTTCCTGAAGAGCCGACTGATGCTCGGCCAGCCACTCCGCCTGCTTCTTTCCCCAGGCCTCCTGGAGCCCCAGACGATCCTTCTCAAATTTCTTAAGGAGCTCGGCCTCGCGGAGTGCGACCAGTCCTTCCAGGCGGCTGCGCTCGCGGGTCAGTTCGGCCATCTGGCGTTCCCGTTCAAGGACGGCTTCTTTCTTCTGGGCTTCAAATTCTCCATACAGGCGTGCTTTTTCATTCTCAAAGGCGGTTTCCAGGTCTTTTTTGTACTGCACCAGCTGTTCCCGTTGGCGGGCGATGTCGGTGTCCTGGAGCGCCTTGTCTCGACTCACCCGCTCTTCGAGAGCCCGGCTCCGTCGTTCGATCTCGTCGGCGATCTGTCGGCTGGTCAGCGCCTGGAGTTCACTTTCTTTTTTCTGAAACTGAAGCATCGCCTGCTCGAGAGCCTCAGCTTCTTTCGCTTCCCACCGCGCGCGGAGCCTCGCTTCCTCTTCGCGATACTGCGCTTCCAGTGCCGCCTGCTTTTCCTGGAAGGTTTTCTCAAAATCCTGACGGTCATGCTCGGCCGAGTCGAGCGCCTTGCGCATCTGGGCCTGGACGGCAGCGCGTTCGGCCGCCAGGGACTCCTGGTACTGCGCCTCCAGCTTTTGTTCGCGGGCGAGGGACTGGGCGGAGAGGTCCTTCTCCTTTTCCAGCATCTCGGCCATGAGCGCGGCTTTCGCCTCTTCAAATTGTTTTTCCAGATTTTTGCCACGCTCATCCAGAAGCGCCTTCTGCTTCTGGACGTCTTCCCGGAGTTGTGACGCCATGACGTTGTAGCGTTCCTGCAGCTCCTTCTCATGCTTGACTAATCCAGCCTGGTAGTCGTCTTGGAGGGCCTTTTCCTTGATGGCCCATTCCTGCCGGAGTGCGCGTTCCGCTTCAGAGAGCTGCTGCTGGAGATTGAGCTGACGCTGGTGGTATTCCTTTTCGAGGTCCTGGCGGCGGCCGTTGAGAGAGATTTCCGCATCGCGAAGTTTGGCCGTCAACGATGTTTCCGCTTCTTGCAATTGGGCCTGGTGCTCCGAGAGCCATTCGGCCTGTTTTTTCTCCCAGGCGGCGCGGAGGGTAACACTTTCTTGTTCCCGTTCTTCTCGCAGTTCTGCTTCTCGTTGGACAAAGTGATTTTCGAGCCGTTTGCGGTCTTCCGCCAGCTGCTGGACCTGCTGTTCGCGTTCCAGTTGCCAGGCCTGCTTTTCGCGGTCGAGATCCGCGCGCAGACGCGCCCGTTCTTTCTTAAATTCCTCTTCCATGGCCGCCTGCTGTTCAGCCAGCTCCTTGCGCTGTCGCTCCGTCTCATCCTGGCGGACGGCGATTTCGCGCGCCAGGCGCTCCTGGAACATCTGGGTTTGCCGGGCCACTTCGGCCTCCAGCTGTCTCTGGTTGTTCTCCTGGAGCGAAGTTTCCTTCTGTCGATACTGCGCGGTCAGCTCGGCGATCGCCGCGGCTTCTTTCTCCTGCCACTTTAACGCCAGGCTCTGTTCCTTTTCCCGAATCTGAGTTTCCAGAACGGCCTGCTTTTCCGCGAAAGACCGCTCCAGCGCCTTCTGCTGCTGTTCGGCGGCTTCGAGGGCATGCTCCACCTGGGCACGGGCCGCGGCCCGTTCGGCGGCAAGAGATTTCTCATAGCGTTCGGTGAGCTCCCGGTCGCGCACAGCGGCCTGGCGCGCAAGCGCTTTTTCTTTTTCCAGCATTTCGGCGACAAGCGCGTTTCTCGCCTGTTCAAACTGGGCGTCGAGATTTTTCTGGTGCTCTTCGACCAGCGCCTTCTGCCGCTGGGCGTCCTGCCCCAGCTGAGCGGCCATGGCGTCAAAACGTTTTTGAAGGGTTTCCTCGCTCTCGACCATCTGAGCTTGATACTGCTGGCGCAGGACGGCTTCTTTTTCGGAGAGCTCCTGCCGGAGCGCTTTCTCGAGCGCCGCCGTATTGTCTTGAAGATCCGCCTGGCGCTGGGCGTACTCCTTCTCCAGGGCGAGCCGCCGCTCGTCAAGGGTGGTTTCCGCCTCTCGGAGTTTTGCGGTGACGAGCTCTTCATTCTTCTGGAGAGCGGCCTGGTGTTCTGCCAGCCATTCATCCTGCTTCTTGCTCCAGGCTTCCTGAAGCGCTTCGCTTTCTGCCGTGCGCTCCTGAACCAGTTCCGCTTCGCGCTGGGCAAAATGGTTTTCCAAACGTTTGCGTTCATCGGCCAGCTGCTGGGACTGACGGTCACGTTCGATCACCCAGGTCTGTTTTTCGCGGTCGAGATCGACGCGCAAGCGGATGCGCTCTTTTTTGAACTCCTCTTCCATGGCGGCCTGGCGTTGCGCGATATCCTTGCGCAGGCGGTCGGTTTCCTCCTGGCGGAGCGCTGTTTCCCGGGCGAGCCGTTCCTGAAGAAGGTGTGTCTGCTGGTTCAGCTCAGTTTCCAACTGGCGCGCGGTGCGTTCGTGGAGCTCTGCTTCCTTCTTCTGATAATGGTCGGTGAGCTTCGCCAGAGCCTCCGCTTCCTTCTCCTGCCATTGGATGGCCAGGAGCTTTTCCTTCTCGCTGTACTGAGCGTCCAGCGCTTCCTGTTTCTCCTTATAAGCCTTGTCGAGCGCTCTTTGGTGTTCTTCAGCGCTCTGGAGCGCCTGCGCCATCTGGGCTTGAGCCGCCGCCCGCTCGGCGGCGAGGGATTTGCCATACTGCTCGGCCAGCTCCTGCTCCCGGACGCGCAGCTGATGCGTCAGCTGCTTCTCTTTTTCAAGCATTTCGGCGAGGAGGGCCGCTTTGGCTTGTTCAAATTGGGTATCGAGGTTCTTGCGGTGCTCCTCCAGGAGCTGATTGTTCCCGTGGATCGCTTCGTTCAGCTCGCTCTGATACTGTTGGCGTAACGCTTCTTCTTTTTGCGCCAGCTCCTGGCGCAGGGCCTTTTCGGTCTCCGCAAAGCTTTCGGACAAACCGAGCTCCCGCCGCTGATATTCTTTCTCCAAAGCCGCGCGCCGCTCCTCGAGACTGGTCTCCGCTTCCCGAAGTTTCGCCGTGAGGGCGGATTCGCTCTTTTGGAGCGCCGTCTGGTGTTCCAGCAGCCATTCATCCTGCTTGCGGGTCCAAGCTTCCTGAAGGGCCTGGCTTTCCGTTTCCCTTTCCTTGACAAGCTGAGCCTGGCGATCGGCGAAATATTGCTCCAAGCGCGTCTTTTCTTGAACCAGTTCCTGCAACTGCCGCTCGCGTTCAGAGAGCCACACCTTCTTCTCTTTTTCCAGATCGCCCTGCAGGCGAGTGCGTTCCTTCTTGTATTCTTCTTCCAGAGCGGCCTGGCGCTGAGCGATCTGTTTGCGGTGGCGTTCCAGCTCTTCCTGTCGGAGGGTCGTTTCCCGGTCAAATTTGTTCTGGAGGTTTTGGGTCTGCCGCAGGATCTCCGCTTCAATCTGCTTCTGGCCCTTTTCCTGGATCTCCGCTTCCCGTTGGCGCGCCTGAAGGTCGAGCTCATTGCGGATTTCGGTTTCCTTGCGTTCCCATTCATGCTCAAGCTCGGCCTGCTTCTGACGGTACAGGGCTTCCAGAAGCTGCTCTTTATCGGCGAGATCCTGCTGCCAGAACTGTTTCTGTGCTTCCAGCTCCTCTTTGACCTTGCGGATTTCGGACTCGGCCTTCGTCCGTTCCTCGGTCAGGGATTGCTGATATTGATCGGTGAGCTGCTTTTCGCGAAGTGCCCATTGGGTCGTGAGCATCCGCTCTTTCTGCAGAAGCCCTTCCACGAGAACTGCTTTGGATTTCTGGAACTGTTCTTCGAGATGCTTTTCCCGCGCGTCCAGGAGAGCCTTCTGGCGGGTTTGGTCTTCCTGCAGGCGCTTGAGCTGTTCGTTCAGCTCATTCTTAAGCCGGGCCTGCTCCTGCTCGACCCGCGCCTGGTACGCTTGATAGATTCCGGATTCTTTGACGGCGACCGCTTCGTGCAGTTCCTTTTCCTTCTGGCGGAACTGTTCGTTCAGCTCAACTTCCTTGGCCTGATAGGACGCTTCCAGAGCCTGGCGGCGCGCTTCAAAATCCTCTTCCGTGCGCTTCAGCTTTGCATCAAGTTCTTCCCGGCTTTCCGTTAGAAGGGTCTGGTGTTCCTTGATCCACTCGGCCTTTTGCATTTCCCAGGCCGCCTGGAGGTTTTCCTTTTCATTGACGAGCGCCTGCTGGAGTTCCCCTTCTTTCTGGCGGAATTGCTCTTCAAGCGCGTTTTTCCGCGCGGCCAGGCGTTCCTCTTCCCGGCGGACCTTGTCCTGCCAGAGGGCTTTTTCGCTTTCGACCTGCTCGTATAGAGACGCGCGTTCACGTTGGATTTCCGCTTCCAAGGTCGCCTGGACGTGACTTTCGAGTTCCTGGCGGCGTTCCTGATATTCCACGGCCAGCCGGCCTTGCAGCGCTTTTTCTTTCTCCCCCCATTGAGTCGTCAATTCATGCTCCAGCTGGGTGGCGCGGGCCAATAGGTTTTTTTCTTTCGACTGGAAATCGGTTTCCAGAGCCTTCTTCTGTGCCTCGAATTCCTGGAGGGCCTTCTGGACCTCGGCTTTGGCGACGAAGCGATCATGCGCCAGCGCCCGCTGGTATTCTTCGGCCGAATGCTTCTCTTTGAGAGCCCACTGCGCGGCGAGGCTGCGTTCCTTCTCCAGCATCTCTTGCTGCCAGGCAGCTTTGGCCTTGGTAAATTGCTCCTCGACCAGCGTCTGTTTCTGCTCCAGGAATTCGACGCGCTTGGCAAAATCGGCTTCCAGCTGCTTTTTCTGATCTTCCAGACGCGCCGCGAGTTTCGCCTGTTCTTCCTGCACGAATAACTGATATCGCTCGTTCAGATCGGATTCTTTCTGAATCCAGGCTGCGCGTCTTTCCGCTTCGGCTTCTCCCGCGCGCGCTTCCAAGCCCGCCTGGCGCTGGCGGAAATCCTCTTCCAGCGCCTGCCGGCGGTCGACAAAAGCCGTCTCCATGACGGAGAGCTTCTCTGCCAGCGCTTCCTGGGCTTTATCGAGAGCGGCTTGATGGTTTTTCAGCCATTCTTTCTGGCTGGCATCCCACGACGCTTGGAGAGCCTGCAATTCCGCCTGCTGTGTCTTCTGAAGCTCGGCTTCCTTGGCGAGCCATTCCTGGGCCAGACGGGAACGTTGTTCCGCCGTCTCCTGCGCCCATTGGTCTCGCTCCGCTTGGAGAGCCTTGCGCTCTTCTTCCATGCGGGCTTCGAGCGCCTCTTTTTCCTTCGCCAGATCGGCTTGAAGGTTGTTTTGACGGCGGGCCATCTCGTCGTCGACAGCCCGGCGAAGCTCAGCTTCCAGCTCGCGGAGATTGTTCCGAAGGGTCTCTTCTTCCTGCCGGACTCGGGCGATGAGCTCGGCTTCGCGACGGGCGGCCTGCTGCTCAAGCTGAAGGCGCTGGGCCTCAAGTTCCCCTTCCTTCTCGCGTAATTCCGTGATATAGCGCTGCCGGATTTCGGCTTCTTTCTCCTGGAAGGAGGCTTCGAGCGTCTTTTCCTGTTCGACACGCTGATTTTCCAGAGCCGCCAGGCGCATCCGGTAATCGGCCTCCTGCTCTTCCTTTTCCTTGGCGAGAGCGTCCAGGCGCGCTTTCAACTGGATCTGCAGAGCATTCTCGGTCTGCAGGCGCAGGGCCTCCGCCTGCTTCCAGCCTTCTTCTTCGCGTTCCCGCCACAAACCTTCCAGTTCGCGCCGTTTCTGGTGATAGTCTTTCTGAAGGGCTTCTTCCTTCAGCTTCATCTCGATTTCGATGCGGTGAAGGGCGTCCTTCAGTTCCTCGGTCTCATGCAGCCACTGGCTTTTGGTTTCCCGGATTTCCTGATTCTTCTCCTCGATGGAATCCTGGACCGCGTCTTTGAGTGCCTGGCGGGACTTGTCGAGAAGTGAAGCGATCTCCATCTGCGTCTTATGCTCGAAAGTGATCTTTTCCTGCTGGAGCCGCTGGACTTCCTGTTCCCGCTCCGAGAGCATTTCTTTCGTTCGGCCCAGTTCCGCCTCCCGGAGCTCGCGCGCTTTTTGCCATTCCTGGAGGGTGCTCTGGACTTTCTCAATCTGGGATTTCCATTTCTCCTGTTCCTCGACGGCGATTTCGCTGCGGAGCGCTTCGGCGATTTCGTGCTTATAGTCCTGGATGAGCTTCTGGCTTTCCAGCCATTTCGCGTGGATTTCGCTCAGGCGCTGCTCCATCGTATCCACGCGGGCTTTCCAGGCTTTTTCGCGGCCGGTGAGTTCCTGATTTTCCGCTTTGAGGTTGGCGACCAGGTCCTGCATGGTGCGCAGCGTGGACACGGCGCCGCGCAACGCTAAACGCGCGGTATCCAGGTCGGAAATCTCTTGTTCGTTAAAAGGGGTTTCCTCGCTCATTTCGATTTGTCTCCGGCGAACGGCGTGGGAAGCACAAGGATCTGGCCGGGGAAGAGGTACCCCATCGGCCCAAGCCGGTCGCGGTTCAGATAGTAAAGGTCATACCACCGTTCGCCTTTCCCATAAAGTTTTTGCGCAACGCTTTTGAGAGTGTCTCCTGCCTGGACGGTATAGACGTACTGCAGTTCCCCGTCCACTTCTGAGGTCGTGACTTGGGGCGGCGGCTTCGGGTGATGGTGATGCACCGGTTTGACGGGAGGCTTGGGGGCCAGCTCTTCCTTGAGGACACTTTCATTATATTTCTCAAATTGCAGGTCGATTTCGCGCTTTTCCTCGGCCGGAATCGGCGCAGGAGGCGGCGTCACTTGCCGAACAGGAGCCGGGGGCGGCGCGGCGACTTGAGCTGGGATGAGTTGGTTCGGGATTTTATGCCGGGGCCGCAGCGGTGTGTCATTTCCGATTTGCAACTCGAGCCAGCGGTCCCCCCCGCTAAAAACCGACGGGGGAAGGGGTGTCACCCGGCCCAGGACAACCTGAAACGTGCTGCTCTGGATCGCCACGTTTTGAACGTCCTGCCACAACAGATTCCCATAGCCGTCTTCCACGTCCCAGATGCTGAAGCGGATCGGTAAAGTATCGGTGAGCGGCGTTTGTGGATTGTCCGTAAAGCGGCCTTGGAGACGGAGAAACTGGGGGATGCCGCTCGCTCCGATTGGACCGACCACAAGGGCCAAGATTGCGAAGGCATGGGCCAGCCGGCGCCACAAGCTGCGGTTTCCCTGTCGTGTTTTAACAGCTGGGAACAAAATCGTGACCTTCGTCCCCGCTCCAGGCTTGCTTTCCCATCTCATACACGCTCGATGGCGCCGCAGAATGTGCCGGGTGATGTAAATACCCAATCCCGTCCCGTTGGACTTGGAGGTATGAAAAGGGGTTTGCAGAATGTTCCGCATGGTCCGCCGGGCCATGCCGGGACCGTCGTCTTCGATCCGGACTCCCGTCTGCCGCGATCCAGGTTGGTCGAAAGTCGTAATCTTTAGAACCCCCCCTTTTGGCATCGCTTCAATGGCATTGTTCACGAGGTTGTGAAGGGCTCCTTCAAGACTCAGACGATCCATGCGGATCGGGGTCGTTTCGATGACATGTTTTTCAATGGTCACGTTCTTTTTTCGACAATCCGCTTGGGAGGCCTGACAAATCTCCTCCATCAACCGGCCTAAGGGGGCCACCTGGGCCGGATGAGATTTTCCTCGGGACAGATCCAGAATGGATTGCGTTTGGTCCGCCAGCCGGTTGACGTTCTGCTGTATCAGTTCGAGGGAGCTCCTCATCTTTGGGGAGAGCGCGGCATCTTCCAGCAATAGCTCCGTCTGCGATTGAATGACATGAAGAGGGGTCTTAAACTGATGCAGGAAACCCGCCATGCGCAGCCCCAGGGTGTGGAAGCGTTGCAAAGAATTCCATAAAGATGCGGATAAACCGTACTGTTTAGGATGCTTCATCTTCATAAACACACCATTTGTCCTATCAGGGGAAGCGTTGTGGCGCAAGGGTTTCTTATATAGGAAGAAGCACTCATTTTGCCCCCTCTTCCGGCGGCAAAAATTCAATGATTACATTCTTAGGCAAGGGGTTCCCGTGGTGGTCCAGTTGGTCCGCGGAACAGCCATTCGCATCCACCACCGCCCCGGGCGCCGTTCCGGGGCATTTATCCAGGTAATCCGGGACGCCATCGTAATCCGAATCCCACAAGGTGTCGATCTGAATCTCCTTGAGATTGAGTCCCGATTTGGGCAAGGGAACCGGGGCCGGAGCGGGCGCCGGGACCGGTCCCTCGACAGGGTTCTGATCAATATCTTCCGGCGTGATGATAATGTCCACAGCACGCGGCAACCGGGTCGCCGGTGCGCCTTGCGGGACGACCGCTGGTGAGAGCGGCGGCTGAGCCTGTTCTGGGGCTTTCGGCGGCTTGGGTTTGGCTTTGGCCTTGGCCGGAAGACTCGTGGGTCCAAACCGGTAGGTCAGGGAGAACCGGTGAGTTCCCACCGTCGTTCCCGGGGTGATGCCTGTGAAACTGAAAACAAAGGCGTAATCCATCTGGAGGGAGCTGATCTGGTAACCAGCTCCTACCACGCCCTGCTGGAATTGGCGGCTGCCGGTGGCCAGCGATCCTCGGACGGACACGGCATCGCCTTCCGACAACGTCCACACCTTTTCCGCCGAGCCGGTCCAGGTATAGTCCTGCTCGTTGGAGAGGCTCTCCTGAGTGCTGAGCGCCCCCGCCAACGTCAGGTGCCGCGCCGCGGCATAGGACAGGCTCATCTGAACGGTGCGCGGGACAATTTCATGGTCTGCCGGGTTCAGGGCAACGTTGGGCTCATTGACGTCTTGAACGGAAATTCCCAGCGTGTGCCGATCCGTCATGCGATAGAGGACGCCCAAGTCGGACGAGTAAGCCGTGCTGACATCCCCATACTGCGCGAAGAAGCTCGGCGTTCCAGACTGAGTAATATTGCCGTTGTCGTCGACGGTGATGTTCGGGGCCCCGAAGGAGTGATGCAGCTGCTTGACCGCGCCGCCGATGGCGACGGTATCCGTCACCCATTCTCCATAGCCCAAAGACAGGGTGCGTTCAGTGTAGAGGTTATCGAGGCTGAGCTGCTTCCAGCCGAACGCGAGCGTTCCGCCCCAGGCGATCGGCTGCCCGTATCCGAAATAAGCCTGGGACAGATTGGAGCCGTCGCTCAAGCCCATATAGAGCCGTGAATATTCGGTGGTGAGTTCTTTGTCGTGGACACGGGCCAGCTCGGCCGGGTTGTACATGAGCGAGAGCACATCGTCGCCCATCGACACATAATTCGACCCGAGCGCGGTCCCCCGGGCGCCGGTGCCGGTATCCTCAAAGGCGCTGTGCGCGGAAGGCGTGGCAAAAGACAAAAGGCAAATGGCCAAGAGGAGGCTCGTAGGGGCGGGGTTCCATCCCCGCCCGCGATTGAAATGGAATTGTAATTGCGGGCAGGCACGGAGACCTGCCCCTACAATTTCTTTCACGATGAGATTGATCGTTCTCATCGGGCCACCACCACAGTGCCTGTATGCGTTTCGTTTCCAGCCTGGATCTTGTAGAGATACACGCCGCTCGGCACGACGGCGCCGCGGTTGTCGCGGCCATCCCACACAAGGCAATTGGGTGTGGGCGACTGGCTGTTGACGGCCAGCCCCCGGACCTGCGCGCCGCGGATGTCATAAATTGTCCCGGTGACGGGGTTCCCTGACGGGTTATCGAAGAACCAGAAGACGCGGTGGTTTTCCGCGCCGTTGGGAGTGATCACGCGCGGGTAAGGTGATCCTTGAGTCAGCTGGAACGTCGTTGCGATTTGAGTCGCGCGGATCTGGTATATCCCGAGGTTTTGAACGGTCACGGACAAGGCCTGGTCGGAAGTCAGGATGGGGCCGCTGATACGGATGTAGGACCCGCCGTTAAACCAATAAACAGAAACGATCTGGGTGATTGAGCCCGCCGTGGTTCCCGCCGGCACCTGACCGAGAGGGCGCCCGGCCCCTAAAACGGCGCCCAAGCCCAGTTGGACCTGCATGCCCGTTTGCGCGAAGGCAAAATAGGGCACCTCGACTCCGGAGGAAACTCGATAAGCCTCCATGTCGTACGACCGGAGCGTCACGCCGACTTCATCTTGCGGGCGCTGGGTCAACCGGATCTCGAGGTCATCCCCGTACACGTTGTTTCCGACGTCCAGCTCCGCCGCCACGGAGGCCGGCATCACCACCCGGGTGGTAATATCGTCCGGAGCGATCGCATAGCGGTTCATCTGGGGGGAAGAGTCCACATAATCCGAGATCACGGACATGGCGCCGCCGACAGCGACCGCATACACCGTGTAGTAATACGTCAATCCCCCGACGGTGTCGGTATAGGACAGAGGGCTCCCGGCGAGGACCGTGGCAGACACCGTGGGACTGGAACCGATCGCGTCGTATCGATTCACGACATAGTGATCAATGGAAACGGGCTGGTAATTGGTGTCCTGGGTGACGGCATGCCAGTTCAGGGTGAACTGGCCGCCAGAGGAATTCATGCTCAAGCCGTTCGGGCGCAGGGGCGGCGTGGCCGTGGGCGTTGAAAACTTGGTGGTGACGGCCCAGGCCTGGAGCGCCGGCGAAGCCGATTCGGTATCGATGGGGGAGGTCACGCCGCCCTGGCTGACGCTCTCCAGTCCAAAGTAATACCTTCCCCCGGGAATGAGATTCGATAAGGTGCTGGCTTCCAGCTGGCCTGGAGCCTGCGGCACATAGCCCGGCGGCTGCAAGACGACCGGGCTCGACGCCGTCAAGTTCCACCAGGCGGTCGTATCGCCCGCGAGGCTGGCCACGCTGAAGGTGGCGTAATGAATCACGTAGCTGGCGACCGGCCAATTCGGGATCGGGGTGCCGCCGGCATTTCCTTGCGGAGCCGTCCAGGTCAGCGACACTTGCCCCTCAACAGAAGGATTCGCAGACGCCAATAGATCGGTGACCGCCGCGGGCGCGACAGTATCCGTGGGAGTGATCCCGAGCTGGATCGTGTCCGGATTACTGGCGGCGGCAGCCGGCCTCACTCCCCAAGGCAGACCAACACCTTGGAGCAGGAGACTGGCGCAGAGCCCGAGGCGGGCCCAGCGGACCAGACGATGTTTTACGGACTCATCCATCGCGACCTTTCGGCGACAAATCGGTTAAATCCATAGGCAAAAAGCGGCCTGGGGGCGCTAAACAGCGCCTTGAAGATCGTCCTTCAAGTCCAGGCGGCCCTAAGATGCAGCCGTGACCTGGACCGGGTGGACCGCACGATGTCAGCACTCGGTTCATTCGGTCATCTTCATGTCCTGCGCCCATGGCGGCTTCCGTCCTGGGCCATGATTCATCCACGGCGCGAATTTATCCGGCATTCGCGCTCCGGTTCCGTCCCGGATCCTCAGGGCAGGTGCTCGCGCACGTGCGCTTATCTCGTGTGTCTTCACACGTTCAGTCCTCCATGAACTTCCTCTTGGCTATCACCTCACGGCCATGACCTCGCGTTACGTCGCTTGACCGGTGATCGACAGGGTCAGCTGCCGCTGCCCCGACACCGAGATGGTCGACGGCATCTTCATCCTCAGCCACAAGTAGAGGCTGGTGCCCGGCTGGATCGGCGTCGCGCCCTGGTTGTAGAGCCCGCTGGCCGTCCCC
>Ga0326727_10015733_pt1 | contig 16139 bp, 12 predicted proteins | sample MB2enrmetagenome_FD_207643 | JGI IMG/M metagenome (GOLD analysis project Ga0326727, IMG submission 207643) | Lab enriched peat soil microbial communities from McLean, Ithaca, NY, United States - MB29MY | ecosystem: Environmental > Terrestrial > Soil > Wetlands > Peat | place: USA: New York...
AGCGCTGTGCTTCGACTTCGAACCGCAACTTCGAAGGACGGCAGGGGCAGGGCGGACGCACCCATCTGGTCAGTCCCGCGATGGCGGCCGCGGCGGCGATTACCGGCCATTTTGTCGATATCCGCTCGTTCCGGGAGGGCGCACGATGAAGGCATTTACTACACTTGACGGGCTGGTGTGTCCGCTGGATCGCGCCAATGTCGATACCGACGCCATCATCCCCAAGCAATTTCTTAAATCCATCAAACGTTCGGGCTTCGGCCCCAATCTGTTTGACGAGTGGCGCTATCTTGATCATGGCGAACCCGGCATGGTCAACGAGCGTCGGCCGGTGAATCCCGGTTTTGTGCTTAATCAGCCGCGCTATCAGGGGGCGAGCATTCTGCTGGCGCGCGAGAACTTCGGTTGCGGGTCGAGTCGCGAGCACGCGCCCTGGGCGCTGGAAGATTACGGCTTTTGCGCGGTGATCGCGCCGAGCTTTGCCGATATCTTTTTCAATAACTGCTACAAGAACGGTGTGTTGCCTGTCGTGCTGCCCGCAGAGGCCGTCGACCGCCTGTTTGCGGCATGCGAAGCGATGCCGGGGTATCGACTGGAAATCGACCTGGCGGCCCAGACCGTCAGCGCACCCTCCGGCGATCGTTTTACGTTCGACATCACGTCGCACCGCAAGCACTGCCTGCTCAATGGCCTGGACGAAATCGGCCTGACGCTGGCGCATGCGGATGAGATCCATGCTTACGAAGACCGGCTGAAGCTCGAAAAGCCCTGGCTGTTCTGAACCGGAAAGGACTTCTGTATGAAAATTGCCGTATTGCCCGGTGACGGAATCGGACCGGAAATCATTGCTCAGGCGTGTCGTGTGCTGGATGTGCTGATTCGGGATGGCCTGCCGTTTGAAATCGAACACGGTGTGCTGGGCGGTGCGGCTTATGACCGCTATGGCCACCCTTATCCCGATGAAACGCAAAAGCTGGTGCGCGCGGCCGATGCGGTGCTGTTGGGCGCGGTGGGCGGCCCTGCGTACGACAATCTGGATCGTCCGCTGCGCCCCGAGCGCGGTCTGCTGGCGATCCGCAAAGATCTGAAGCTGTTCGCCAATCTGCGTCCGGCGGTGCTTTATCCCGAACTGGCTTCGGCGTCGACGCTGAAGCCGGAGGTGGTATCGGGGCTGGATATCATGATTGTGCGCGAATTGACCGGTGATATTTACTTCGGGCAACCGCGCGGCATCGTGGTCAATGAGCTGGGAGAGCGTGAGGCCTATAACACGATGCGCTACAGCGAGCCGGAAATCCGCCGCATTGCGCATGTGGCCTTTGGCATTGCCATGAAGCGCAATCGCAGGCTGTGCTCGGTCGATAAGGCCAACGTGCTGGAAACGACCGAGTTCTGGCGGGAAATCATGACGGATGTCGCGCGGGAGTATCCGGAAGTGGCGTTGTCTCATATGTATGTCGACAATGCGGCAATGCAGCTGGTGCGCAATCCGAAACAGTTCGATGTGATGGTCACCGGTAATATTTTTGGCGACATTCTCAGTGATGAGGCGTCAATGCTGACCGGGTCGATCGGCATGTTGCCTTCGGCTTCGCTCGACGCGGACAACAAGGGTCTGTACGAACCCAGTCATGGTTCCGCACCGGACATCGCCGGTCGCGATCTCGCCAATCCGCTGGCAACCATCTTGTCGGTTGCCATGATGCTGCGGTATACGTTTAACCTCGAAGAAGCCGCTACGCGTGTCGAAGACGCCGTCAAGGCGGTGCTGGCCCAGGGTTTGCGCACGGGCGATATCTTCGAACCCGGATGCACCAGGGTGGGGTGCGCCGGGATGGGCGACGCGGTCGTCGCCGCGATGTGATCGGACGACACGGTGGTCACCTCGATATAAATAGGCGGTAGCGGTACACACAATAAGATTGAAAGGACAAATAGAGATGAGAGTCGGATTTGTTGGCTGGCGCGGCATGGTTGGCTCCGTGCTGATGCAGCGCATGCGAGAGGAGCAGGATTTCGCCCGGATAGACGAGCCTGTGTTTTTTACGACATCGAATATTGGCGGCGCCGCTCCGGATATCGGGCGCGCGGTACCCCCGCTGCAGGATGCCCTGTCCATCGAGGCGCTGCGCGGTCTGGATGCGGTCGTGACCTGTCAGGGCGGCGACTATACCGCCGAGGTGTACCCGAAGCTGCGTGCCGCGGGATGGACCGGTTTCTGGATCGACGCGGCCTCCAGTCTGCGCATGCAAGAAGACGCGATCATCGTGCTCGATCCGGTCAACCGCCAGGTGATCGACGCCGGTCTGAAGCGCGGCGTCAAGGATTTCATTGGTGGCAACTGCACGGTGTCGCTGATGCTGATGGCCCTCTCGGGCTTGTTCCGCCAGGATCTGGTCGAATGGGTCAGCGCCATGACCTATCAGGCCGCGTCCGGCGGTGGCGCGCAGCATATGCGCGAGCTGCTTTCCGGCATGGGGGTGCTCAACGCCGCGGTGGCCGACCGCCTGGCCAACCCGGCCAGTGCGATTCTGGATATCGACCGCGAAGTCACTCGAACCCTGCGCGCGGAGGATTTTCCGGCGAAGCAATTCGGCGTGCCGCTGGCCGGCAGTCTGATTCCCTGGATCGACAAGGATCTGGGCAATGGACAGTCGCGCGAAGAGTGGAAAGGCATGGCGGAAACCAACAAGATCCTGGGCCGCGAAGCGTCCCCGCTGATCGTCGACGGCCTGTGTGTGCGCATCGGCGCCATGCGCTGCCACAGCCAGGCGCTGACCATCAAGCTCAAGCGCGACGTTCCGCTCGATGAAGTCATCGACATGCTCGATTCCGCGCACGAATGGTCGCATGTGGTCCCGAATAACCGCGAAGCCTCGATGAGCGATCTGAGCCCGGTGGCGGTCAGCGGAACCCTGTCCACTCCGGTGGGGCGTCTGCGTAAAATGGGCATGGGCGGCGACTATCTGTCGGCGTTTACGGTCGGCGACCAGTTGCTGTGGGGTGCGGCAGAGCCCTTACGGCGTATGTTGCGAATTCTGATTGAGCGGTAGAATAGGGGTTTACGTCTTGCTTCGGGGGCGCGCAAGCGCCCTCGCTGTTTATCGGATTGACAATAATGACTCAGACTTTGCAGCTTGCCGTGGTCGGCGCCTCCGGATTGATCGGCCGGGCGATTCTTGATCTTCTGGCCGAACGCCAGTTCCCCGCCGCCCGTGTGTTTGCCGTCGATGCGGGTGAGCACGAGGGCGAAACGGTGTCCTTCGGCAATCTGGAACTGGATGTCCAGTCGCTCGAAGATTTTTCGTTCGATGAGGTGAATCTGGCGTTTTTTGTGGCGGGCAGCGACGTATCGCGCCGCTATGTGCCCGAGGCGCGTGACGCCGGTGCAACGGTCATCGACTTCAGCAATGCTTTCCGCATGGACGGACAGGTGCCTTTCGCCGTGCCGCGCATCAATGGCGCAGCGCTGGCCTCGCTCGAAGATGTCACCCTGGTGTCGGTGCCCAACTGCACGGTCACGCCGCTGGCTGTCGCGCTCAATGCGCTGGCCCCGCACGGGATCGAGCGTGTGACGGTCTCCACCTACCAGTCGGTATCGGGGTCGGGGCAGAGCGCCCTTGAAACCCTGGCCGAACAGACCACGGCGCTGTTTGCGCAGCGCGAAGTCGAAGTGGCGGTATTCCCCAAGCGAATTGCCTTTAACCTGCTGCCGCGCATCGGTGCCATTCTTGACGATGGCGCATCGGAAGAAGAGCGCTCGGTCGAAATGGAGCTGCGCCGTCTGCTGGCAATGCCCGAGTTGCCGGTCGAAGCGACCTGCGTGCGTGTGCCGGTGTTCTTTGGCCACGCCTGGTCGGTGTCGGTTGCCTTGCGCGATGAGGTGGCCGTGGATCGTGCCCGCAAGTTGTTCGCAGCAAACGGTTTGCACGTGGTGGATGCCTCGGATCGTGAAGACGGCTATGCCACGCCGATGGAAGTGGCCGGGTCGGATCGTATCTGGGTCAGCCGGGTGCGCGCGACCCAGGCGGGGCTCAGTTTCTGGGTGACGGCCGATAATGTGCGTGTCGGCGCGGCGTTGAATTGCGTTGAAGTCGCCGAAATTTTGCTCAAATCGGGTCGTTTGGCCTGAATTGTCATGCAGTGTGCTGGTGAAAAAAATCATCAGCGCCTAATATTGCAGTAATCACGCGGTTTCCGGCCTGGCGGCAGCCGCGTTTTGCCATTGCATGATGAGATGCGCATGTGAAAAGGGAACTTTGTGACCAGTAAATCCATCACCGCGCTCTTTGCGGCGCTGTTGGTGTCAGCCAGCGCCTGGGCCGGGCTGGGCGTGATCAGTGTCCATTCGCGGCTGGGCGAGCCGTTTCGTGCGGTGGTGTCGCTGGATGCGCCCGAGACGCTGGATCTGGCACAGGCCCACATCGGGCTGGCCGACCGCGCCACGTTTGCCGACCTCAATGTCGACGATGACCCCGGACTTGCCAATCTGCGGTTTGGCTTGGGCGAAGGGGCCAGCGGACCGGTCATCGAGATTCGTTCGGTCAAGCCGATGCTCAATTCCTATGTGAATTTCGTCGTCGAGCTGAAAAGTCCTTACGGCCGCTGGATCCGTGCCTATACCGTGCGCTTGAGCGAAGCGCTGCAGATTGCCCCCTTGCCGGACGCGGGTCCGGCGACCGCGCCCGAGATGGCCGCGTCGCGCCCGTCGACGATCACTGTACCCCGGGGGGGGACGCTGGCCTCGGTGGCGCGCAGGGTGAAACCTTCGGGCGCCAGTCTGAATCAGGTCATGGCGAGTCTGTTTGCCGCCAATCCATCGAGTTTTTCCGGCCGCGATCCCTTGCGTCTGAAGCCGGGCGCACAACTCAAAGTGCCCGATGCGGCGCATATGCGCAGTCTGCCGGAATCGCGTGCACGGGCGATGCTGCGCCCGAAACCGGCCGTGCACCATGAGGCATCGGGTGTGCCGGCGGAGCAACCCGCCCACCGGCTGGCGGCGTTGCCTGCACCGGTGCCGGCGTCCGCGCCGGCTGCCATGCCGATCGCCGTGGAGGCCTCTCAGGCTGCCGCCGCGAAAGCCGATGCCGCACGCGCGGCCTCCGATGCGGCCGAGATCGGTGCGTTGCAAATAAAGGTCAGTCAGCGTGACAAGACCTTGCAGGAAGATAACCGGCGCATTACCGATCTGCAGGCGAAAATCAAGGCGTGGCAGGCTTCGCAGGCTGCCGGAAGTGAACGTATCGGTCAGTTTGGCGGCAAGCATCGCTGGCTCATCGCCGGCGCTTCGGGAGGGGCGCTGTTGTTTGTGGCCCTGGTCGGATGGTGGTTGCTGCGCCGGATCCGGCGTAAAAAGCCCGCTGCGGATGGGCCCCGGTCTACGCTGACCATGACCGGCGTGGTCAAGCCGGATCTGGATGGCGTCAAGCCCGGTGACGGTGACCCCGTGGCCGAGGCGGATGTCTATCTGGCCTATGGCCATGAAGAGCAGGCCGAAGCCATTCTCAAGCAGGGACTGGAACGCCAGCCCTCACGGCAGGATATTCGCTACAAACTGATGGAGTTGTACGCCGCCCGGCCTGACCGTGTGCGTCTGGAAAAACTGGCCCGTGAGGTGCATGACGCATTCGACGGTCACGGCCCTCACTGGGAGCGGGCCCGTACGCTGGGGGCTTCGATCGACCCGGATAATGCACTGTATCGGCCCGAGGGTGCCGCTCTGGATGACGAGCCGCCGCTGGATTTCTCCAGTATCGGTGGTGCCGCGTCCGGGGAGGACAGTGCCGACATCGAGGCGATGCTGGATATGGCACGGACGCCGGCCGCGGAAACGCCCCCGGCCATGCAGGAAGCTTCTCCGACGGATGCCTTGCTCAATTTCGATTTCTCGCTTGAAACGCCTGCTGCGGCATCGGGTGCAGAGATCTCCGCAGGGGGGGCTTCCGGCGCACTGGCGAGGTCTGAGATGGCGGACGCGATGTCGGCCGCAGCTGAAGCGCAGGATGCGCCGTTGTCGTTCGATGTGGAAGAAATCGGTGCTGCACCGAGTACGGAAGAGGACGACGCGCTGTCAACCAAGCTCGATCTGGCCAAGGTCTATCTGGATATGGGCGACAACGAGGGCGCACGCGAAGTGCTGAACGAGTTGCTGAGCGAGGCCAAGGGCGCGCTCAAGCAACGGGCACAGGACATGTTGAACACGTTGGGAAACTGATGAAATCGATAAGGACAACTCAAATCCTGTTGCTGCGGACAATATGCTTGGTCACCGGGCTGGGGGAGCTTCTGCAATGAACCTCAGACCCCGGCGCATTATTTTTTCCCTGGCTTTGGCCGGGGTGTTGTCGATGTCCCGGCTGGCCTTCGCGGATCTGGGGCCGATCCGGGTGTTGTCGGGCGACAGTGAAAATTTCAGCGCTGAAATTCCTTTCGTCGACGGCTTGCCCGGCAATGCCGTGTCCATCTCGCTTGCGGATCGCAACCGCTATCCGCAGCTTTCACCGTATAGCCCTTCGGCCGAGTCCTTGCGTTTCACGCTGGAAAAAGCCCCCGATGGAACCCCGGTCGGCGTGCTGATTTCCGGGCCGGCGCGCATGCAGGAAAACGAGCTTCGTTTTGCTGTTGCCATGAGCTGGCCATCCGGTGGCGACGTGCGCGAGTACCTGGTGGACAACCGTCTGGGGCCGTCGCATCATCGCGCGCCGGCGCCGGCGCATGGCGAAGGCAAAAAGCCAGCGCCGTTGCCGCATTCTTTCCCGGGGTGGGCCTCGCTCGGACTGGGGGAGTTGAAGATCAAGTCCTTGCCGGGCCAGCCGTTTTCCGCCGAGACCGAGGTATTCGGCAACCGGGCCCAGATCCGGCAGAATCTGTCGGTGCGGATCCTGCCCGATGCGGGTGATGCCGCCGTTTCTCCCGATATGCTGCGTGTCGTGGCCTCGATGCGTCATGCGCTGGTGCGCGCACCTTCCGGTGCCTATGTCCTGCAGTTGAGCTCCGATGAGCCGGTGACGGTGGGCGCGCTGGGGTTCCGGCTGGATGTGCAGCTGGGGCGCGCGCATATGGCGCGTCGCTACGGACTGGAAATTCGCGACGGAGAATTTGCCGTTTCGTCCCATACGGTCGCGGGGCGAGCCTCGGGCTTCAAGGTGTTGCGCGTGCTGCCGGGAGACTCGCTGTCTGCCATTGCCAGCCGCATGCGCCATGACGGGGTGCGTACACGCGACGTCATCCAGCGTCTGTATCAGGAAAACCCGCAGGCGTTTATTGCCGGCGATATCGATCTGCTGATTGCCGACGCCCGGCTCAAGTATCCTGAAGCCTGGTCTGTGGGGACGGCTCAGCCCGCGCTGTCTGCGCAACCCGCTCGGGTTGCGACCCGGATTCCGCCACCCGCGCCCAAAATCAGCGCGGAAGAGCGTGCCGCCATTCAGGCGCAGAAGGCCGCATTGCGCAGCCGGCTGCAGCAACAGGATGCCATGCTGGCACAGGCACAGCAGCTTTCAAAGTCGCTGGAGCGCAAGTTGCAGGATTTATCTGCCAGCCAGGCCAGCCAGGCCGTCCCGGCCGTCGCTGCGCCACAACCTGCCGGGCCAACCCCGCAATGGCTGATCGAGGCGCGTAAACCCGAAGTGCTGGGCAGTGCTGCGGCGCTGGCTGCCGCGGCGGCCACCGCACTGGCCCTGCGCCGCCGTCGCAGGCGTCAGAGCGAGTCTGATGCCACGCTGCCGCCTGTTGCCGCACCCACGATAGAGGGGCTGCGCCAATGGCTGCGTTACGACCCGCAACGGCAAGATCTGCGTTTCCGCCTGCTGCAGTTGCTGGCCAGTCAGGACGATGCCCAGGGTTTTGTGTCCGAGGCCGAGCGCGCGCGCGAGTATATGGAGGCGGATGGGCCGATGTGGCATGCCGTGGAACAGATGGGGCGCGAGGTCGCACCGGGGCATCCCTGGTCTCCCGCTGCGCCATCCGCTGCGCCGACCCCTTTGTCCGAAACCGGCGCAACCCAGGCTCCGCCCCGTTTTTCCGAGCCTTCTGCCGGCGTGCAGCCCCGAAACCGGGCGTTGGCGGCGGACGCGCCGTCCTCTGACGTGAGGCCCGAACGTCCTCTGACCGAAGCGGGCGAGTGGGATTCCTTCGCACCCGCTGAGTTCGTGTTCAGCGATCTTGAACGCGAGCCTGAAGTCGAACCGCCGCCCGAGCCGGACAAGATGGAGCTTGCCAAGCTCTATATGGAGATGGGCGATACCGAAACCGCCAATGAACTGATGCGCGCCGCGGCAGCGGTGTCGCGTTGATCCCGGATGCACACTGGCCGGTGGGGGGGGCGAGCCCCGGCCGCGACGATGACACACATGATGGAATCCAGATGAGAATTGCGCTCGGCGTTGAATATGATGGACGAGCGTTTGCGGGCTGGCAGAAGCAGCCCCATGGCAATACCGTACAGGATGTGCTGGAGCAGGCGTTGGCCGAAATCTCCGGCGTCGCCGTCAAGGTGACGGCGGCGGGGCGTACCGATGCCGGCGTGCATGCACTGCAACAGGTGGTGCATTTCGATTGCGAGGTGGCGCGCCCCCTGACGGCGTGGGTGCGCGGGGTCAACAGCCGCTTGCCGCATGCGGTGAGTGTCGTATGGGCCAAGCAGGTCGATGAGACATTTCATGCGAGGTTTTCGGCTTTTTCCCGCAGTTATAGCTATTTTTTGCTGACCCATGCCGTTCGGCCTGCCTTGTGCGCAGGCCGGGTCGGCTGGTATCACCACGCGCTCGATATCGATGCCATGCGCGCGGCGGCCTGCCATTTGATCGGCCATCATGATTTTTCCAGCTTCCGTGCCGCCGAATGCCAGGCGAAGAGCCCGGTCAAGACGCTGCAATGTCTCGATATCGATGCGCATCAGGGCTTGCTGCGTTTCGATCTGACCGCGGATGCTTTTTTGCATCATATGGTGCGCAATATCGTCGGCGCGCTGGTGTATGTCGGCAAGGGCGCGCTGTCTGTCGAGGGGATGGGCGAGCTGGTCGCGGCTTGTGATCGCACGGCCGCGCCACCAACCTTCATGCCCGACGGGCTGTATCTGACCGGCGTGGGGTATCCCGAAGCATTTGCCATCGCCGCGCGGGCCGAGCCCTGTCGCCTGACCTTGTGGAGGTAAGCCTGTGACCCGCATCAAGATTTGTGGACTGACCCGCCCTGAAGATGCCCGGGAAGCCGCCCGTTTGGGGGTGGATGCGATCGGACTGGTGTTTTACCCCCCCAGTCCGCGCCACGTGTCTTTTGAAACGGCGCGTGCGGTGGTTGCGGCGCTGGATCCCTTTGTGACGGTGGTGGGGCTTTTTGTCGACCCGACGCGTGAAGAGGTCGAGAAAGCGCTGGCTGCGTGTCCGATCGATGTATTGCAGTTTCACGGAAATGAATCGCCGGACTTTTGCCGTTCGTTCGCACGTCCCTATCTCAAGGCCGTCCGGATGCGGCCCGGCGTCGATTTGCATCGCGTCGCCCGTGACTATGCCGATGCGCGGGGCGTGCTGGTGGATGCCTTTGTCGAAGGCGTCGCCGGCGGAACGGGGCAGCGTTTCGACTGGTCGCTGATTCCCCGCGATCTGTCCTTGCCGGTTATTTTGTCGGGAGGGTTGGACCCCGACAATATCGTTGAGGCCGTGGACGCTGTTCACCCGGCGGCCGTGGACGTTTCGAGTGGAGTGGAGCAATCTAAAGGCATCAAAGATGCTGCACGCATGGCAGCATTCATATCAGGAGCCCGGAATGAATCACGATGAGCTTCCCGACGCCAAAGGTCATTTTGGGGCCTATGGCGGTGTGTATGTCGCCGAAACGCTGATGGCGGCACTTGAAGAACTGAACGCGGAGTATGCCCGGGCCAAGGTGGATCCGGCCTTCTGGGCCGAATACCGCCAGGAACTGGCGCACTATGTGGGTCGTCCGTCGCCGATCTATCATGCGCGGCGATGGTCGGAGCAACTTGGCGGTGCGCAGATTTACCTGAAGCGGGAAGATCTGAATCATACCGGGGCGCACAAGATCAATAACACCATCGGTCAGGCGCTACTGGCACGGCGCATGGGCAAAAAGCGAGTGATCGCCGAAACCGGAGCGGGGCAGCACGGCGTGGCTTCGGCCACCGTGGCGGCGCGTTATGGCATGGAATGCGTCGTCTATATGGGTTCGGAGGATATCAAGCGCCAGGCGCCCAATGTGTATCGCATGAAACTGCTGGGGGCGACCGTGGTCCCGGTCGAGTCCGGTTCGCGTACGCTGAAGGATGCGCTTAACGAAGCGATGCGCGATTGGGTGACCAACGTCGATTCGACATTCTATATTCTCGGCACCGCTGCCGGCCCGCACCCATACCCGATGATGGTGCGCGATTTCCAGCGGGTGATCGGCGACGAGTGCAAGGTTCAGATGCCGGAAATGATCGGGCGCCAGCCGGATGTGGTGGTGGCCTGTGTCGGCGGTGGTTCCAACGCGATCGGGCTGTTCAACCCCTATATCGAAGTCGACGGTGTGCGTATCGTCGGGGTTGAAGCCGGGGGCGAGGGCATCAAGACCGGTCGGCACGCAGCGCCGTTGTCTGCAGGGACGCCGGGTGTGCTGCATGGTTTTTTGGGCTATCTGATGCAGGATGCCGATGGGCAGATCCTGGAAACACATTCGATTTCGGCCGGCCTGGATTATCCCGGCGTAGGTCCGGAGCATTGTTATCTCAAGGATTCCGGTCGCGCCGAATACACTTCGGTGGATGACCGGGAGGCGTTGCAGGCCTTTCATGATTGCTGCCGTTACGAAGGCATCATTCCTGCCCTGGAGTCCAGCCATGCGCTGGCCTGGGCGGTCAAGGCGGCCCCGGCCATGTCGAAAGACCAGGTCATTCTGGTGAATCTGTCTGGCCGTGGCGACAAGGATATCAACACGATTGCCAGTCTGTCCGGCCTGACTTTGTAAGGAGAGCCGCCATGTCCCGAATCGAAGCCTGTTTCAAACAGCTGTCCGGCCGGAAAGCGCTGATCCCCTTTATCATGGCCGGCGACCCGAATCCGGCGTTGACTGTCGATCTGATGCATGCGCTGGTCGAAGGCGGGGCCGATATCATTGAGCTTGGCGTGCCGTTTTCGGATCCCATGGCGGATGGGCCCGTTATTCAGCGCGCAGCCGAACGCGCGCTCAAGCATCATGTGAGCCTGAGTCAGGTGCTGGATAGTGTGTCGGTGTTCCGTCAGGAGAATAGCCATACGCCGGTTGTGCTGATGGGGTATCTCAATCCGTTTTACGCAATGGGATTTGCCCGTTTTGCACAACGCGCCCGTGTCGCCGGCGTGGATGGCGTGCTGACGGTGGATTGTCCGCCTGAGGAGGCTGACGAACTGACGCATGCACTGATCGCTGCCGATCTGGATCCGATTTTCCTGATCGCGCCGACCACGCCGATGGAAAGAGTGGCACAAATTGCCAGTCTGGCACGCGGATATGTCTATTATGTGTCTCTAAAAGGGGTCACAGGTGCGGGTCATCTGGACATTGGCGACGTAACGCGTAAAATTGCCGCCCTTAGGGAGTTTATTCCCGTCCCCATCGGAGTGGGTTTCGGTATCCGCGATGCCGAGACTGCACGGGCGCTTTCGACGACCGCCGACGCCATTGTGGTGGGCAGTCGTCTGGTGCAGGAGATCGAAACGGCCGAACCGCGTCTGGCCAAGGCGCGGCTCACCCAACTTGTGGCCGAGCTGAAACAAGCGATTCGACTCGACGTTTCATGAGCACGGGCTGCTTCAGGGACGGTGCCTGCTGGAACAGGGGGCCCGCGCGCGACCGTGCACGGGCCCGGAAACATTGGTCCTATAATGCCAGGGCTGGAATTATCAAGGAGTCTGCATGAGCTGGTTGAACAAGCTCCTGCCGCCGAAGATCAAGCGCGAAAGTCGCGCGGATCGACCCTCGGCGGTACCGGAAGGTTTGTGGAGCAAATGCTCCGCATGTGAAGCTGTACTGTATTACACCGATCTGGAAAGTAACCTGCAAGTGTGCCCGAAGTGCGGGCATCACCATCCGCTGCATGCGCGTGCGCGTCTGGATGTGCTGCTGGATCAGGAAGGTCGTCGCGAAATCGGCGCCGAAGTGAAACCGGTCGATATCCTGAAGTTCAAGGATGGCAAACGCTATATCGATCGTCTGACCGCTGCGCGTGCGGATACCCACGAAGACGATGCGCTGGTGGTGATGCAGGGCAGTATTTTCTCGATTCCGGCCGTTGCGGCGGCGTTCGAGTTCAAGTTTATCGGCGGCTCGATGGGGTCGGTGGTTGGCGAACGTTTTGTGCGCGGTGTCGAAGCCGCGGTCGAAGCGCGCGCGCCGTTCATCTGTGTGTCGGCCTCCGGTGGGGCGCGCATGCAGGAAGGCCTGAACTCCCTGATGCAGATGGCCAAGACCAGCGCCGCGCTCGATCTGCTGACGCAGGCGAAACTGCCGTTTATCTCGATTCTGACTGACCCGACCATGGGCGGTGTATCGGCTTCGTTTGCCTTCCTGGGCGACGTGGTGATTGCCGAACCGGGTGCGCTGATCGGGTTTGCCGGCCCGCGCGTGATTGAGCAGACCGTGCGCGAAACGTTGCCGGAAGGCTTCCAGCGTTCGGAATTCCTGCTGCAGAAGGGCGCCATCGATATGATCGTCGATCGCCGCTCCCTGAAGCAGGATGTCGCTTCGCTGATCACCATCCTGATGAAAGAACCCGCCGTCGCCTGATGGTGTGAAATGTTCAAAAAAAGGCCTCTTGTCCGTTTTGCCGGACAAGGGGCCTTTTGCATTGCAGGGGATTTTTCGTGCCTGGCGGCCCCCGTGGACGTTGTTTTTCGAGGGGCGCCTGAGCGGGTGTCGCTGTTTTGTCCAACTTGTGATCGTTGCTCCAAACCCCTTTAATTTCGCGTAATTAACAGGGTTTTCCACAGGGTTATCCTATTTTTTCTGTGGATAATCTATTAAAAAATAAAATCCTTATATAGCTTGCCGGACGTCTCAGTCACCCTCTGTGTCAAGCTTTTCCAGCTGCTCATGCAGTTCCAGCCATTCTTCTTCGAGCGTATCCAGCCTGGCGGTGACGGCGCCCTGACGCTTGACGCTTTCCGCCATGCGCGGGCGGTTGGCCTCGGTGTAGGCCTCTTCCGAGGCCAGGAAGGCCTCCAGCTCGGCTTTTTCCGTACTCAGCGCATCCATCTCCCGGTCGAGCTTTGTCAGGCGCTGCTGCAGGGGCTTGCGCAGCTGCGACAGGCGCTGGCGGTTTTCGGCTTCGGCGCGTTTCTGTTCCTTGCGACTGCCTGCCTGCGCGTCGCCGCTCGATGGGCGGTTGCCTTCGGCCAGTTGATCGAGACGCCATTGGCGGTAGTCTTCCAGGTCGCCGTCGAAAGGGCGGACGCCACCGTCGGCCACCAGCCAGAAGGTATCGGTGGTCGACTCCAGCAGGGCGCGGTCGTGCGAGACCACCAGCAAGGCCCCCGCGAAGTCTTGCAGCGCCAGGGTCAGTGCGTGGCGCATTTCGAGGTCCAGGTGGTTGGTGGGTTCGTCGAGCAGCAGCAGATTGGGTTTGTCCCAGACAATCAGCGCGAGCGCGAGCCGTGCCTTTTCTCCGCCCGACATGGGGCCGACTGGAGCGTTGACGTCATCTCCACGGAAGTTGAACCCACCCAGGAAACTGCGCAATTCCTGCTCGCGCACCAGTGGCGCGCGCTTTTGCATATGCCATAGCGGGGACTCATCCGGGCGCAGGGTTTCGAGCTGATGCTGGGCGAAATAGCCGATGCGCAGCGTGGGAGAGGCAATGCATTGCCCGCTCTGCGGTTCGAGTTCGCCGGCCAGTATCTTGACGAGCGTCGACTTGCCCGCGCCGTTGACGCCCAGCAGGCCGATCCGGCTGCCTGCTTCGACCGACAGAGACAGACGCGACAGGATGCGCGTGGCGCCGTAGCCGGCAGCGGCATCGTCAAGGCGAAGCAGCGGGTTGGGCAGGCTGTCGGGGGTTTCGAAGTGAAAGTCGAACGGCGAGTGGATATGGGCCGGTGCGATGCGTTCCAGCTTTTCGAGTGCCTTGACGCGGCTTTGCGCCTGGCGCGCCTTGGTGGCCTTGGCCTTGAAGCGGGTAATGAACGATTCCAGGTGCGCGATCTGTCTTTGCTGCTTTTCGAAGTCGGTCTGCTGGCGCGACAGGCGTTCGGCCCGCATGGTCTCGAACTGGCTGTAGTTGCCGGTGTAGAGCGTCATCGTCTGATTGGCCATTTCGACGATATGGCTGCAGATCGAATCGAGGAAGTCGCGGTCGTGCGAAATGATGATCAAGGTGCCTGCATAGCTTTTGAGCCAGTCCTCCAGCCACAGGACGGTTTCCAGGTCCAGGTGGTTGGTGGGTTCGTCGAGTAGCAGCAGGTCGGAACGGCACATCAGGGCCTGGGCCAGGTTGAGGCGCATGCGCCATCCGCCCGAGAAGCTTGCCACCGGGCGCGACTGGCTTTCGGTGGCAAAGCCCAGACCGCTCAACAGGCGCGCGGCGCGGCTGGTGGCGCTGTAGGCCTCGATGCGGTTCATCTCGTCGTGAAGGTGACCGATGGCGATGCCATCCCCGCGGGTCTCGGCCTCGACAAGTTCGGCTTCGATGCTGCGCAGTTCGCTGTCACCGTCGAGGACGTAGTCGATGGCACTGCGCTCGAGCGCGGGGGTTTCCTGTGCGACATGGGAGATGACCCAGTTGGGCGGGATGTCCGCGCTGCCGGCATCGGCGTGCAGTTCATTGCGCAACAGGGCGAACAGGCTGGATTTGCCGACGCCGTTGGCACCGACGAGGCCGACTTTGTAGCCGGGGTTCAGGGTCAGGTTGACGCCCTGGAAAAGGTCTTTCAGTCCGCGCCGCAGCGCGAGATTTTTCAGTTGTATCATCGATTGCTTGTCAGGGGTTATACGCGGGGCAGAGAGCCCAGATCCCAGCGCGGTTTGACGCTGAAACCCGCGGCCGGTTCGGCGAATCGGAGTCGCATGGCGCCTGCAAAGGCGATCATGGCGCCGTTGTCGGTGCATAGCGCCAGAGGGGGGTAGAACACCTCGAAGCGGCGGCGGGCGGCCGCCTGGTCCAGTGCTGCGCGCAGCTGACGATTGGCGCCGACGCCGCCGGCGACCACCAGGCGCTTCATGCCGCTCTGGCGTAGCGCCTTGAGCGATTTGGTGACCAATACCTCGACGATGGCTTCCTGAAAGGCGCGGCAGATATCGTTGCGCGTGGTTTCGTCGATGGCGCCGTTCAGGCTTTCCTGCTGTCTGACCAGGGTCAGGACGGCGGTTTTCAGTCCGGAAAAACTCATATCGAGGTCGTTGGAGTGCAGCATCGGGCGCGGTAGCGTGAAGCGCGCCGGGTCGCCCGATTCGGCCAGCCGCGACAGTGTGGGGCCGCCCGGATAGTCGAGTCCCAGCAGTTTCGCGGTTTTGTCGAAGGCTTCACCCGCGGCATCGTCCAGCGTTTCGCCCAGGACTTCGTAAGCGCCGACACCGTGTACCGCCATCAGTTGCGTATGTCCGCCCGAGACCAGCAGGGCCAGAAACGGAAATTCGGGGCGCGGGTCGGCCAGTAGCGGCGATAGCAGGTGTCCTTCGAGGTGGTGCACCGCGATTACCGGAATATTCAAGCCGAAAGCCAGCGCGTTGGCGACGCTGGCGCCGACCAGGAGTGCGCCGCCCAGGCCGGGACCTTGCGTAAAGGCAATGGCGTCGAGGTCTTGCAACGAGATCCCCGCATCCGCCAGGCAGGCTTCGGTCAGCGGAATGACGCGGCGGATGTGGTCGCGGCTCGCCAGTTCGGGGACGACGCCGCCGTATTCGGCATGCATGGCCATCTGGGTGTGCAATTGGTGTGCGATCAGGCCGCGTTCGCAGTCATACAGCGCGACGCCTGTTTCATCGCAGGAGGATTCGATACCGAGTACCAGCATGATGTTCTTAAGGCAAGAGAATCCGGGCATTTTACAGGCGATTGACCGATCGCCCAAATCGGCAATGCGCCTTTGTGTCGGATTCGGTCTGACGGCGGGCGGCAATTCTTGCCGCCCGCCGCTCTTTGTCTTGCCGTTGCCAGTGAGGGTGGGTGG
>Ga0326727_10015735_pt1 | contig 16138 bp, 13 predicted proteins | sample MB2enrmetagenome_FD_207643 | JGI IMG/M metagenome (GOLD analysis project Ga0326727, IMG submission 207643) | Lab enriched peat soil microbial communities from McLean, Ithaca, NY, United States - MB29MY | ecosystem: Environmental > Terrestrial > Soil > Wetlands > Peat | place: USA: New York...
ACAAGATTACGCTGGTTGGCGAAATCGTTGCCTTTCGCAATCAGATCGTTCACGGCTATGCAACGGTGCGCGACGACATTGTGTGGGAAATTGTTCGCGTCTACCTGCCCAGGCTGCACAGTGAGGTCGTTAGGCTGCTTGCAGAGGACGAGGCGAAGAGCCCAACCAGTTGACCCTTTCGTGCCGTCCGCTCATGGAACAGACATCAGAAGCACCGTGCCGATCGCGGCCGCAAGACTGCTCGGCGTCCCCGCTTCACCCCCAAACGCAACAACGGCCCGAGAACGAAGATTCTCAGGCCGCTGCCGGTGGACTGTTGGGATTGGACTGGAGGCCTTCGCGCTTCAGGCGAGTGCCAGAGCCATGACGGAGAACCCTCCGCCGGGTCTTATCTGGGGCTGGGGCGCAATGGCCTCAGGCCTCAGTCACCTCACGTAAGAAACAACTCGAAGAATCACTTTTCATCAGCTGGATCAACCTCCTTTCCCGTGTAAGCAAAAGCTACCGTGAATCCGGTCGCCCCGTCAAGCGCATTTCAGCTTTCATCCGCCAACTGCACGCGCGGCACCGGGGACGCCGGAGCCCGTCCCCTGCACGCCGCGCCCGGCACTTTTCAAAAACAGCGGCTCCACAAAATTTCATTCGACCGCCCAACAACCGATGGGGTAGAATTCGCTTCACCCGGACGGTGTGCTCTTCCCCTTTCGCCAAGCCGAGCATCTCCCTGCGAAGAACGGCACGCTTCCGGCAACCCAAGGTGTGAATCTCAATTGCGCGGACTGTTTTTCCGGCTCCCGAAAAGCCGCAAGGTCCGTTCCCTACCCTTCTGAGGGTTTTACGAGGAGAGAAAGATGAAAGTACTCCGAATTCTGCTTCTGGTCGTCGCCCTGCCGTTCGCGGCCCAGGTCTGCAATGCGCAAAGCAAAGATGCGGACGGCTGCAAGGACACGCCGCTGATCGCCCGCTTTCCCGGCTCCGCCATCTCCGAATGCGACGACAAGGCGGACAACTCCTACACCTTCACCGATCTCGGCCCCACGCACGAGGACAAAGCCATCGAGGGCGAGTATCACTACCTGCAGTACGAAGAACCGGCAAGTGCTTCCCCTGCGCAGGTAAACCGCAATCTGGTCACAGCCTTCAAAACCGCTGGATACACCTTCCTCAAGAACAACGGTAATGGCCAGTTCACCGTTCATATGGGGAGGACCTGGATTGAAGGGGATGTGACCAACGGCACCAACTACAAACTGCATATCGTGGTGGAAACCGCGCTCACTCAGGATGTGGTCGCCACCGCTGCCGACCTCTCCACGGGCATCAACGGCGCCGGCCACATTGTGGTCAACGGCATTCTGTTTGACACCGGCAAGGCCGACGTCAAGCCCGAGTCCGACCCCGCGCTGCAGGAAGTTGCCAAGCTGCTCAAGGGCGACCACTCCCTGAAGGTCTATGTTGTCGGGCACACGGATAACGTCGGCGGCCTGGCCGCGAACATGGACCTGTCCAAGCGCCGCGCCGCTTCAGTGGTGGCTATGTTGACCACCAAGTACGGAGTCCCTGCCGGCCAACTCCAGCCTTACGGAGACGGCCCCTACGCGCCCGTTGCCTCCAACGATTCTGAGGACGGTCGCACTCTCAATCGCCGCGTAGAGCTGGTCAAGCAATAGGAAAGACCGCCCCCTCGCGCCACCCGCCTGATTGGCGAACGAACCTATCGCCGAGCCGTGCCGGGAATGCAAAGCACGCATTCCCGGCAAGAAAATTCCGAGCCATTAAATGCCACGCCGGTAGCCAGGCCGATTCAAATGCAAAGCCGGTACGAGAGAGGAATGTATGAAGACCATCCGAATTCTGCTCCTATGCCTTGCGCTGCCCCTCGCCGCCCATCTCTCCGCTGCCCAAACTCAGGACGCCAAAGGCTGCAAGGACTCGCCGCTGCTCTCCCGCTTTCCCGGCAGCTACATTCACGATTGCACGCATTCCGACGACGACAGCTTTGAATTCCCGATGCCAAGCAATGGCCGCAAAAAGTTGGAGGGCGATCTAACCAATATCACGTACGTCCTTCCCGATTCCGCGAGCCATCCCCAAGTGGTGCGCAACGAGTTTACCGCGCTCAAAAGTGCCGGGTACACCATCGACAACGGCCCGGAGGGCGGCGAGGGCCGCATCACGGCGCATATGGGCAAAACATGGATGTTTGTTGATTTTGGCGGCGGCAACAAGATGTGGCTAACCATCCTGGTGCAAACTCAGCTCACCCAGGATGTGGTCGCCACCGCGGCCGCACTTTCTTCCGGCATCAGCGGTGCGGGACACGTGGTGGTCACCGGCATTCTCTTCGACACGGCCAAGGCCGAGGTCAAGCCTGAATCCGATCCCGCATTGCAGGAGGTCGCCAAGCTGCTCAAGGGCAATCCCTCCCTGAAGGTTTATGTCGTCGGACACACCGACAATGCCGGCGCTTTCGCCGCCAACATGGACCTGTCCAAGCGCCGCGCCGCCGCTGTTGTGGCTGCGCTCACCACCAAGTACGGCGTCTCCGCTGCCCAACTCCAGCCAATTGGCGACGGGCCCACCGCGCCCGTAGCTTCAAACGACTCTGAAGACGGCCGCGCCCTCAATCGCCGCGTCGAGCTGGTCAAGCAATAGCGGGCACGGTCGCGATCAGCCGCGTCAATAGACGGGCCGCGCCAAAGCCGGCATGTTCTTTGACCTTCCGGCAGCGGCATTACGGGAAACAGAAAACAGGAAGATCGATCAGGAAAGGAGAGAACGAATGAGAATGCGTGAATCAGTATCCTTACTCACTGGGGTTGCAATGGTGGCGCTGGCCGCGGCCGCGATGGGCGCTTCGCCCTCCGGCGCGCGCGCGGCAGGGGACGACGATCCCGATGTGATCGAGGTTCGCCACTACGTGCTGACGCTGGACAAGGCAAACAAGACGGCTACCGCCATGCAGAGCATCAACCAGCTGATTGCGGCCAATCCCAGCCTGAATGCGGCGATGGATGCCTCCGGCGGCAGCACCGGCAAGAAGCCGATCACGCAGCAGGCTCATGACATCGATTCGCAGTATCCCCAGATAGCCGCGATCATTCATGCCAACGGGCTGGCTACGCGGGAGTTCATCGTCATCACCGGCGCAATCATCAACGACGTGGGCTGGGTTGGGATGAAGAAGAGCGGCATGGTTCAGGCTTACCCGCCGGGCATGATTACCCCGGAAAACGCCGCCCTGATTGAGGGAAACTGGGACGCCTTCCAGGCGATCGCCGCCAAGATGACGCCGCCGAACGTGAGGTAGGGGCGGGGCCTTGAACAGTGGACAGTGAACAGCGGCCAGTTACCAAAAATCAGCCCTCGGCGGGCGCTGAATCGGGACTATAATTTGTAGCCATAAATCAGTTGGCTGCTGCGTGGACGCGCGGAAGTGCGCGATCCGCCCCGGTTTGCATTGGAAAGGAGATTCGCAATGCATGCAGGCGTTTGCAGGGTTCTGGCAGGATTTGCGGTGATGGCTTTGGCGATGCCCCTGATGGGGCAGATCACGACGGGGCAGAGCACTACGGGGCAGAGCCCGGGGCCGGCCACGGTTCCCTGCCCTGTCAACCCGCCAAAGCCCAGGGCGTACACGGCGGAGTTGAAGATCACCAGCTTGCAGACGCTGGCCGATGGCACGACGATTACCGGCGAGAGCAAAGAGGTGCGGGCGCGGGACTCGCAAGGCCGGTACATGAACGAGAACAGCGGGCCCATGTTTCCAGGAGCCCGTGGGGACATAACGCGGGTGAATGCAAACGATCCGGTGGAGGGAACGCAGACCAACTGGGACTCCCAGAGCCGACGGGCAACGGTGACCAAGATGCCTCCGGCGGATCAGCGCCAGGGATGTTGGGCGGATGAAGCGGGACATTTCAGAATCTCCTATGGCTCTCGATCGCCGCGGCTCCCGGTCCCGTCCAAGGCCGGTTCTGGCGGGGGCGCTTCGGGCGCGATGGCCACCATGCCGCCCGTTCCGATGCCGCGGCCCACGCCGCAGAACCAGAGCCGGGAAGACCTGGGCACGGCTACGATCATGGGCATCGAGGCGCACGGCTACCGGAACAGCTTCACGACTCCCGTGGGCGAGATCGGCAACGACCGGCCTCTGGTTCGCACTAATGAGTCTTGGATGGCGGCCGGCTTCGACTTTCCGCTGCGCCAGGTGGATTCCGATCCCCGGACCGGCACCAGGACCACGGAAGTGGTGAGCCTGGATCAGAGCGAGCCCGATCCGGCGATCTTTCAACCGCCCGAGGGGTACGAGGTTGTGATTGTTGAGTTGCACGAAGTGCCTTGCCAGCAGGGGCCTCAGTAGCAGCGGGAGCGGGGCGGGGATTTTTGATTCCCAGGTCTCAGATTCGAGATCAGGAGCCCCGGATATATAAATAGATATTGGGAGTAGTACATAAATGAAAGCTGCAACCGTAGCCTTGCTGGCGGCTCTGCTTTTTGCAGGGAGAGCCTTTGGTCAGGCCGAAGAAAAGGAGCCGGCGGCTATCCTCGAAATCGGCGGCGCCGGTGCGTGGGCGCTTACCCATGGCACTCCCGGTTATGGCCCCAATGTGGCTGTCGAAGTAACCCCTATCAAGGAGTGGCTGGAGATCGAAGCGGGGGTGACGCCGTTCTTTAGCCGCGGTCAGACGGAATGGGATACCGACCTTATCTTCAAGAAGCCCTATACATTATCAAAAACCGCGGAATTCATGTTCGGTGTTGGCCCGGAATGGGCGCATACGATCAAGGGCGGCAATAGCGCCAATTCGATTGGGGGAGAAGCCGCTCTCGATTTCATGTTCTGGCCCTGGCCGAAGCGAAGGTTTGGCTGGTATCTGGAGCCGAGCTATGGATACGACTTCGGAAGTGGGCATGAACAGTCAATGAGTGTTAGCGCAGGTCTGCTTATCGCAATTCGATAGAGCCGTCAGGGCTCTGCCATGTGCGCCTGCCTTGCCTAAACCCGCTAAATTCCTGTGGATTCAAACCGATCCGCTGCCCGCCATTCCGGATTGATGCCTTTCTATAAGGAATTGTGGTAATCTTCGGGCAATTGGCCCCCCTTGGCCAATCTCCCCGGAGGTTCAACATGAATCACATTTCCAGAAGACATTTTTTGAAGGCGGGCGTTGCCGCGGGCGCCCTGGCAGGCATGGGAAGCATTCCGCTGCTGGCAGAGAGCCGGAAGGCGACCGATTGGGTGACGCTGGGCAGATCGGGCATGAAGGTGACGCGGCTGGCGTTTGGGACCGGGACGTTCGGCGGGCGGGTGCAGCGGGACCTGGGCCAGGAACAGTTCTCTAGCCTGGTGCGCTATGCGTACGATAGCGGAGTTCGTTTTTTTGAGACTTCAGAGTCTTACTCCGGGCTGCACGAGATGCTTGGAATCGCGCTGAAGGGGATTCCGCGGGAAGATTACCGCCTGATGACCAAGGTGACGACCGGAGACGGCAAGGATCCGCAGGCCAAGATCGACGAGTTGCGCAGGCTGGCGCAGACCGACTACTTCGACATCATGCTGTTGCACGTGCAGCACACGGCGACATGGCCCTCGGAGACGGAGCGCTGGCAGGATGTGATTCTTGAGGCGCAGCACAAGCAGGCGGTTCGAACCCATGGCGCATCGGTACACGGGCTGCCGGCGCTGCGCCAGGTTCCCGGCGACAAGTGGCTGGAGATCGGCATGATCCGGATGAATCACAAGGGAGTTCACATGGACGCCGAAGACCCGCGCACCCACGAGCTGGGCAATGTGAGCGAAGTCGTGGAACATGTGCAGGAGGCGCGCAAGGCTGGAAAAGGCGTGATCAGCATGAAGCTGGTGGGCGAGGGCACGTTCACCAGCCGCGAGGACCGGCAGGCGTCGATGCGGTTCGCGTTCAGGAATGCGGGCGTGGATTCGGTGACGGTGGGAACCAAGAGCCGGGCCGAGGTGGACGAGGCGATCGAGAACATCAATCTGGCGATGGCTTAAAAACAGGGACTAAGGGACTAGCCACCCCAGCGAGCAAAGATAACTCGCCGGGGACCCCGGCAGGGACTAAGAGACTTGGGTTCTTGCTGGAGGGGTGTGGTAGGATTCGGGGAATTGGCTTGAATTGTGCTGGTCGGAGGGCAAATGGGTAAATTATCGAGGCGGAGTTTTCTGAAGGCTGGAGTTGCTGCGAGTGCGCTGGCGGGCTCCGGCAGCTTGCAACTGAAGGCGGAGCGGTCGGCGGCGGCTGAGTGGGTGACGCTGGGGCGCTCGGGCGTGAAGGTGACGCGGCTGGCGCTGGGCGTGGGCAGCTTTAGCGGGCGCCTCCAGCAGCAGCTTGGACAGGAAGGGCTGACTCGGCTGGTGCGCCACGCGTATGACCGCGGCGTCCGGTTCTTCGAGACCGCTGAATCGTATGGCGCGTCGCAACAGATGCTGGCGGCGGCGCTCAAAGGTATTCCGCGGGAGAGCTATACGCTGATGTCGAAGGTGGAAACGTATGGGAACCCGGACCCGGCGGCCAAGCTGGACGAGTTGCGCCGGAATTCAAGTACCGACTACTTTGACATCATGCTGTTGCACTGGCAGCACACGGGGACGTGGGTGGCGGACACGGCGAAGTGGCAGGACGCAATTCTCGCGGCCGAGCAAAAGCAGCAGATCAAGAGCCACGGCGCCAGTGTGCACGGGCTGCCGGCGCTGCGCCTGATGCCGGGCAACAAGTGGCTGGACGTGGCCATGATCCGGATGAATCACAAAGGGGTTCGCATGGACGGCGAAGTGCCCGACACCGACGACCTGGGCAACGTGGACGAGGTTGTGGCACACGTGAAGCGGGTGAAGAAGGATGGAATGGGCGTGATCAGCATGAAGCTGATCGGAGAAGGCACGTTCAACCACGAGGACCGGCAGCGGGCGATGCGCTTCGCGTTCAAGGATGCGGGCGTGGATTGCGTTGCGGTGGGGTTCAAGAATACAGACGAGGTCGACGAGGCCATCGACAATCTGAACCTGGCGATGGCTTAGAGACAGTGGATAGTGGACAGTGAAGTCGCCTATTCCCTATTCACTATTCCCTGTTCTTTGCTCCCTACCATCCACGACGCCAGGGCGCAGACGGCCAGAATTGCTCCTATCACTGCCAGCGAGATCGTGATCGGCAACTCCAGCCAGCGGCTGGCGAGCATCTTGAGTGCTGTAAAGGCCAGCAGCGCGCCCAGCCCGTAGTGCAGATAGCGGAAGCGGTCAAGCAGCCCGGCCAGCGCCAGATAGAGCGAGCGCAGGCCCAGGATGGCGGCGATGTTCGAGGTGTAAACCACAAAGGGATTGTGGGATACGGCCAGCACTGCGGGAATGGAGTCAGTGGCAAACAGCAGGTCGGTGAACTCGACGGCCAGAATCACGGGCAGGAGCGAGCCACGGGCGGGCTGCAGGCGCTGAATCCACTTGGGGATGGCCGCCCGCGCCGAGCTGCCGCGCAGCAGCCGCCAGGCCGCATAGAGCAAAAACAGGCCGAAGATCCAGGTTATCCAGTCGAAACGCCGCAGCAGCGTGATGCCGGCGGCAATAAACAGCCCGCGCAGCACCACCGCTCCGGCTACGCCCCACAGCAGGGCAGCGTGCCGGCGTTCGGGGCTGATGCGGAACCCTTGAAATAGAATCATGAAAATAAACAGGTTATCCACGCTGAGCGAGGTCTCGATGGTGTAGCCGGCCACAAATTCGAGGGCCGGCTGCCGGCCCTGAACGATGGCGATCCAGCCCGCAAAACCGGCCGCGGCCACCACCAGCGCCGCCGTGACCAGCCATGCAAGAGCCTGTGCGTGTTGGGCTTCACGCCGGTGAAGCAGCCAGTCCCCCACCAGCAGCGCCGCCACCGCCGCGTGAAACCACACCCACCAGAGCCAGGAAACGCCCGCGATCATAGCTGGATGCTACAGCAAGTCCGGGCTGCTTAGCTGCCGTCCAGCTGGCCGTTTGTCACCGATTGCCGCCCTGCCGCATCTAGAAGGTCAGGCACCGATTTTGAGTGAACTGACCAATTCCGATCAAGTAAAAAGCGTTCGGCGGCCTGCCGGGCGGCCTCGCGTGGTGATTGTCGGCGGAGGGTTTGCGGGCATCCACGCAGCCAGGGGGCTGGCCAGGCTGCCGGTGGACGTCACGGTGCTCGACCGCCGCAACCATCATTTGTTTCAGCCGCTGCTCTACCAGGTTGCGCTCGCCGTGCTCTCTCCGGCCGACATTGCCCAGCCCATCCGGACGATCCTGCGCCGCCAGGCCAACGCGGAGGTGCTCATGGATGAGGTGGTGGGGATCGACGCGGCCGCCCGCCGGGTGGCCCTGGCCAGCGGATCCCAGGTCGACTTTGATTACCTGGTGCTGGCCACCGGAGCCACCCACTCCTACTTCGACAACCCGGAATGGGCGCCCCTTGCGCCGGGGCTGAAGACCATTGAAGACGCCACCGAGATTCGCCGCCGGGTACTGCTGGCCTTCGAGCTGGCCGAGCGGCAGATGGTGGAGCACGGCTGGCATCCGCCATTGAATTTTGTGGTCATCGGCGGAGGGCCTACGGGAGTGGAGCTGGCCGGCGCCATCTGCGACATCGCCCAGCTCTACATGCGCCACGACTTCCGCCACATTGACCCGGCGAAGTCGCGCGTGCTGCTGCTGGAGGGTTCGCCGCGGGTGCTGGCCGCCTATCCTGCCGATCTCTCCGCCAAGGCCGAGGCGGTGCTGTGCAAGCTGGGCGTGGAAGTTCACACCGGTACCCGCGTCACCGGGGTTGGGCCGGGCTGGGTGGAAGCGGAGGGCAAGGTCTGCAATGGCCGCATGGACGCCGCCGTCACGCTCTGGGCGGCGGGCGTTCAGGCCTCGCCGCTGGGCAAGATGCTGGGCGCGCCGCTCGATCGGCGGGGCTGCGTTGTGGTCGACGACCGGCTCAATCCGCCGGGATTGCCTGAGATCTTCGTCCTCGGCGACCTGGCGCACCTGGAGCAGGATGGCAGGCAGGTTCCCGGAGTGGCCCAGCCGGCCATGCAGATGGGCGACCATGTGGCCAGAATGCTGGAGGCCGACCTGAAGGGCGCCGGGCGGCCGGCCTTCCGCTACTTCGACAAGGGCGACATGGCTACCATCGGGCGCATGGCCGCCGTGGCCAATGTCGAATGGCCCTTCAAGGCGCACATGAGCGGCTTTCCCGCCTGGGTCACATGGCTGACGGTGCACATCTTCTTTCTCATTGGCTTCCGCAACCGGTTTTCAGTTTTTGTGGCCTGGATCTGGACCTATTTCACGTTCACGCGCGGGGCAAGGCTGATTATCGGGGATCAAAGGCTGCCGGGATGGCAGGAGCAACTGGACGCGGAAGCAGTCCAATCGTCCGATCCTTCAAATCCGGCAAAAAAGCAATAGGCCGCTGAGAGCGGCCTGTTACACCTATGCATCGAGCGGTTCGCCCGGTTAACACGTTCGCCCGGCGCCCCAACCGCCCACTCAAATCATGAAACAACCTGCAAATGGTTTCAGTTCTTGTTTGTCCCGAAGCTCCGCACCTGTCATTTAAACTAATAGAGCGATGCTCGATCTGGGGTTCGTCAGAGCCAACCTGGAACTTGTGGAAGAAAAGCTGCGCGCGCGGGGGGCCGACCCCGCCGCTTTGCTGGGGGATTTTCGCGCCCTCGATCAAAGCCGCCGTCAGGCCATTACCCAGGCAGAGCAGCTCAAGGCCCACCGCAACGAGCTTAGCCAGCAGGTTGGCGCACTGAAGAAGGCGGGTCAGGACGCGTCGGCGGTGATGGAAGAAACCCGCTCGCTCAAGGACAAGCTTGATGAGCTGGACAAGACGGCTGCTTCGCTGGACGAGCAATTGCGCCTCTCGCTCGCGAGCATTCCCAACCTCACCCGGGACGAGGTTCCTGCGGGTACGTCCGAGGCTGACAACGTCACGGTAAAGACCTGGGGCGAGAAGCCTGCTTTCGAATTCGATCCCAAACCTCACTGGGAGCTGGGCGAAGCTCTCGGCATTCTGGACCTGCAACGCGCGGCTAAGCTCTCGGGGGCGCGCTTCGCCGTTTACATGGGCGCGGGGGCACGGCTAGAGCGGGCGCTGATTAGCTTCATGCTCGACCTGCACACCCAGAAGCACGGCTACACCGAAGTGCTGCCGCCATTCATGGTCAACAGCAAATCCCTCTACGGCACCGGGCAGTTGCCCAAGTTTGCCGAAGACCTGTTCCGGTGTTCCGACGCCGACGCCGAGGGCGCCGCGCGCGGCGAATTCAAAGACAATGACCACTGGCTGATCCCCACGGCCGAGGTTCCGGTCACCAATCTTTACCGCGACGAGATTCTCGACGAAGCGCGGCTGCCCATCTGCCTTACCGCCTACACGCCGTGTTTCCGCGCCGAGGCTGGAGCCGCGGGCAAGGACACGCGCGGCATCATCCGCCAGCACCAGTTTCAAAAAGTTGAGCTGGTCAAGTTCACGCGGCCGGAAGAGTCTGACCTGGAGCACGAGCGGCTGACCCGCGACGCGGAGGAGATTCTTGAAGCGCTGAAGCTGCCCTACCGGCGGGTTCTGCTGTGCACGGGCGACACAGGTTTTTCCTCCGCCAAGACCTTCGACCTTGAAGTCTGGCTGCCCGGACAGCAGCTCTACCGGGAGATATCGTCCTGCTCCAACTTCGAGGCTTTTCAGGCGCGGCGGGCCAACATACGCTACCGGGCGACGGCAGGCCAGGGCGCCAAGGCCAAGCCGGAGTTTGTACACACCCTGAACGGCAGCGGCCTGGCCGTGGGCCGCACCTGGCTGGCGATTCTTGAGAACTATCAGCAGGCCGACGGCACGGTGCTGTTTCCAGAGGTCCTGCGAGCCTATATGGGCGGGCTGGACCGGATTGTGCACGAGTCTGCATGAATGAGGATGCGATGGAACCTTTGAACAATGGCGAGCCGGCTCAAGCGCCGGAACGCGGCATCAAGGAAATTCTGAAGAGCTATTTTTACTGGACTTATCCACGCGGGTGTTTTCACTACGACGTGATGGTGACGTTGATCCTGCTCTTCATTTTTCTAACCCCGCACCTGTGGAACTACGGCGACAAACCGCTCTCGGCCGCCGGACTCATGCATCCCATCCAGGTAACCAGCGACGGCGGACACGGAATGATCGTGACCGTGGAGGCCTCGGATGTGAGCGTGCCCGCGGGCGCGTCTTATCTGGCGGTAAAAAAAGCTCTGCGCGAGGCCATCCTGCCGGTTACCGGCGATGCCGTCTTTGTGGAGCGTTGGGAAACCGTGACCGATGCCCAGGGAAATGTAGCGTGGAAGGTCTGGGCGCACCGGTAGTCCGCTCCCCCTACTCCACCGGGCGCAAATGCGCGTCAAACAGGATAAGGAAATCTATGCATCTGAAAAAGCTGGTTCTCGCCGCGTCGATTGCGCTCGCCCTGCTGCCCGTGCGTGCGGCCCGGGCAGCGGACAATCTGGAAAGCGTGCTGCGCAAGCTGGATGCCGCATCCGCCAATTTCCATACCACCTCGGCGGAGTTCGAGTTCGACACCGTTACCACCGAGCCGATCTACGACAAGGACGTGCAGAAGGGCGCCACATATTACAAACGGGAAGGCAGCACCTTTCAGTGGGCGGCGCATATCCGCGAAGTGAACGGCAAGCCGGTGCCCAAGGTTGTGGTCCTGTCCGGCGGGACCCTCAAGCTTTATGAAAAGCTGCTCGACCAGGTAACAACCATCACCAAGCTGAGCCAATATCAAAGCTGGTTCATGCTCGGCTTCGGCGCCAGCGGCAAGGAACTGGAAGAGAAGTGGGATATCAAGTACCTTGGCACGGAGAAGATCGACGGCGTGACGACGCAGAAGCTGGAGATGGTGGCCAAGGACGCGAACGTCAGAAAGAATATTCCCAAGGTCACCATCTGGATGGACACCGACCGGGGCATAAGCTTGCAACAGGTCTTCGACCAGGGACAGGGCCAATCCAGGACCTGTCATTACACCAACATCAAGGTCAATCAGACATTGCCGGGCGACGCCTTTACCTTCAAGACCGACAAGCAGACCCGGCTCGCAACCCAGTAGAGCGCGATCCCGCCCAGCGCAAAGAGCATGGGGAAGCATTCCAGCGTGTACCGCGTCTCCGGCCCCTCCACGGTGAGCAGCATAGCGCTGCGCAGCAGCATGTAAGCCAGCATCGCCTTCCAGAATCGCGGCCGCAGCAAGAGTCCGGCGGCTGCCAGCAGCAGGTAGAGGGCATTCAGCCCGGCGTAGGCCCAACTGAAGCGGGTTTCAGCGCGGTGATGCGCGTAAACCCACCAGTCCAGGTCGATGTTGAGGTTTTCGATGCGCGGACGCAGCCACATGTCGGCCACCCGGCCCAGCGGCAGCCACAGGTAGTAGCGCAGCGGGTGGGCGGCGATGCGCTCTTCGGCCAGCCTGCCAAAGCCGGCATCCACATCGGGGACAATGTCCTGCGCTCCGTCTGCCGAGTTATATTCGGAGGCCAGCGCGGCGGTCTCGGCGTACTGGGCCGGCGAGTCGAAGGCCCGGCTGGGCAGCTCGCCCAGGTCAAGCGGGCTGCCGGGAATTGGCCAATAGACTTCGTAGGTGGAGACGAAGTCAAGACACCAGGTTTTGACCCAACGCTGCCAGCCGGGATAGGTCTCCTGGCCCGGATCTTCGGCATAGCGCGGCGCCAGCGGCTCAAAGACGTGAAAGGTCCGCCAGTTGCGCAGGGTCCAGGCGGCAAATGGGGCCAGCGCCAGCAGAATGCAGACCAGGGTGATCCGCAGGAGTCTTTTGGGTGGGATTGGCAGCCCTGCCGCATTCGCGCGCCCCAGGCCAATGAGCAAAGTCGGCGCCAGCGCGGGCGCAAGCGCTACGGCCGCAAGTGCTCCGTCGGGGCGCAGCAGGGCCGCATAGGTTACCGCGAAGGTGAAGCAGAGTGCGCTTCCCCACCCCGGCTGGTCGTGGAAGCGGGCCATGGCCCACAGCGCCAGGGCGAGCACAAAGAGGGTCAGGGTTTCAGTGAGGAGAAATGCCGCGTAGGAGGCCGTGAAGGGACAGAGCGCTGCCAGCCAGAGGGTCGCCAGCCGCGCGCCACGCTCCAGCCCCGGCGGGGCAATCCGGCCCGCGAACTCCGCCAGCAGCAGGCAACCCAACAGTTCCAGCGCAATCTGCACAAGGGCCGCTGCAACGTAGTTCTCCATCCCGAAAACCCTGAAGCAGAGGGCCAGAAAGAGCGGGTAGCCGGGCAGCCGGATCAGCGTGGGCTCCGGCGCCCCACCCCCCATTGTCAAGGCGTATTGGCCGTGCAGCAGGGTCTTCGCCAACCCCCCATAGATCAGCGAGTCTCCATTCACCAAAAAGAGGCCTTTGAGCAGCCACAGGCGCAGGGCCAGACCCGCGGCCAGCGCCGGGGCCAGAGCAAACACGGCGCGCAGGCGGCCGGCCGGCCGGGAGGGCGGCCGGCGCAGCGGCGTCAATTGACTCTGGGGGGCGGCTTCCATACGATTCGTACTGTATAGCGTAGAACGTGAGGGTGCTTTTTGCTCGCAGGTAATTGAAACCGGCCATGCCTGATCGACAGATATTCTTCGACCCGCAACGCAAGCGCTGGAAACGCCTGCGGCGCATACTCGATGCCGCCGCCGTGATTTCCACGCTGGTGCTGGCCGGCTTCATCTTCAACGTGATGCGCAATCAACACCTGCCGGAATTGCTGCTGCCCACGCTCAAACACAACTACAAGGCCCTGCCCGACCGTGCTCCATTGCTGCGAGGCGCGAAAGGCCAGCGCCCCGCGCGCCGCAAGACCGACCGCAAACCCTCCGAAATTCCCTTCAACACCGGCGAAGGATTGCGCGCCGCCTATTACGTCCAGGACGACGCCGCCAGCTACTCTTCGTTGAAGGAGCACGTTCACCAGATCGACCTGCTTTTCGCGCAATGGTTCCACGTGACCGCGCCCTCGGGAACCCTGATGGCGATGACCAGCGACAACCTGCACGAGTATCCGGTGATCGAGGGCGCCACGGTCCACGACCCCGACAGCATGAACCGGGTGAAGCACGTCATCCAGGCCGCCCGGGAAGACACTGAAGTCATTCCCCACCTGAACAACTACAACTCGCGCAACCAGAGCTGGGACGCCGGCGTCGGCGACGTTCTGGGGGACGATGACAAGAGCGCGGCGCTGCGCCAGCAGATTATCCGCTTCTTCACCGCTTATCCGGGGTACCCCGGCCTTTCGCTGGACATCGAAAGCCTGAACGATGACGCGCAACCGGCCTACCTGAAGTTCATCCAGGATCTTTATGCGGAGATGCATCCGCGCAACCTGCGCCTCTATGTCAACGCGGCCGCATCAACTCCCGACGCCGACCTGAAGCTCATCGCCGCCAACTCCGACGGCATTGTGCTGATGAACTACGACCAGCACGAGGCCAACAGCGATCCAGGCCCGGTGGCCAGCCAGGGGTGGTTCGTCGCCAACCTGCAACGGGTGCTGAAGATCGTGCCCAAGGAGAAGATCATCTGCGCGGTGGGCAACTACGGCTACGACTGGACGCTCACCATCCCCGACCCCAAAGACCGCAGGCATCCCAAGCCCCGGGTGCTCGATACCGAGGACCTCTCGGTCTCCGATGCCTGGCAGCGCGCCTCCGATGCCGACGCCGACCTCGACCTCGATTACGATTCCCTCAATCCGCACTACGAGTACATCGACGAGGACAACAACCAGCGCCACGTAGTCTGGTTTCTCGATGGCGTTTCGCTGCTGGATGAGATGCGCGCCGCCCGCGGCCTGGGCCTGCAAACCTTCGCACTATGGCGCCTGGGCGAGGAAGACAGCTCGCTGTGGAGCATCTGGGACAAGCCCACCAATCCCGACTCGCTGCAGGCCCTGGCCGCAGTGCAGCCCGGACACGACGTGGACACCGAGGGCGAAGGAGACATTCTGCGCGTTACCGGATTGCCGCAGCCGGGCAGGCGAACCGTCAGCGTGGACACCGACGAGCCTGATCCGCGCAAGAAGCTGATCGTCGATGAGCACATGGATGTGTACCCGCGCACCTACACCATTGAGCAGTACGGATACCATCCCAATGAGGTAGCGCTATCGTTCGATGACGGGCCCGATCCCAAGTGGACGCCGAAGATTCTCGACATCCTGAAGCAGAACAACGCCAAAGCCACATTCCTGATCATCGGCGCGGAGGCCGCGGAGCATGTGGGCGTGATGCAGCGGGTCTTCCGCGAAGGCCACGAGATCGGCAACCATACCTGGACCCATCCGGACATCAGCGAAATTTCGCCGCGCCAGTTGGACCTGGAGGTGAAGCTTACCGGCCGGCTGTTCGCCAGCAAACTGGGCGTGCAGCCGCTCTACTTCCGCCCCCCCTACGACATCGATGAGGAACCCGACACCGACGACCAGGCCGCGCCGGTGGTCAGCATCCAGCGGGAAGGCTACACCATCATCGGCAACAAGATCGATACCGACGACTGGAACGAGCATCCCCGCAAGACGCCCGCCGAGATCGCGCAATCGGTGCTGGCCCAGTTGCAGACCATGAAGACCAAGCCGCAATTCCGCGGCTCCATCATCCTGCTGCACGACGGCGGGGGCGACCGCTCGGTAACCGTGGCCGCCTTGCCGGTGCTGATCAAGACCCTCCGCGACCACGGCTACTCCATCGTGCAGGTCTCCGCCCTGATGGGCAAAACCACCGCCGAGGTGATGCCTCCCCTGACCCTCTGGCAGCATCTGCGGGCCATCCCCGATTCCATCGCCTTCTCCGCCGTGGACATCATCGGCAACTTCATCGTGATGATCTTCTTCGTGGGCGACATTCTGATGAGCGCCCGCCTGCTCATCGTGGGCCTTTTTGCGGTGATCGACCGGGTGCGCAAACCTTACCACCTGGCGACTCCCGGCTTCAACCCCCGCGTCGCCGTTCTCATTCCCGCATTCAACGAAGAGACGGTCATCGTCCGCACCATCCGCTCGGTGCTCAACTCCGACTACAAAAATTTACATGTCATCGTCATCGATGACGGGTCAAGCGACAACACCGCGGAAGTGGCTCGGGAGGCCTACGCG
>Ga0326727_10015736_pt1 | contig 16138 bp, 14 predicted proteins | sample MB2enrmetagenome_FD_207643 | JGI IMG/M metagenome (GOLD analysis project Ga0326727, IMG submission 207643) | Lab enriched peat soil microbial communities from McLean, Ithaca, NY, United States - MB29MY | ecosystem: Environmental > Terrestrial > Soil > Wetlands > Peat | place: USA: New York...
GCGTCACGATGGCCGAATACTTCCGCGACGAGAAGGGCGCCGACGTGCTGCTCTTCATCGACAACATCTTCCGCTTCATGCAGGCCGGTTCCGAAGTCTCGGCGCTGATGGGCCGCATGCCGTCGGCCGTCGGCTATCAGCCGACGCTGGCGACCGAGATGGGCCGCCTGGAAGAACGCATCACCTCGACGCACAAGGGCTCGATCACCTCGGTGCAGGCCGTCTACGTGCCCGCCGACGATTACACCGACCCCGCCGTCGCCACGACGTTCGGCCACCTCGACGCGACGACCGCGCTCTCGCGCGCGATCTCGGAACTCGGCATCTATCCCGCCGTCAACCCGCTCGAGTCGTCGTCGCGCATCCTCGACCCGCAGATCATCGGCGAAGAGCACTATCGCGTCGCGCGCGGCGTGCAAGAGACGCTGCAGCGCTACAAGGATCTTCAGGACATCATCGCCATCCTCGGCGTCGAGGAACTCTCCGACGACGACCGCGTCGTCGTCGGGCGCGCGCGCCGTCTGCAGCGCTTCTTCTCGCAGCCGTTCTTCGTCGCCGAGCAGTTCACGGGCCGCCCCGGCGCGTACGTCAAGCTCGAAGACACGATCTCGTCGTTCAAGGAAGTGCTCGAAGGCAAGTTCGACCACGTTCCCGAGCAGGCGTTCTTCCTCTGCGGCGGCATCGAAGACGTGAAGGCCAACGCCCAGAAACTCGGCGTCTCCGTCTAATGTCCCGCCTTTTCGCGCGGAAGCTTCGTTGCTCTCGGCTCGTGGGCTTCCAGCCCACCTCGCTCGTCGCGCCTCGTCCTGCGCGACGATTCGGTGCAGTTGGGGGCGGCCGTTTCGATGGCTAGTACGATTCCGTTCAAGCTGATCACGCCTACGGCGGTTGCTTTTGAGGGCGATGCCGAATTGGTGATTGCGGTGGGGACTGAGGGTGAGGAAGGCATCTTGCCTTCGCACGCTCCATTCCTCACGGCGCTGCGGCCGGGGATTTTGCGGGCCAACGTCGTGGCGGACGGCGCGACCAAGCGTCTGGAGTTTGCGACCAGCGAAGGCTTTCTGCAAGCGTTGCCGGATCGGCTCGTCGTGCTGGTCGATGCCGCGCTGACCGCCGAGCAAATCGACGTCGACGCTGCCAAGAAAGAACTCGACGCCGCGCTGGAACGGCAAAAGAACCTCACGCCGCAGACGCCCGAGTACGCGCGAGAGCAGGCCGCAGCCGACTTCGCGCAGGCGCGACTGACGCTCGCGGGATGACCGGCGCGCGGAGGCTGCGCGCCGGACTCGCCCTGCTGACGCTCGCCTGTTCGGCCTGCGCCGCTCAGCCCGATCCCACGGCCGTTCGCGCGACCTTGCAGCAGCGCTATGGGGAGTATCGCAAAGCGATTTTCGACCGCGACGGCAACGCGTTGGCCGCGCTGCTCGCGCCCGGTTTCACCACCCGCAACGTCGACGGCGAGCATACCGACGCCGCCGGCTTCGTCAACTCGATCGCCCATTTGCCGCGCGATCCCAACATGACCTCGACCGTGCGCATCACCGGCTTGCACCTCGACGGCGAAACGGCGACGGCGGAGGTGACGACCGATCTCCGCTCGCGGCAGTATTTCCGCGGAAACAAGCCGGTCGCGGTCCGCTTCGTCACGCGCGCGACCGATGTTTGGGACGGCCGCGGCGGGACGTGGCGTCTGGAGCGAAACGACGACACCGAACTCGACGCGTACGAAAACGGTGCGCTGGTTTCGCACAAAGTGCGCGGGGGCGAGGCACCGCAGCTGGCGCTGCCCACTCCTTAACGCGCTCGGGCGAAGTCCGCGATCGCGGCGGGGACCGCCGCGTCGAAACCGGCGACGTCGAGCATGCCCGCGTCGTTGGGATCGGCGATCGTGAACCCCGTCGCGGTCATGCCCACCACGACGAGCTTCGCGGGAATTCCCGTTCGCTCGCGGTAGGTGCGCAGGGCCTCGTCGGGATGGATCGTGCCCGCCCAGGTTTCGTTGTCCGTGTAGATTACGAACGTGTCGATCTCGAGCCGGCGCTCGAGCGCGAAGAGCATGGGCAGCGCGCAATCCGTGCGGGCGAACGGGAGCGCCGCCGTTCGCTCGAGGAGCGGCCCCAAACGGTCGGTCGCCTTCAGGCGAAGGTCGACGAATCGATCGGAGAAGCCGAAGACGCACACGTCGGGCTCGCCGCGCACGTGGGTCATCGCCATCGCCACCGAGGCCGCGCGCGGCGTGAGCCCCGGCATTCCCGACACCGAACCGACGCTCATCGAACCCGATACATCGAGTCCGACCAGGATGCGCGCGCCGCTCGGCTCGACGTTCTCGAACGCGAGGTAGAACGCGTCCTCGAGCGCCGCGACGATTTCCGGCAGCGGCGTCCACGCGGCCGAGCCGCGCGCGCCGTGGCCGGAGCGGTACGTTTCGAGTGCGCCGAGCAGCGCGACCGGGTGGACGCGTGCCTTGTGCAGACGCGTACGTTCGCGCAGCCGTTCGCAGACCGTCTTGGATGCCGCGGCCAGCGGCGTGAGCAGGCCCACGCGCGTCATGGTCGCGAGATTGCGGAGCATCGCCGTCATCGGCATCGACTCGAGCAACGCCTCCCACACCGCGGGTTCGCGCAGCCACTCCGTGGGCAGCGCTTCGCGGGGCAGGTGCGACGCGCGCACGAACGCGGCGCAGTCGGCCGCGTCCGCGACCTCGGCGCGCTTGGCGCTTTCGAACGCTTCGACGAGCGCGAGTTCGGGCACGTTCGCAGGAACGTCGCCGTCGACGATCCAAGCGAACAGCGCGCGCCGCGCCTCGTCCTGCGTGGACGGGTGCGCGAGGCGCAGCAGGTCGCGATGCGTGAAGGTGTGACGGTTCTGGTACTTCAGGGCTTGGAAGGCGATTTCGTCCACCGGCTTCTCGAGGTACCAGGCCGCAACGCCCGAACGCAGGCCGCGTCCCCAGCCGCGGAATTGTTCCACGTACGCCGCAAACTCGAGCAGGTGCGAGCCCGTTCGGCAGACGGCGCGCAGACCGCGTCCGAGCGCGAGGCGGCGCGTCTCGTCGTCGCCGAATCCGGCGCACATCGCGAGTGCGAAGATTGCGGGCGACACCTTCGGCGCGCGGCCTTCGGTCGAGATTGCGACGATGCGTTCGACGACGCGCACGCCGTCGGAGCGAACCAGCGCTGCGAGGTGCACGGCGTTGTCCTTGGTGAGTTCGCGCGCGCCGGCGTAGAGCGTTCCGCCCTCGGTTCCGAGGATCAGAAAACGGTCGAGACGAGCCCACGCGTCGAGCGCGTAGACGAATCCGTCCGCTGAGTTGCGAATCTGCGCGCGGTCCGGCTGCGGCGCACGCTGCGGCGTTCCGCTCGCGCGTCCGTGGAAGAGCTTGGCGAAGAGGTGCATGACGAAGCGAGCCTCCCTTTCGGAGGATGTCGACGGCGCGGGCGTGTTTGGGGGCGACGGTACGAGGTACGGCTCGAAGCCCGGGAGACTCGAACTCCCTCACCTCTCCAGATAACCATCGCGTTCCGGCCCGCGCCGGAGCGTAGTGTGTGAGGACTGCGGGCGTGTTGTCGCGCCGGGTGCCGCTCTCGCGAGCGTCGTTGGCAGACGATAACCCGGTGCGTCCGGCCCGCGGCCGATCGTTGTGGGAAGCGTTGCAGGCGTGTTGGTGTCTCGGGAAAAGCTCTTGCGAGCTTGCCGCTCTGGCCACTGAGCTACGCGCGAGTACCGAGGCACCCGCGCGGCCGGATTCGAACCGGCGACTTGCCGTTTATCAGACGATAACCCGACACGTCCGGCCCGCAACGTTCACTTGTGTTTTGCCTCCGCAAACGGCGAGAGGCCGGGCGATACGCCCGGCCTCTCGTGGAAGCAGCGACGGATCGAAACTTATGTGTTCCGGCTACCCCGGCCGGCGAGCAGCGCAAAGGATAGCCCGGCCCAGGCGCTATACTTCAGCGTCGCCGGACCATTCGCGGACAAACTGTGCTGCATGCTGTTCATGGCGCGCTCACTTTACCACACGACGTGCAGCGCTTGTCAAGCCGAATGCGCTAAAATGTTCAAGAGTTCGGCTTCGCGCTCGGGCTCGAGGCCCGCGCGTAACGTGTAATCGGCCGGACGCGTACGAAATTCGGCCAACGTGTCGCGCACGGTATCGGCGAGCGGCCGCAACGTCAAGCCGGTCGCGCGCGCTTTGGCGTTACTGACGTTGAGCAGGCCGGCGAGTTCGGGCGTCGGCGGCAGCCAGAGCGGCATCTGCACCCAGGGCCCCACGTCGTGCTCGGCCAGGAAGTCGGCTGAAGCCCACGCGAAGCGCGCGTCGCCGTGCGCGGCGGCGATGCAGGCATCGAGCACGTCGCCGAGGGTGAGCGCGCCCGGCGTGCCCACGAGCCCATAGGTTCCGTGGAGTTCGCGGGCGATCGCGCCGGCGGTCCACGCCGCGACGTCGCGCACGTCGATGAACTGCACGGGCAGCGACGGTCCGACCGGCGCGAGGATCTCGCCGCCGCGGGCGACGCGCGCGGGCCAATACGTGAACCGGTCGGTCGCGTCGTACGGCCCGACCATCAGGCCCGCGCGGATGACGACCACGCGCTCGTCGCCGAGCGTTTCGCGCAAACGCTCTTCGGCGCGGGCCTTGAGCGCGCCGTACAGTTCGACGTCGAACGTCGACGTGCTCGCACCCTCGGGCAGCGTCTTCGTCGCGGACGTTTCGTCGATGGCCGGTGCGCTGAGATCGCAGGCGTCGACGCTGCTCACGAACAGATAACGTTTCACCGAGCGCGCAACGGCGGCCGCGCTCGCCGCAACCGCGTCGGGCGTGTAACCGCTCGTGTCGACGACGTACTCGGGTTCGATTCCGGCAAGTTCGGTGAGATCGCCGTAACGGTCGCCGTGGATGTGGCGCTGCTGCGGAAAGAGCGTGGCGCCGGTCTGGCCGCGGTGGAAGAACGTGACCTCGTGGCCGCCGGCGATCAGCGCTTCGGCGATGTGCCGCCCCACGAAGCTGGTGCCGCCCAGGAAGAGGATGTCGCTCATTGCGGTTCCGTTCGCGGCCAAGCGTAGGCGCACTCCATCACCTGCGCCCCGCGAATATCGGCGAGCTGGGTGAGGATGCGCGTTCCCCCGAGCCGCTCGTAGAACCCGCACGCGGGATTGCCGTCGACTGCGAAGAGCAGGAACGGTTCGAGCCCGTGCGTGCGCAGCCAACCGCGTACCGCGTCGAAGAGCGCCCGGCCCAAGCCGAGACCCTGATGCGCTCGCAGCAGATAGATGGCCCAGACCTCTCCCGGATACCCGCGCGCGTCGTCTTCGCGGTTGGGTCCGCCGGCTGCGAATCCAACGATTTCGCCGTCGACCTCGGCGACGAATAGACACGACTCACCCGTCGCCATGGCCGAGGACCATTGGCGTTCGCGCTCGGCGTAGCTCAGCGCGTCGAGCACGAAGTGGGGAATCAGCCCGGGATACGTCTCGCGCCAGGCATCGACGTGGACGCGCGCGATCGCCGGAGCGTCGTCCGGCCGGGCCGCACGGATCCCCAGGGCTCGAGCCTGCTCTGCCACGCCCGGCCGCTTCGCCGGGCCGCCGCTACGCCCCGGTCTCTTTTCGGCGGGGCGTGTCGATTTCGCGGCCCTCGTTCGACGTACAGGTAGAACGCCCGAGACGTAGGAGAGACCGACATGCGATTCATGATGATCGTCAAAGCCAACGAGGCCACCGAAGCCGGCGTGGTGCCGAGCCTGGAACAGATCCAAGCGTGGAACGTCTTCGAAGAAGAGATGAGGACGGCCGGCGTGCTGATCGACCAAGCGGGCCTGCGGCCCACCAAGGACGGCGCCCGCATCCACTTCTCCGGCGATAAGAAGACCGTTATCGACGGACCCTTCGCCGAGACCAAGGAGGTGATCGCGGGCTACTGCATCCTCGACGTCAAGTCGCGCGAAGAGGCGATCGCCTGGGCGATGCGCGTGCCCAATCCGCACCCCGAAGGCGGCGAGACGAACATCGAGATCCGCCAGTTGTTCCTGTACGAACCGGAAGATTTCGCCCAAGCGTGACCGAGGGCGACGCGCGGCCGGCCTCCGGGGCGGCCGCGCGGGTGGCACGCGGAGGGCTTGCGCTGCGTTACGGATTCATGAAGTACGCAATCGTGGCCGCCGCCCTCGCGTTTGCAACGATCTCGAGCGCCTCGGCCCAAACGTTATCACAACCCGCGCCGCGCGAAGCGTTGCTGAGCGTCGGCGGCGACGGTTCCGTCTCGCGCACGCCCGACGTCGCCCGCCTAACGGTCGAGATCGTCACCAACGACGACAACCCGACGGTGTCGTCCTCGCAGAACAACGATCGCTACAACGTCCTCAAGGCGAAGATGGCGGCGATCGGCATCGCCGGCGACGACTTGCGCACCTATGCGTACGACGTTTCCTTCGTGCCCCACCCGCCCAAGAATCTGCCGCCCGAACAGCGCCAGGCACGTTACGGCTACATCACCTCGCGCACGGTGCAGATCACGATCGCGCCGATCGAGAACGCGGGCAAGGCGATCGACGCCGCCACGGCCGCGGGCGTGACCTCGGTCGGCAACGTGACCTACGATCTCAAGGATCGCGCCTCGGCGTATCAGGCCGCGCTCGTCGCCGCGATGACCGATGCGAAGCGTACGGCGCAAACGCTGTCGACCGCCGGAGGTTTCGCTCTCGGCGCACTGCAGCGCGTCGACGCGACGCGCGAGAGCGGCGTCGGGCCCATCGGCCCGCAGCCAATGTTCCGCGTCGCCTCGGCGATGGCCGCAACGCCCACCGACCTCGGGACGGCGGGCCCGATCACGGTCACGGCACATATAACCGTCAGCTACGAGATTCGCTGAACCTCGGCCTGATTTCGGCCGTGCCTTCGTTGACGGCGGACTCATGTGCGGAGCACACATCGTCCGCCGTCGCCTCGGCACGGCCGAAATCGGGTGCCTTCGTTGACGGCGGACTCATGTGCGCAGCACACATCGTCCGCCGTCGCCTCGGCACGGCCGAAATCGTTGCCGAGTTGTTACGCCGCCGAACTCTTTCGCCGGGTCGTTTTTTTGGGCTTCGTTTCTTCGCGCTCTTCCGACGCGCGCGAGGAAGCGGAGCCTGAGGCGCGCTTCTTGCTCTCTTCCAGGCTCTTTTGCAGCACGTCCATGAGGTTGACGACGTTGCTGCGGGCGGCCGGTTTGCTCTCGGTCTTGGGCATCTCTTGGCCCGCGGCGCGGACCTCGATCATGGCCAGTACCTCTTCGCGATAGGTGTCGCGGAATTTGGTCGCGTCGAACGGCTCGCTCATCGTGTCGATGAGCATCTTAGCGACCTTCATCTCGTTTTCGTGGGGCTTTTCGACCGCGGGAAAGTCGAGCGTCGACTGATCGACGATCTCGTCGGCGAAGTGCATCAGTTCGAGCACGAGCGCGTCGCCGTTGGGTTTGAGCGCGGCCAGATGCTCCTTCGAGCGGATGACCACCTTCGCAACGCCGACCTTACCCGACTCCTTGAGCGCTTCGCGCAGAAGGGCGTAGGCGTGGCGGCCGCGCTTCTCCGGCTCGAGATAGTACGGCTTGTCGAAATACATCGGGTTGATCTCGGTCAGGTCGACGAATTGCACGATGTCGACCGACTGCGTCGCCTCGACGTTGACCCGTTCGAAGTCTTCGTCGGTCAGCACGACGTAGCGGCCTTTCTCGACCTCGTACCCGCGCTCGATGTCGGCGTAGGCCACTTCCTCGCCGCAGACGCTGCAGCGGCGCACGTTGTTGATCCGGCCTTCGTCCTTCTTGTGCAAGAAGTTGAAGCGCAGGTCGCTGGTGCGGATCGCCGTCTGCAGTTTGACGGGTATCGTCACCAGTCCGAAATTGATCGCTCCGGTCCAGATCGCGTGCGCCACGGTGTCACTCCCCCGATAGGTTCCAAGCCTTGCGCGCCTTCTCCAGCGCCGGCTCGAGTCGTTGCTGCCGCCAATGCTTGCCGCCCCACAGGTCGCCCCGGTCGGCGAGCAGCGCCGGGGCGTTCTTCAGCGTAAAGCGGGCGAACTCTCCTTCGGTCTCTTTGGCCCGCTTGCGAACCATTGCCTCGACCTCGCTCCAATCCAAAGGCATCGAGACCGGGGCCCCGGCCCGCGGCCGGGCACTATAGGCCGAAACGAGGGTTTTTCCCTTACCCACCTGGACGTAATCCAGATAGACCGTGCCTTTTGGCCGCTTGGCGGGCATGCGCAGCAGGGTCGTGAGGTCGGGCAACTGCGCGTTGAGGTGGCGGGCGACCAGTTCCGCAAACGCTTTGGCCACGTCGTAGGTGTAGGCCGGTTCGAGCGGGATCGCGACGTGCAGGCCCGATCCGCCCGAACTCTTCACCAGCGGCACGAGGCCGATCTCGGCCAGCGCGTCGCGCAGCCCGATGGCCACTTTGGCCAGCGTCGCGAGGGTGCACCCGTCGCCCGGGTCGAGGTCGAAGAAGATGAACTCGGGGACGTCGAGCGAGCCGACGCGCGAGGTCCACACGTGGAGCACGATCGAGGCCAGATTGGCCGCCCAGACCAGCGTCGCTTCGTCGTTGCAGACCACGAAGCGAAGCTCGTCGCGGCGCCCGCTGTCGCTGGGCACGGCAACGGTTTCGATCCAAGCGGGAACGCCGCGCGGCGCGTGCTTTTCGAAGAACGACTCGCCGTGGATGCCGTCGGGATAGCGCTGCATGGTCAGCGGCCGGCCTTCGAGGTGCGGCAGAATGAACGGCGCGACCGCCCGATAATAGCGAATCAAATCACCTTTGGTATAACCGTCTTCGGGCCAGAGCACCTTCGCGTCGTTGGAAAGCACGAGGCTGTGGCCGCCGATCTCGACGGTCTCGGTCGTGCGCTTCGCGGCGTGCGAGGCGCGCAACGCCGGTTTGGGCTTTTCGGCTTCGACGGGCTGCGCGCGCTCGCGGCTGACGTCGTGCGGATCCTTGTCGCTGCGCAGCGCGACGAACACCGGCTGGCGCATCAACCCGTCGCGCGTCCACTCCGCGAAACTCACCTCGGCAACGAGTTTCGGCTCGATCCAGTGCGCCGGCGTATCGGTCTTCGGCGGTTTTTCGAACGGCGACGTTGTGCGCGCGAGCGGTTCCATCGTTTTCGCCAGCGCGGCGAGTTTGCGCGCGTCGAATCCGGTTCCCACCGAACCGCCGTAGATCAACGCGTCGCCGTCGTACGTGCCCACCAGCAGCGCGCCGAAGTGCTTGCGGCTGCCGCGCGCCTCGGTCCAACCGCCGACGACCACTTCCTGACGCTGCAGCGTCTTGATCTTGAGCCAGTCGCGCGAGCGCCGGTCCTGATAGGTCGAGTCGCGCCGCTTGGCCATGATGCCTTCGAGGCCTTGGCGCTGCGCCAACGCGTAAAGGGATTTCCCGTCGCCGACGACGTGCTTGCTGAAGAGGACCGGGCCTTTGCCGGTCAAGATCGATTCGAGGATCGTCTTGCGCTCTTCCAGCGGTTCGCCGCGCAGATCCCGGCCGTTCCCGTAGAGCAAATCGAAGGCGACGTAGGTGACGGGGCGACGGTGCGGGTCGGCGCGTCCGAAGCGGTCGAGCCGTTCTTGCAACGCTTGAAACGACGGCCGGCCCTTTTCGTCGAGCACGACGATCTCCCCATCGACGATCACCGGACGCTCGGAGAACGACTCGGCCAAATCCGCCAGGTCGGGAAACTTCGCGCCGAAGTCGTTGCCGTTACGCGAGACCAGCGCGACGCTGCCGTCGCGTTCGATGTAGGCGATCGCGCGATAACCGTCCCATTTGAGTTCGAAGAGCCACTGGGGATCGTCGAACGGCGCATCGACCAGCGTGGCCAGCATCGGCGCGAGCGCCGTGGGCAGCGGCTCGGCTTTGGGTTTCGCGCGCGTCGCCGCCGGGTGGGCGCTGCTCTCGGGGCGATTGGAGATCCAGTGCGGCGCGCGCGGATCTTTGGCGATCTCGGCGACGGTCTTTCCCGATTTGACCGACTCGGGATGGTCTTCGATCTTCCAATCGGGATCGACCGCGTCGTCGCGTTCCTTGATCAGCAGCCACGCGTTTTCTTCGCCGTCGCGGCCTTTGATGTGCACGAGCGCGAAGCCGCCGTGCAATTTCTTGCCGAAGAGTTCGAACTTGAGCGAGCCTTTCGCGATCTGCTCGGTCGTGTCGGTGCCTTCGAGCAACCGATACGTGCCGCGATCCCACACGATCACTTCGCCCGCGCCGTAATTGCCCTTGGGAATGATGCCTTCGAAATCGCGATAGTCGAGCGGATGGTCCTCGACGTGCATCGCCAAGCGTTTCTCGCCGGTGTCGAGCGTCGGCCCCTTGGGCACCGCCCACGACTTCAGCACCCCGTCGGCTTCGAGCCGGAAATCCCAATGTAAACGCGACGCGCGGTGCATCTGGATGACGAAGCGCAGGTCCTTCCCGCGCGGCTTCGTCTTGCCCGGAGCATCGGAGGGCTCGGGCGTCCGGCTGAAGTTGCGCTTCTTGGCGTAGGTCTTGAGCGCTTCCGTCGGCGCGGGCGCGCCCTTCGCGGTCCGCTTAGCGGCCACGGCCGGGAACGCTCGACGCGATCGATGACATGGGGAGGGGCGGTTTCGACTCGTCACGAGCCGCCACCGCCCCGCCGCGTCTAGCGGCGCCGCCACCGCCGGCGCCGCTACCGCCCGCGCCGCTACCGCCCGCGCCGCTACCGCCCGCGCCGCTACCGCTCGCGCCGCCACCGCCGGCGCCGCTACCGCCCGCGCCGCTACCGCCCGCGCCGCTACCGCCCGCGCCGCTACCGCCCGCGCCGCTACCGCCCGCGCCGCTACCGCCCGCGCCGCTACCGCCCGCGCCGGTCCCACTGCCGTTCGCTCCGTTGGCCCCGGAGTTTGCGCCTCCGTTGCCATTGCCACCAGTTCCGGCGTTGCCGTTGGCGTTGCCGCCGTTCGTGCCGTTGGCGTTGCCGCCGTTCGCGCCGTTGGCGTTGCCGCCGTTCGTGCCGTTGGCGTTGGCGCCGTTCGAGCTGTTGGCGTTGCCGCCGTTCGTGCCGTTGGCGTTGCCGCCGTTCGTGCCGTTGGCGTTGCCGCCGTTCGCGCCGTTGGCGTTGCCGACGTTCGTGCCGTTGGCGTTGCCGCCGTTCGTGCCTCCGACGCCCGTATTGTTGGTCGAGCCGCCCACGCCGGTGTTATTCGTCGAGCCTCCGACCCCGGTGGTGTTGTCCGTTCCGCCATTGCCGGTGTTGGTGGTGGTTCCGGACGCCCCGCCCGAATTGCCGCCTCCGCCGGACGAGCCTGAGCCGGTCGCGCTGGTCGACGTGTCGGCGCCCCGGCCCGTGTTCCAGGGTTGCCAGAAGACGAGCGCCACGATCACCGCCACGGCGGCGACCGCGATGGCGGCGGCATAGGTGTTCGAGTTGGTTCGACGGGTCGTCACCGTCGGGCGTTGCTGCTGCATCGCTCCAGCGTTCCCGCCGCCGGGAGCCCATAATCGCTGCGGAGCGGTCGAACGACCGGGGGGCAAGCCCAGGCCCGCCCCCGCTCGGCCGAGAAACGAGGTTTCACCGGCGGTCGCCGTGGGCGTAAGGTTCCTTACCGCCCCGTGCTGCCTCGTCCGCTACCGTTGACCTATCGTTACGAACTGGTGCTGAGGAGACTACACATGCGGAAAACCTTACAAGCTCTCGGGCTGGCGGCTATGCTGGCCGCCGTCGCCTCGATGGCCGGCCCCCGCCCGGCCGTCGCCGCCGACGCGATGATGGCCAAGCCGATGGACTGCTCGAAGGCGTCCATGATGATGTCCACCATGACGCCCCCGCCGATGGCGATGAAGCCCGACATGTCGATGGACAAGAAGTTCATGAACATGATGGTCGCCCACGACAAGATGGCGATGGAGATGGCCAAAATGGAATCGCAGTGCGGCAAGGATCCCAAGACGCGCGCCATGGCGGCGAAGATGGCGCAAGATCTGCAGGTCGAAATCAACCGGATGCTCCCGTACCTCTAAGAGGTCCGCGGCCTCAGGTCGGCCGGTAGAAGTTCTTCCAGTACCAGACGCCCCACGCACCGGCCAGCATCGACCACGCGCACAGTCCGAGCCACAGAGCGTTCCATCGCTCCCGCGCGGCCAACAGCATCAGGACGAAGAGAAACGGCTCGAAGTCGAGCGCGTGGCGCATGCCGAATTGCGCGAAGCCGTTGACGTAATACGTCACGTTCGGCACGAAGACCAAGAGCGTCGCCGCCCACAAAGCGGCGACGCTTACTTTCGGCTTTCGGGCCAGCAATGCGAGGACCAGCGCCGGACTCGTCCAGGTCAGCGCCACGCCGTTATACGTCGGCACCAGATACGGGGCGTGGCCGACGATGTCCGGAAAACGCACGAAAAACGAATACAGCTGGTTGGGCACGTAGCTCAGCCGAAACGGCGAGCCCGTCGGTTCGCCCACTTGGTCCTGATGGTACCAGGCGCTGTAGCCGATATCGTAGGGGACGGCCCAGCGCGCCTCGTTGTACCACACCCAAAAGATCGCGAACGGCAACAGCGCGCCCGCGAAGGTCGCCAGCCTGCGCGCGCGCCCTTCCGCCGCGCCGTCCAGCGCGAGCCACACTGCGTACACCGGGACGGCCAGCAACAACGAGAAACGCGATTCGACCGCGCAGCCGGCGTAGAGCGCGACGAGCCAGGCGCGTTTTGCGCCGAGCAGTTCGCCGAGTGCCAGCATCGTGAACGCAGCCGCGGCGACGTGGGCCACGAACCAGACGTCGCCGTACATCGCGCACCAAAACAAGTCTGTGCCGAATAACAAGAAGCCGCACAACCAGAGGCGCGCGGGCACGGCGATGCCGAGCCGGCGCGCGATGTCCCAGCCGCTACCGACCGCAACCCCGCCGAGCAGCGCCGCCAGCAGCGATTGATTGGCCGCCGTCCCCCAGATCGCGACCGCGGGTACGAGCAAGATGCCCGGCAGCGGCGCCTCGATGACATAATGCTTGCCGAGGTAGCCGAGCGCATCGATGTACTCGCCGGGCCAGTCGATCCACACGCGGCCGTGCAGAAAGGCGTCGGCCAGCAATACGTAATTATCGTACGCGGTCGGATGGAATCGGGCGGCCAAGGCGATCAGCAAAAATGCGACCGCTCCGGCTGCGAACGAGCCGATCACTTCCGGCGCACCTCGATCACCGAGGGATCGTTCGCGACGATCGTCTGCTCGTATTGCGTGTCTTGCCACTCCGGTTCGTTGATCAGATAGATGCGGCGCGTGCGCAGCCACTCAGGATAGAAGGACGCGTAGTCGGCCGAAAAGGCGGTGACCACGATGCGCTTGCCCAGCGTGTGGTCGACGAACGCCGCGTAGCCGAGCGGCGTTGCGAACGTCCAGTTGGCGACGAGGATCGACCCGTCGGGCGTCGCCGCGACAACCTTGTTGATAAAGTTGCGTGCGCCGGGGTCGTTGCGCTGGCCGAACGTGGCGCGGTTGGTCCAAATCAAGCCGAAGGCGGCGGCGGAGATCAGCACTGCCGCGGCGGCGCGGCCGAGGGCCTTGCTGTCGTCGAAGTAGCCGCTCAGGCTACGGCCGGCGCCATAGGCGGCGAACACGGCGATGCCCCAGAAGGCCGTCATCAAATAGCGGTCTTGATCGGCCTCGGGATAGAGCAAGCCGTACGGGACGCAGAGCCCGCAGGCGACGACGAACGAAACGGTGAGCCACGCGTCGCGCTTGAAGGCGAGCGCGAGCCCGATCACCGCGAAGAAGATGGCGAACGGTCCGAGCTCGCGCAGCGCGGTTTGCGAGAAGCGCAACCACACGTCGGAATAGTTGGCCCACTCGAACATGCGCGAGAAGCCCTCGCCCACCTGGCTCCCTTCGCCGCCCCCCATGTACCGCAAGAATTCGGGCAGCGTCGCCGGATGGAAGTTGTCCCAGAACGGCCGCCCGGGCGGGATGCCCAAGGCGAGCGTCGGATCGACGCGCGCGGCGAAAAGCTGCGCGCTGCGCAGCGGGATGTACAGATACAGCGCCAGCGGCGCAACCACGAGCACCGCGGCGCGCAGGATCGCGCGCAGGCCGACGTCGCGGATGCGCGGCGCAACCAGCATGGCCAAGCCCGGTGCGAGGAGCGTCGCGATTCCGTGCGTGGCCAGCGCGAGGCCGTAGCCCAGCGCCGCGGTGGAGAGCGCGCGCGTGCTACCCTCGCGATGGAAGCGGACGGCCTGCCAGAGCACGAGCGCGGCGAACGCGACGGCGAACGCATGCACCTCGGTGCGCGTGCCCCGCGTCCAGACGATGTCGCCCGCGACGAAGAGCAGCGCGGCCGCCGCGGCGACCGGCTCGTCCTCGCCGAGTTCGACGACGGTGGCGTAGGCGCACCACGCCGCAAACGCCATCGCGACCGCGCTCATCAAACTCAAACGGTAGGCGACGGTTCCGAAGGGGACGACGTGGCTGAAGATCCAGCCGGCGATGACGAAGGTCGGAAAGCCCGTGGGATGGGCGATTCCGAAGATGTACGGCACCGTCTCCATCTCGGCGGTGTCCCAGTAACCCACGTCCGGCACGATCGAGAAGCAGAACAGCGCGAACGGTGCGAGGAAGGCCAGCGCGGACCACCAGCGGGACGAAGTCACGGTCGCGTGTCTGCTCCAGACGGCCAGGGTCCGGCCCGGGAAAGGGACAACAGAGAGCCGGGTTAGCCCCGTGCAGAGCATCCGCCTTTCCCCCGCCCGCGTCGTCGTCGCGGAACCGTTTTCCGAGACCGGGCTGGACGTGCTGCGCACGAGCGGCATCGAGGTCGTGTCGTGCGTCGGCGCCTCGCGCGCGGAGTTACGCGCCGCCCTGGCCGACGCCGACGGGCTGATCGTGCGCTCGGAAACGCGCGTCGATCGCGACCTGCTCGCGGCCGGTCCGCGCCTGGCCGTGGTCGCGCGCGCGGGCGTCGGGGTCGACGCGATCGACGTGCCGGCGGCCACCGAGGCGGGCATCGTCGTGCTCAACACGCCCGCGGCCAACACGCTCGCCGCGGTCGAGCAAACCTTCGCGCTCTTGCTCGCGCTCGCGCGCCACCTGCCCGATGCGGTCGCCTCGTTGCGCGCGGGCCGCTGGGAGCGCAAGCCGTTCATCGGGGTCGAGTTGCACGGCAAGACGCTGGGCATCGTCGGCCTAGGCCGCATCGGCGGCGCGATCGCGACGCGCGCGCAGGCCTTCGGCATGCACGTCGTTGCGTACGATCCGTTCATTTCGCGTGCGCGAGCCGAAGCGCTCGGCGTCGCCTTGCGCTCGCTCGACGAAGTGCTCGCCGAAGCGGACGTGCTGACCCTGCACGTGCCGCTCACGGCGCAGACGCGCGGCATGATCGCCGCTCCCCAACTCGCGCACCTCCGGCCGCACGCGCTGGTCGTCAACTGCGCGCGCGGCGGCGTGATCGACGAAGCGGACTTGCTCGAAGCGCTCGATGCGGGAAGGCTCGCCGGGGCCGCGCTCGACGTGGTGGCCGTCGAGCCGCCGCCGCCCGACGGCACGGGCGCGCGTCTCCACCGTCATCCCAAGGTCGTGGCCACCCCGCACCTCGGCGGTTCGACCTTCGAAGCTTTGGAACGCATCGCCGTCGAACTCGCCGCCGACGTCGCGAGCGTGCTGCTGGGCGGGCCCGCCGCCGCGGCGGTCAACGCTCCGATCGCGAGCGGCCCCGACGCCGAGATGGTCCGGCCGTTCGTCGACCTCGCCTATCGTTTGGGCAAGCTCTATCCGCAACTCGCCGACGCCGCGAGTTTGCCGCGCTTCACGCTCGTGCGCGAAGGCCGCCTCGCCGACGTCGAGCCCGACGCGCTGGTCACCGCGTTCTTGAGCGGCCTCTTGCAGACGACGACCGATCGGCGGGTGACGATCGTCAACGCGCGCGCGATCGCCGCGGAACTCGGCCTCGTCGTCGACGAGCACGGCGGTCCGGTGCGCGGCGCGTTCGCCGCGAGTTTGCGCGTCGCCGGCGGCGCGACGTCGCTCGCGGGAACGGTCGCGCTCGGCGGCCCGCGCGTCGTCGAGATCGACGGCTTCGAGGTCGACGCGATCCCCAGCGGTTCGCTCCTGATCACGCGCCACGCCGACGTGCCTGGCATGATCGGCAAGCTCGGCA
>Ga0326727_10015738_pt1 | contig 16137 bp, 15 predicted proteins | sample MB2enrmetagenome_FD_207643 | JGI IMG/M metagenome (GOLD analysis project Ga0326727, IMG submission 207643) | Lab enriched peat soil microbial communities from McLean, Ithaca, NY, United States - MB29MY | ecosystem: Environmental > Terrestrial > Soil > Wetlands > Peat | place: USA: New York...
ACCGCCAAAACCGGTCAGTTCATGTCCCTTGAAATGACTCAGAGAAATAAATACATCGGCATCCATAATAGCATGACCGATTTTCGCTTCCTTTACATATTCGCCGCCTTTAACAGGAACTAAAACGTCATCAGTACCTTTCAATCCATCGCCAATCAGCACGTGACAACCGGTGGAAAAAGGAGAAAAGCCATTGACGTAAGCCGTATCAAGATGGTCAAGTGCGTTCTTTCTGCCACCAACATATAATGTATTACAATCTGTCAGAAAAGGTTTTCCTCCCAACTCCTTCACAAGATCCACGACTGTCTTGGCAAAATTGGGACGCAGATAGGCCAAATTACCCGGTTCACCAAAATGAATTTTAATTGCTGCATATTTTTTTTGGAAATCAATTTGAGCAATACCTGCAGCTCTGAGCAGACGGCTCAACTTCTGCTGCAAATTTTCTTTCATTGTCACGACGTGCATATCTGTAAAATATACTTTTGATTTTTCCATATTCAACAACCTCCAAAATTCCAACAATTTTATGGTTCAGCCTATACATACACTTACTAGCATAAACCATAGAGTGTACTTTAAGTCAAGTACTACTTTTAAGTTTTTAAGATTATTGGAAAAATTGAGTTGAGGGTAATGTTAGTTTTTCTACAATTGAGATACAATATATTTATCAGGAGCTAGAACAGCGCAAGAGGTAAATATAACTGTTTCTAATGGCTTAGATAATAAATTTTTCTGGGCGGAGCCCATTGAACACCGTCTAAAGGTATGATATAAAGAGACTCCGAGGATACCTCGGAGTCTAGATTATAATTAAGAAAGCTAAGGGACTATAGCGTTATTGCGGATAGATGTCGTTGGCTTTGGGATCGTCCATCATATTCATTTCATTATCACTACTAGAGCATCCGCCCCCTCGTGATATAATGGTATAACCACACTGTTCAGATTTACGACCGAGCCAAAAAGCTGCGATAAGACTGAGGATAAACAGAAATCCGTGCGTATGGTAGTGTTGTCTTTGGCGATAAAACATTTGAAATTCCCCCCCTTTGTTTTAGAATGGCCTTTTTGGCAAAATTCATCCAAGAAGTTTAAGGAAATTAGCATGGAGGCGTTGGTGGTGCGTTATGATGTATTACTTTGGGATTTAGATGGAACGTTGACAGACCCTAAGGAAGGAATAACACTCTCGGTTCAATACGCTCTAAATCGATTAGATTATCCTTTTCGAGCGGATGATGATTTAGATTGGATTATCGGTCCACCGTTAAAAGAAAGCTTCAAAACTTTGCTTCAGACGACGGATGAAACTTTACTGAACAGAGCCGTGACAATTTATCGGGAGCGTTATCAAAAGATAGGTCTCTACGAAAATATTGTTTACCCAGGAATTCCGGAGTTGCTCGTTCAATTAAAAGAAAAGGGCTGTAGGAATTTATTGGCGACTTCAAAACCTAGGGTGTTTGCCGAAAAAATTCTTCAGTATTTCTCCCTGGATTCCTACTTTAGTGTTATCATGGGTAGCGAGTTGAACGGTCAGTTTGTGGAGAAAGATGTTTTGATTGCCGAAGTGCTGAAAAAAGTTCCAGCAGGCTCCCTAGCCAAAACTGTGATGATTGGGGATCGCTGTTATGATGTCCAAGGTGCCAGAGCTAACAGTATTGATGTTATTTCAGTTGGTTATGGCTATGGATCGACTGAGGAATTAAGCGGTGCTTCCCCTGATTTTATGGTCTCAAGCGTCCGTGACTTAGAAAAGTTGTTATTTTTTGATCTTGTTTAACTCATTGTGTAAACTCATCCCAAGGATCCAGGAAATCGGCGACCGTATTGAAATAACGTTCTATGGGGATTTTAAAATGATGATGATAAATTTGCAGCGTTGTTTCTGACGGATGCATATTAATTCCTCCCTTTGTAGTTAGTTTGGGAAAATGATCAAAGAAATATGTGTCCAAAGTGAGGATAGAAAGAGGTTAATATGGACGAGGAAGCCGAATTTAATTTAGCCCAGGTTGAGCGCTCTCTTCTGAAACGAAGCTTAAGTTGGATAGATCTTGTAATGATTTTAGGTGGGATTGTTCTGATTTATCTTTTATTGGCTTACGGGACCTACAGGATCATGGAGTGGTGGCCCCACGAGCGTGCCTTAATGTATATAAATGCTTTTATGACTCAGCTCTCCTTTGTACTTTTGATTTGGGCCTTAAAAGTAATTCGAAAGTGGGAATGGGCAGATCTCGGTTGGCGGGCCATGTCACTCAAGAAAATAATGTCGAAGATTTTAGGGCTATATGCCATAACTTGGCTGATTAATATTAGTTATGCTCTTGTCCTTGTCAAATATGGTTTAAACCCTTCGAGCACAGACGTCTATGCCAAGTTGCTGGGGCAGGCTACTTGGTATACTTTGGTACTTAATTTGCTCTTAGCTGGTGTCTTAGCCCCTTTGGTGGAAGAAACATTATTTCGGGGGATCATTTTTGGAGGATTAAAGGCATACTTCGGAAAATGGACTGCAGCTGTGCTTAGCGCTGCCATATTTTCGGGTCTTCATCTTCAAATCTATGGATTCTTTCCGCGGTTTATCTTAGGGATCGCGCTGGTATACCTTTATGACAAGTATAAATCCCTCTATCCTTCGATTGCGTTACATGCCTTGAACAACATAGTTGCTACACTGCTCGCTGCAAGTTTGTCAATTTGAGCGTGATAAAGGGAGGATTAAAGTGGAACTGAAACAACAATCAACTTTGCAAATCGCCATTGATGGTCCTGCCGGTGCCGGAAAAAGTACGGTTGCTAAGCTTGTAGCGAAGCAGTTAAATCTTTTCTATGTAGATACCGGAGCCATGTATCGGGCAATTGCTTACAAAGCCCTAAAAAACAAAATCTTAATTGAGGATGAACCGAGTATTTGTAAAATTGCTAAAACCACTGAGGTTATTCTGGATCATTCAGAGCAGCGAACAGTTTGGTGTGATGGGGAAAATGTAACTCAGGCTATCAGAAGTCCGGAGATTTCACGCGCAGTTTCTATTATCGCGGCTTATGTAGGGGTTAGAGAACGCTTGGTTGAACTGCAGCGCAAAGAAGCGGAGCGTGGGAGCGTGGTTATGGATGGTCGTGATATTGGTACCCATGTTCTTCCGCAAGCCGATATCAAGATCTTCTTAACGGCAACTTTAAAGGAACGGGCGAGGCGTCGGTGGATGGAGCTGGTCAAGGCCGGGCAGGATGTATTCTTTGAAGAGGTTGCTCAAGATATGCAAAAGCGTGACCGCCAAGATACGGAAAGAGAGATTTCTCCGTTAGAGCCTGCCCAGGATGCTATCATTCTCGATACGACGGGCTTAAGTGCCCAAGAGATGGTTGATAAAATTGTAGCGTTGACACAGGAGGATGTAAAATGAGATTATATGATTTTGCGAAAAGAATATTTTGTTTTCAGTTCAGGCTAATGGGCTGGAAGATGCAAGGCATGGAAAATATGCCGGCCGAAGGTCCGGTTATTTTAGCGATTAACCATAACAGCTTTTGGGATCCCATTGTTGCGGCAAGCAGTCTGCCGCGTCAGGTCTTCTTTATGGCCAAAGCAGAATTATTTTCAATACCTGTATTAGGAAGGATTTTATTAAAGCTGGGTGCCTTCCCGGTGAAACGGGGGCAGGGAGATATGAATGCCATCCGGCATTCTTTGGGAATTTTGAAAGAGGGGCGCGTCCTGGGACTTTTTCCTGAAGGGGCACGCTCAACGACAGAGACAATTCAAAAAGGTTTGCCGGGAATGGTTCTCCTAATGGAGAAAAGCAAAGCGTCCGTTGTCCCTATCAAGGTTTACGGCACACGGCGCATGTTAATAAAGGGATGGGGAAACCTCGCAGTTGTGGTCGGTAAGCCTTTGACGGCTGAGATGCTTAAGGCCCCGGAAGGGGTAGGGAACCGTCGAGAATGGATTGCTGATCAAATTACGCAGGCGATGTCGGAATTGTCGAAGGCCAATTAATTTGTTTTACTTCAGTAGTTGCCTCTTATTCCAAATATACCTTACACAAACTTGCAGGAATTTAGGAACAGGGTAGAGAAGTATTTCAATTTATATTACGATATTAGGGGGTACTTGGATTTGAAAGTTAAGCGGGCTGCAAAAGCTGGGTTTTGTTTTGGCGTCAAGCGCGCCTTGGATATGGCAGAACGAACAGTGGAAACTTCTCCGACAGTATCTCTCGGACCGCTCATTCATAATCAGCAGGTTGTGAAGCGCTTGGCAGAACGAGGAATTCAGGTTGTTAATGATTTAGAAGAGGTGAAGAGCCAACAAGCTCTGATTATCCGGTCCCATGGTGTAGCACCCAGCGTTTATCAGGAGGCTGAAAGTAAAGGCATTCAGGTGGTTGACGCCACCTGCCCTTTTGTGCAAAAAGCTCAACGACTGGCTGCTGAGTCTGCTCAGCTTGGGCAACAAGTCATTGTTATGGGAGACAAGCTCCATCCGGAGGTGCAAGGAATTCTAGGGTGGGCCGGAGAACAGGCCATACCCATCCAAACGGTTGAGGAAGCCAAAAAACTTGCGGTTTATCCCCATTTAGCCGTTTTGGCCCAGACGACCCAATTGACGGAAAATTTCGAGGGGATTGTCCAAGAGCTGAAGCTCCATACTGAAGACCTTACCGTTCACAACACGATCTGTAATGCAACGGCAGAGCGACAAAAGGCGGCCCGCGAGTTAGCAGAAGAAGTTGATGTTATGGTTGTCGTCGGCGGGCGCAACAGTGCTAATACCCAGAAGTTGGCAAGTATTTGCGCGGAACTTACGAAAACATATTTGATTGAAACAGCGGAGGAATTAGAAAACATCTGGTTTATAGAAGCTAAAAGTGTCGGTTTAACCGCGGGGGCTTCTACACCGGATTGGATTATTGAGGAGGTTTATAAGAAAATGTCTGAAATGTATGAGGACGAAATGGAAATGGCTAGTTGGGATAAAAGTTTTCAAGAACTTCATCTTGGTACCCGGGTTTCAGGGAAGGTCGTTAAAATAACCCATGATGAGATATTTGTGGATATCGGCTGGAAATCGGAAGGTGTCATCCCGCTTAAAGAGCTAACCGTAGCTCGGAAAACCCCTGCGGAGAATTTTCCGGCCATTGGGGATGAAATTACGGCAGTGGTTATTAGGGTTGAAAATGAAGCGGGGCATACGGTTCTTTCAAAACGTCAAGCAGATGAAGAGCGAGCAGAGGAACGCCTTAAAAAAATAGCGGAGAGCAAAGAAGAGATTCAAGCGAAAGTTGTCGAGGTTGTCAAAGGTGGTTTGGTTGTTGATCTGGGAATACGTGGTTTCGTTCCTGCTTCTCAAGTCCAGTTGGGTTATGTTGAAAACTTAAATCAGTTTTTGGGTCAAACACTTCGTTTGCGAATGATTGATTTTGATCTTTCCAAGCGGAAAGTGGTTCTCTCACAAAAAGTTATTTTGGCAGAAGAACAGGCGATTAAGCGCCAAAAGTTGCTGGAAACCCTCAAAGAGGGGGATGTGGTGACCGGGGTTGTTCGGAGGATGGCCGATTTCGGAGTGTTTGTTGACATCGGCGGGATTGATGGATTGCTACATGTTTCAGATATGGCCTATACTCGAGTTAAGCATCCCTCGGAGATTTTGAAAATAGGGGACGAAGTGACAGTTAAGGTATTAAAGCTGGAACAAGAAACGGGAAAACTATCGTTAGGGCTCAAACAACTCAAAGAGAGCCCTTGGGCTCAGGCAGCTGAAAACTATCCGGTAGGATCTTTAGTCCAAGGGACAGTAGTGCGAATTGTCACGTTTGGCGCTTTTGTTCAACTCGCCGATGGGGTTGATGGGTTAGTTCATATTTCCCAATTAGCGGATCATCGTGTTAATAAGGTGGAGGACGTTGTTAAAGTTGGGGAGAGGATTACTGCTAAGGTAATAGAATGCAAACCCGAAGTGAAACGGATCAGTCTAAGCATTCGTGAGGCGGGCAGAGACTCTGTCCAGGAAAATGATGTTCAAGCTTTAGTCTCACAGCCAGAGGATCAACCGGTAGGGGAGGATGTGTCTTAGCCCATTTGCACACGCTGCATTGCTATTCGCTGGACGCTGCGGCTAAAACGCAAAACCTCTGGGTATTACTGAATGTGAACCGTTGCGTTTTTTAACGCCTCAGCGTCTGCGCTCATTGACGCAATTCCGCTAAAGTGCTTCACTCAGCTAAGAAACTTCCTCGGGGCTTGGGTCGACGGGGGCTTGGTACGACAGGGGCTTGGTACGACGGAGAGAGGAACTTGTGACGCTGTTTGCGCTGATTGCGCAAATACGCTTCGCCTGTATGCAAGTAGGGACGGTTCGTGCCTGCATTTCTTGTTTCATTCGACAGGTGAACGGTTGTTTTAATGCCTCAGCGTCTGCGCTCATTGACGCAATTCCGCTCAAGTGTTTCTCTCTGCTAAGAAACTTCCTTTGGTCTGGGGTGACGGGGGCTGGAACGGATGGGGGTTGGAGCGACGCGGGGGAGGAAGGTTACGCGGAGTGGGTGTGATTTGGGGGCTGTCACGCAAGCACATTAGCGTTCATCGACGCCAATGTGCTTGCGTGCTCTCCGGCAAACGAAATATACATTCATTTAAGTTCACTTAGAGGACTCAGAAGGAAGGTGATCCAGATAGCTAAACGAAAATCGGTGCCGATTGATTTCCCAATCTTTTTCTTAACCCTGGCCCTATTAGCATTTGGATTAATTATGGTGTTAAGTGCTGGGGCAGTGCGCGGGTTTAATGCTACGCAAAACTCGTATTTCTATGTTTTCCAACAAATGAAATGGATGCTCATCGGTTTTGTCTTTGCATTTATAGCCATGAAAGTCCCATATGCGTTTTGGCGTAGGTTCGCGGGTTTTGGCGTTCTGATTAGCCTGGGGTTACTTATTGCGGTTATTTTTACGGATAAAGGGATTGCGACGCAAGGTTCAGCCCGTTGGATTAAAGTTATGGGAGTCACGGTTCAACCTTCAGAAATTATAAAACTGACCTTGGTGCTCTTTTATGCGCATATTTTAGATCGCTACCCTGTAAAAAAAGGTAGAGATTGGCTTGTCCCCTTGGGTATCCTGATTCCTGTTACGATCCTTGTTTTGGGCCTCGTTTATAAACAGCCGGATTTGGGGACGACAATGGTCATAGCGCTGACGAGTTCAGTAATGCTGCTGCAGACCGAAATCCCGACCTTCTTTTTTGTGTTGGCTGGCCCAGCACTTGGACTGCCAGTCTTCTATCTGATTTATCGCACCAAAGATCAGAAAACTCATTATCAATGGGATCGAATTTTAGCCTGGTTAGACCCTTGGAAATATGCAGACATTGGATACCAGATTACAAACGCTGAGATCGCCTTTGGCTCGGGTGGCTTGTTCGGGGTGGGTTTGGGTCGAAGTTTGCAAAAGTATGGTTTTCTCCCGGAAAATCATACGGATATGATTTTTGCGATGGTCGGGGAAGAACTAGGCTTGGTGGGCACCTTTTTTCTGATCTTTCTCTTTATAGCGTTGTATGCACGGGCCTATCACGTTGTTCGAGAATGTCCGGATCGCTTTGGCAGGTTATTGGGTTTTGGCTTGACATCCACGTTGGCGATTCAGACAACAATAAATTTGGGAGTTGTTACCGGGGTTTTGCCGGTCACGGGGATTACGCTGCCTCTGATCTCGTACGGTGGGAGTTCCCTCGTCATAACCCTAACTGAATTAGGTTTGCTCCTAAACCTATCCCGCTATCGTAAAAAAGCACTGACGAGTAATCCTGAAACAAATCTTTCGGAATTTACAGTGTAAACAGGATCTAAATGGGAATAATACGGATAAAGAATTCGTTGAAGGAGGGGTTTAGGTGATTTTCCCCTATGGAGAATGGGTTATTCTTTGCTTAGCACTCGCCACCTGGGCTGAAAAACGACCCTCACGGCGATTTTTCTTTATCTTGACGGTTGCCTGGCTAATAGGAAAAGGCCTAGAGCTTGTTTACCCTTCGACAACACCTTGGCATTGGCATTTTGCACGTCTGGCGGTTATGCTGGTTTTTTGGGTATGGGCATTGCAGCGTTCTGAGCGGCGGATTTTGCCGTTTCTGACTACCAGTTTCTTATTGAGCATGGAAACACTATTTCTCGTTAATGATCCTGGGGTCATTCCTGGTGGATCTTGGCTTTTCATGGCTGCGCTGGTTTCCAGCGCCTGGCTGTCGGCGAAGAGTTATTGGGGAACAGCAGCCGCTTTCACAGGCGCTTTGCTCTTCAACCAAGCCTTAGTGCGTTTTACAAATGAGGGGATTGTGAGGTATGCGGATTTTCCGGATACCTTTGTTTGGAATTTGGGAGTGGGAATATTTGTTGTCTGGGCAGGTCTGCGTCTTGGTTGGCAACATTGGATTAAACGAGAAAGGCAAAAATCGACTGTCAAGCAGTTAGTAACTGCGAATGAAGTAGGGGCTTATGAACATGCGGAAGAACAGAACTCCAGTAGCAGGTAGACTAGATTTATAGTATACTTAAAACGATTGAGTCTGGAAAAATTCGCCTTGATCTGGAATGTCAGGAGGATGAAGTATTTTGCCTAAAGGGCTTGTGGTTTCCGCCGTCGCTCCGGGGGGTATTGCCAGTGAAATGGAGATTCAAGTTGGAGATCGTGTTCTTGCTGTCAATGAAGAAGAACTTGACGATATCATCGATTTTCAGTTGGGCATATCCGATGAGGAGTTTACGCTGCTGGTTGAGAAAATAGATGGCGAACTATGGGAGCTTGAGATAGAAAAGGCCCCCGGAGAATTTTTAGGTTTAGAGGTAGAGACAATCAGCGCCGCAGGTCTGAAACTATGCCGCAATAATTGTATTTTTTGCTTTGTAGCGCAAATGCCGAAGGGAATGCGGCCAACTCTTTATGATAAAGATGATGATTATCGCTTATCGATTACCCAGGGGAGTTTTATCACGTTGTCTAATTTGAACGAGGAAGAATTAATCCGGATTATTTCACTGCACCTCAGTCCACTGTATATTTCAGTCCATGCTTGGAATCCGGAAGTACGCGCTCGCCTGATGAAAAATCCCCAGGCAGGAAAGTTGCCGGAGCAGATTCGGCGTTTAACTGAAGCTGGAATTGTTGTTCATGCGCAGATTGTATTGGTCCCGGATTACAATGATGGAGATGTGTTGAGAGAAACAATCGAACGGTTAGCTGAACTTTATCCGGCGGTACAATCGATAGCTGTTGTTCCGGTAGGGTTAACTCGCTATCGAGACAAGCTTACGCCGCTGCGTGGATTCACTGCTGAGGAAGCGCGGAGAATCTTGGATCAGGGGGAAAGATGGCAAACAGACTTTTACGCACAGACAGGGCAGCATATCGTATATTTTGCGGATGAATTTTATGTTTTAGCGGGACGGGAGTTTCCTGAAGCCAAGGTTTATGATGATTTTCCACAACTGGAAAACGGTGTGGGCATGGCTCGGAAATTTATTGCTGAGCTCGAATCCGTTTGGAAGCAGCTGCCGGAAGTAATTTCCGAACGTCATCTGCATCTCATTACCGGAACATCAGCCCAGCAACTTTTTGAAGGGTTACGGGATCGGTTAATGGATCAAGTGAACGGCTTGAAGCTTTCGGTGCATGTGATACAAAATGATTTTTTTGGTGCATCGGTCACCGTCGCCGGATTGTTGACGGCTCAGGATATAGCCCGCCAATTAGGAGACTTAAACGGGGCGGAGTTTTTAGTTCCGCGTATCATGCTCAAAGCGGACGAAGACCTCTTTCTCGATGATCGGAGTATTCAGTGGTTAGAGAAAGAGGTTAATGGCCGGGCGAGTATTGTCGAAAACGATGGACTAGTATTTTTGGAACATGTAATTGGATATTCTTGGGAGGTAAAACGATTTGAGTAAACCTGTTGTTGCGATTGTAGGTCGTCCAAATGTCGGGAAATCTACGTTGTTTAATCGTATCACCGGCGGACTAGTGGCCATTGTGGAAAATATGCCCGGGGTGACGAGAGATCGCCTCTATCGCGATGCGGAATGGCTGGGACGGAAATTTGCCCTGATTGATACTGGGGGAATCGAGTTTAAAGACGAAGGGACGCCCATTGCTTCCCAGATGCGAAGGCAAGCGGAAATCGCCATGGAAGAAGCGGATGTCGTTATTTTTGTCGTGGATGCTCAGATACCCCCTACATCGGATGATGAGCTGATTGCCCGTACGCTGCGTCGCTCGGGGAAACCTGTATTGCTCGCTGCGAATAAAGTAGAAGATTTTGAGAAGGTCGAAGGGCAGCTTTATGACTTCTTAAGTCTAGGCTTAGGAGAAGCGATTCCTATCTCTGCAGTTCATGGCATGAATACGGGAGACTTGCTCGACTTGGTGGTTTCAAACTTACCGGAGAGTGATGAGGAAGAGTATGATCCGGATGTCATACGTATTTCGGTCATTGGCCGTCCCAATGTGGGAAAATCGTCCTTAGTCAATATGATGCTTGGCAAAAATCGAGTTATTGTCAGTAACATTCCGGGAACTACCCGAGATGCGATTGATACCCCTTTTGAACATGAAGGAAAGCATTATATACTCATTGACACGGCAGGAATGCGTCGAAAAGGGCGTATTGATGAACTGACGGAACAGTATAGTGTGGTTCGTTCTTTGCGGGCGGTTGATCGCTCTGATGTGATCCTCATGCTGATCGATGCCGTGGATGGAGTTACGGAACAGGATAAAAAGATTGCCGGGTATGCCCATGAAGCGGGTAAAGCCGTAGTTTTGGTGGTTAATAAGTGGGACCTTGTCGAAAAAGATGAGAAGACCATTAATAAATTTGAAAAGACGATTCGTGAAGAATTAGGTTTTATGCAGTATGCGCCAACAATGTTTATTTCCGCTTTAACAGGACAACGGGTTAATAAAATTTTAGAACTTGTCGATTTCGTGGTTGAACAAAACGCTACCCGAGTGACGACGGCTACCTTGAACACCTTACTCAAGGAATGGCTCCATCTTAATCCGCCTCCATCTGATAAAGGGCGGCGTTTAAAGGTTCGCTACCTTACTCAAGTGGGGGTTAAGCCACCAACGTTTGTCTTCTTTGTCAATGACCCTGAACTGATGCACTTTTCCTATAAGCGCTATTTGGAGAATCAGATGCGGAAACATTTTGGGTTTGAGGGTTCTCCAATCCGAATTGTTGTTCGACAGAAAGATGAAGAAAAGGAGTAAGTCATGCCGCGTTACGTAGTTTTTATTCTGACGTATTTACTGGGTGCCATTCCTTTTGCCTATTTCGCGGGCCGATTCAAAGGGATTGACGTACGTCATCATGGCAGCGGAAATATCGGTACGACGAATGCCTTTCGCCTGCTCGGGGTTAAGTGGGGCGTCATGGTGTTGCTGGGAGATGCCCTAAAAGGGGCATTGTCCGCCACCCTGGGTTACTGGGCTTATGGGCCTTGGGGAGGAATCATTGGAGGATTGTTGGCTATGGCAGGTCATAGCTGGAATCCGTTTTTTGGCTTCCGACCGAGTGGCAAAGGAGTTGCCGCAGGATTTGGTATAATTATTGTCTTAATGCCGAAGATCATGGTGATAGCAATTGCCTTGTTTCTGCTGGTAGTAGCGACGACTCGCTATGTTTCTATGGGATCTGTTGTCGGAGCTCTCACAGTTGCTATCGCAGTTTTTGTCTTTCCGGAACCGATCGCCTATAAGTTTTTTGGATTGGTTGGCGCAGCAATTGTAGTGGTGCTTCATCGTGCCAATTTCCAACGTGTGTTACAAGGAACGGAACATCGGTTTGGTGAAAAGAAGGCTTGATAGAGGGTGTAAGCTTGAGGCGCACGGTTCGTTGTTCGAGGGTTGTGGAACGTGGTTAAGTACATATTCGGACTATGAACCATGAGCATCGAATAGTGATTTAAGGGGGAGTAAAAGTATGCCTAAGATAGCGGTTTATGGGGCCGGGAGTTGGGGGACTGCTTTGGCGGTACTCTTAACAAAAGCTGGTCATCAGGTTACCCTTATCGGCCGTCAACCGGATGTGATGGAACTCATGAGGACGCAGCGCGAAAATGCCCGTTATTTGTCGGGCGTTGTATTGCCGCCGGGGCTATTACCCTCGACGGATTTTGCACTTTTAAATGCGGATCTGGTTGTTTTCAGTGTACCATCCCATAGTGTCAGAGCGGCGGCCCGTATGGTCAAGCCCTACCTCAGACCGGGCTGCATTGTTGTCAATACGGCTAAGGGGATGGAAGAAGGGACATTCCTTCGCCTTTCAGAAGTATTGACAGAGGAACTTCCTCAAAATCCGATTGCCGTCTTGTCCGGTCCGAGCCATGCCGAAGAAGTCGGATGGGATATGCCGACAACCGTAGTGGTTGCTTCGGATGTAAGAACCGCAGAAGCCGTTCAAGACCTGATGATGACCTCGAAATTTAGAGTGTATACGAATCCGGATGTCATCGGGGTTGAACTTGGCGGAGCCTTGAAAAATGTTATTGCTTTATGTACCGGGGTTGCGGAGGGGTTAGGGTTTGGAGACAACACCAAAGCGGCTCTGATGACCAGAGGATTAGCGGAGATTGCCCGTTTAGGTGTGGCCCTTGGTGGGCATCCGTTGACCTTTGCCGGGTTATCGGGGGTTGGTGACCTAATTGTTACGTGTACCAGTCTACATAGCCGAAATCGTCGGGCTGGGATCGCTCTCGCTCAGGGCAAGTCATTGGAAACCGTACTTCGAGACATAGGGATGGTGGTTGAGGGGGTAAGGATGGCCAATATAGCCTATCAACTAAGTGTCCAAAAACATATTTCGATGCCAATTACAGAACAAGCCTATAAGGTGCTGTTTGAAGGTGCTGATCCGAAGGTAGCAGTTGCGAATTTGATGTTGCGCGGAAAACGCCATGAACTTGAAGAAGTTGTGGAGATGAGCTGGTTAAAATAGCATACAGCATACATATTTTTGTACTTTGTTTCATAGACGTAGAAGAGGTTGTTTAAAACCTTTTCTGCGTTTTTTGTTGTGTTGTCATATTTAGCCAATAGAATCATATACTTATACTGCTTAATGTGCTAGTCCGGATATCGGGAATCCACGGGTTACAAGGGGGTGGAAGGGGAGAGAAGGTGGAGGCCCTTCCCCAAATTTTGGGACAGCACTCAAAAGGGAGGGAAATTACTAATGGAAAAAATAGACATTTTCAGCGATATTGCTGAACGTACAGGAGGCGATATCTACCTCGGTGTCGTCGGGCCAGTCCGTACAGGAAAGTCCACCTTTATCAAACGCTTCATGGATCTCCTGGTCCTGCCTAACATCCAAGATGCCTTTGAGCGGGAGCGAGCCAAGGATGAGCTTCCTCAAAGTGGGACAGGAAGAATGATTACGACGACAGAGCCCAAGTTTATTCCATCAGAATCGGTGGAAATCATTGTCCGAGACTCTATCCATATGAATGTGCGTTTGGTTGATTGTGTTGGCTACAGCGTTGAAGGTGCGCTGGGGTATGAAGCAGAAGCCGGTGAAGAGCCTCGGATGATGAAAACATCCTGGAGCGACGAACCCATGTCTTTCCAGGATGCAGCTGAAATGGGCACCCGTAAAGTCATAACGGACCATGCCACGATTGGCATTGTGGTTATTACAGATGGGTCAATTACGGATATTCCACGTGATGCATATCTGGAAGCCGAGGAGCGGGTCATCTCGGAGCTCCGGCAATTGGGGAAACCTTTTGTAGTGCTCTTAAATACAACCCGACCCTATGCGGAAAATACGTCAGAAATGTGTCGTTCTCTGGAAGAGAAATACGAGATACCGGTTTTAGCTGTAAATTGTCTGGAAATGAAACAGGAAGATATCATGCAGATCTTGGAAGAGGTACTATATGAGTTCCCCGTCGCTGAAGTGAATATCGATCTGCCCAAATGGGTCGAGGAACTCGATACCGCTCATCCAATCCGGGCTGCTTTTGAGGACATTGTACGCAAAGCAATTGAAGGGGTACGGCGTTTGCGAGATATCGATCAGGCCTTAGATGCTTTGACAGAATGCCAATATGCGCAAGATGTAATCCTCAAAGAAATGAACTTGGGTACAGGAGTTGCCAATGTTGAAATTACCGCTGTCGAAGGGCTCTTTAAAACAGTTCTGCAAGATCTTACCGGGATAGAGATAGAAGGAGAACATTCCTTGCTTCGCTTAGTCTTAGACTATAGCAATGGCAAGCGGGAATGGGATAAACTGTCGGAGGCTATTTCGGAAGTCCGTACTAACGGCTATGGCGTTGTCACACCCCAACTTGAAGAGATGTTCCTCGAAGAGCCGGAACTTGTAAAACAAGGGGGGCATTACGGCATTAAGCTCAAAGCCAGTGCTCCGTCGCTGCATATTATAAGAGCGGATATCACGACAGAAATCACGCCTTTGATTGGAACCGAAAAACAAGCCGAGGAACTGGTGAAGTATATTCTTGATGAATTTGAAAGTGATCCCAAAAAGGTTTGGGGATCTAATATTTTCGGTAAATCTTTGCATGATTTGGTGCGTGAGGGAATCCAGAATAAACTTTATAAGATGCCGGAAAATGCCCAACACAAGCTCCAAGACACCTTACAGCGGATTGTCAATGATGGCAGCGGAGGCCTTATCTGTATTATTATCTGAGGGAATTGGCTAATCAACTTGTTCAACAAACGAAGCTATTCCGAAGAAGCTATTCCGAAATAAGTTATACCAAAAGAAGCACAGCGCAGCAAAAGAGGCGTCTATCCTCACTGAAGCAGAGCAAGGAACTCTCACGGATCGAAGTGGGAGTTCCTTCTTGTTCAAATTAGTGTTCTTGCCAAACTGATGTGGATTAGCTTATAATATGTCTGAACATTTAGACGCAAAGACCGAGGGAATAGATAGGAGCGATTTGGTGGTTGGCAAGACAAATGAGTTCTTGATTGTCAGTAAAAATATTTTGCCGGAAGCCATTTTGAAGACTGCAAAGGCGAAAGAACTCCTTGTCAAAGGGGATGTTTATACAATTAATGATGCAGTGGAACGTGTAGGACTTAGTCGAAGTGCCTATTATAAATATAAGGACGGCGTGTTTCCGTTTTATGAGGCGAGCCGAGAAAAGATTATCACGATTTCCCTCATCCTGGAAAACAAAGCGGGAGTGCTCTCGCATGTTCTTAATTTTATTGCCTCTGTTCAAGGCAACGTTTTGACTATTAATCAGGGGATTCCACTGCAGGGAATTGCCAATGTTTCGGTTTCTATTGAAACGGCCGGAATGGCAGATACCCCTGAAAATCTTTTGTCCGGACTAGCAGAAATCCATGGAGTAAGAAAGATAGAAGTAATTGGTCAGACTTAGGGTTGCTTTTTTCGCCCGAATATGATATCTTGTAAAAGTCCTTCAGATGAGGGCAATAAGTCGGGGCGTGGCTCAGCTTGGTAGAGCGCTACCTTGGGGTGGTAGAGGTCGCACGTTCAAATCGTGTCGCTCCGACCAATTCAGTTGTATCAAGGGTTTGATGCGAATTGTAAGCTTCTTTTCAGAAGATAGTCGCAGACTTACACGTTATTAAATAGTTAGACCACTTAACTGGAGTACAACTACTCAAGATAGGAAGTGGTCTTTTTATTGTTTAAATTTGCAGTTAAGGATTTCATCGTTGACAGGGAATTCAAGAATGCTGATGGGTCGGCATACTAGGCATAGGTAAACCGAAAAGCAACATAAACTACCAGAAAAATTAGTCCAAAAATTATTAAATCCTTTTGATAGGATTTCATTTAGTTACGAACCTCCCTCACTTTTATTTCTCATAAATAGAGGATGGGAAGGACGTTTGCACAGCCTTTTTTCTTTATTTTTACGGTCATTGGCATTGTCTTAAAAATCATGGCTAATAAATTCGGCGTTATTGAAATGGAATATACATTAGATGATGAGAAGGTCGATGAATATAACCTCAAGATTGGTGCTTGGACGATTCTAAATGAAAGCCAACACATGTGGCAAATCGTTCAGCAAGCGGCTGTTTCAAATACTAAGGTCAATGTAATGCCCCCGCT
>Ga0326727_10015739_pt1 | contig 16136 bp, 15 predicted proteins | sample MB2enrmetagenome_FD_207643 | JGI IMG/M metagenome (GOLD analysis project Ga0326727, IMG submission 207643) | Lab enriched peat soil microbial communities from McLean, Ithaca, NY, United States - MB29MY | ecosystem: Environmental > Terrestrial > Soil > Wetlands > Peat | place: USA: New York...
CAATCAGTTCTTTTATCCTGGATTCTGTCTTCATTGCAACCCCCATGATATAATGATGATCACAACTTCCAACTATTAATCATTTTATCACAGAGGTCTATAGCATACAAAGCTAATTTTACAAATAATTTGCTTTATTGGCCCTTATAGGCCTCATATTTATGATTTATCTATGAATACATTATTCCAAATTATTTATGCGCACCAGCTAAGAGCTGCGACGTGGTTGTCGAGGGAAAACAGCCTGGGCCTTTCTCCAACAGTGCTGTAAAACTCATGAGAATCCAAATTGATGCCCTGCTGGTCGATTCCTATACCATCATGCCCTGCAATTAAAGGAGCCCCTTGATCAGGAAACTGTTGAGAGGCCGGATAAATATCCCCTTCAGCCGGCACCTGCTGGTTCATGTCAATCCTACACCCAAGATGGAGAGGCAGAGCCGATCCCAAGTGTAGGACAGGTCCATCGGCGAAAGCAGAGAGTAAAAAAACACTTTTACCGTTTCGTCTGGCCAGTTTGTCGCAACAGGTTTTACATTTACAAAAATGCTGAAGCGTCCCAAGCTCTTTATTCCCAGCGTGGTGTCAGGAAGATTCATGGTACTCCCCCTGAATAGACACCATCGCAATTTTCGCAGAAAGCACGGCAGTGCTCCTGTTCTGCTAGGAAGGTAACCCGCAACTAACATGCCAGAGAAGACTAGCGGATACTGCGAGCGCTCTGGTCTGATTGTACAGAGGAAAATAAGAAAGAAGAGAGCGCGAGGTGGAGGGCAAACCGTCAACGGAATCCGTCACATTCAGCAAAACTGCCATATATAACGGACCAGGTTGAGACAAACTTTTGTAACCCCCACATGTCTTTCATTTATTGACGACAAATGCCGTATTTCCGCATCCGGGCGCGAAGAGTGCTGGGGTTAAGATCAAGGAGTACCGCTGCCCCGTTTTGCCCCTCTATTCGCCAACCGGTTTTCTGAAGCACCTGGAGGATATAGTCCTGTTCAAGTTTGGCAAGGGCTTTGACGTCCTGCCCTGCCTGTTCCCCTGGCTTCGGGAAAGTATCGAACCGGTCCAATACCTGTAGTGCTGTGCCTTGGCTGGTGATTACCGCCCGTTCGATTACACTTTCCAACTCCCGCACGTTGCCGGGCCAGTGGTATTCCTTGAGGGCGTTCAGGGTCTCTTTCGACACGGTCTCTATCTTCTTGCCAATTTTCTTGTTGAATTTAGCGACAAAATGATTGACGAGCAGCGGGATGTCTTCCTTGCGCTGCCTGAGTGGCGGGATCGTGATGGGGAAAACATTCAGCCGGTAGAACAGGTCTTCCCGGAACCTGCCGCTCTTGATCTCTTCCTCCAGGTTCCGGTTGCTGGCCGCGATGATCCGTACATTGACCTTGATGCTGCGGGGGCTGCCCACTCGCTCAAACTCGCCATCCTGAATGACCCGGAGCAGCTTGCTTTGCAGCTCCAGCGGCATCTCGCCTATTTCGTCGAGAAATATGGTGCCTCCGTCGGCCAGCTCGAAGCGCCCTATCTGCCGGGCATCAGCCCCGGTGAACGCACCCTTTTCCCGCCCGAAGAGTTCGCTTTCGATGAGGTTTGCCGGCATTGCCGTGCAGTTGACCGTTACCATTGGCCGGTCCTTGCGGGCACTCCTGCTGTGGATGGCGCGTGCTACCACTCCCTTGCCGGTGCCGGTCTCGCCAAGGAGAAGAACTGTCGCATCCTGGGGCGCCACCTGCTCGATCCTGGAGAATACTTGCGAGATGATTTTGCTTTGTCCGATGATCTCGCCGAAGTTGTACTCCCGGGCAACCTCCTGCTGCAGGTAGATGTTCTCTGCCTGGAGCCGGTCTTTCAACAGCTTGATTTCTGCAAACGCGCCCTGGAGTGACTCTTCCGTCCTTTTGCGTTCGTCTATTTCCTGCAAGAGCTGCTTGTTTGCCTTAGTCAGCTCTCCAGTCCGCGCATGTACAGTTAACTCCAGTTTGTCATGTGCATTCTTCAACTCCTCATTCAGGGACTTGACATGCAAAAGCATCTTTATTCTGGCCAGCACCTCGGCGCTGTCAAACGGCTTGGAGATAAAATCCTCTGCCCCTGCCTCAATCCCCCGGATGCGGTTTTCCATGTCTGCGTAGGAAGTAACCATCACTACCGGGATGTTTCGATAAAGATCATCGGATTTGATCCGGCGGCAGACCTCGAAACCATCCATTCCCGGCATCATCACATCCAAAAGGCAGACGTCGATCCGCTCCGTTCTGATCTTCTCCAGCGCATCCGGACCATTCACCGCTGATACCACATCATAACCTCGGGGAGAGAGCATGGCCTCTAGCAAACTGAGATTGAGAGGTCCATCATCCACGCAAAGGATTCGCGCCATACGTTGATTCATAATGTTACCTCCTCCAGCCACTGTTTCACCAGACCTGGCAGTTCACGGGTGTTGATTGGCTTTGAGAGGTACCCGTCAAATCCGGCCGCCAAGATCTTTTCCTGGTCGCCCCGCATGGCAAAGGAGGTCAGGGCGATGATCTTCAGCCCGCTGGTCGCCGGGTCCCCCTTCAGAATGCCGCCGGCGGTCATGCCGTCCATACCCGGCATCTGGATGTCCATCAGGATCAGGTCCGGGACCAGTTCCCTGGCCAGATCCACCCCTTCCTGTCCATCAGCGGCGACCGATACCTCATAGCCGTGAAAGACCAGGATATCCCTAAACAGACTGCGGTTGTTCACGTTGTCTTCAACGATCAGTATCTTGTGTGACATAGTGTTTATCTCCTGCGATCGACGGTCTTACCTTGGGCCAACGGCGCTTTCCACCAGACTTAAAAACTCATGCGTCGACAGGCTCCCTTTCCCCTCGATCCGCCAGACCTTTCCCGCCAGTCTCGCCCGGTCGGCAGCCGAGAGGTCCAACGAGGTTAATACCAAGATAGGCACATTCGCGGAAACATTATCATTCCCCAGCCGGTCGGCTACATCAAAGCCGTTGATACCGGGCATCACAAGGTCAAGGACAATCAGGTCGGGTGAATCACGCTGCGCCATCTCGACACCTTCCTTCCCGCTGCTCGCTCGCAGCGCTCGATACCCTTTGCGCAGCAGAGCATTTCCCAGAGTGTTTAGAGTCAGCGGATCGTCCTCGATCACCAGGACGGTGTTGCCGCCGGTGGGTACGGTACTCAGCCGGTTAGCGGGGGGCTCTTTGATAGCCTTTTGTGTATGCGGAATAGTGAAGCTGAACCTGCTTCCCGTGCCAAACTCACTTTTCACCCAGATTCTTCCACCGTGCAGTTCCACCAGCTTCCTGGTCAACGCCAGGCCGAGGCCGGTCCCTTCGAATCCCTTGGTATAAACCGATTCCAGTTGGGTGAATGTCTGGAAGAGCTTCGGGATGTCTTCTCCCCTTATCCCCATGCCGGTGTCCGCCACGGTGATCTCAATGAAATCGCCGTCTCTCACTGCGCTCACATCCACAGTTCCGCCCGCATGGGTGAACTTGACCGCATTTGAGAGCAGGTTGAAAAGGATCTGTTTAAGTTTCCTCTGGTCTGCCACAATGCTTACATCGGCTTCCGGGGCTAGATCCAGGTGGAGCGCTATCCTACCTTTCAGAGCTTTTTCCCTGAGCATCATTATTGAAGCATCGAGTGATTCCCGCAGCAAAAAAGTGCTCAGCTCAAGCTCCATCTTGCCCGACTCCACCTTGGAGAGGTCGAGAATGTCGTTTATCAGGGAGAGCAGGTGTCTACCGCTGGTAAGGATGTGGTTTACATATTCCTGCTGCTTTTCATTGAGCTGGCCAAACATCTGGTCTTGCAGCACCTCGGAAAAGCCGATTACCGAGTTGAGCGGAGTTCGCAGTTCGTGGCTCATGTTGGCCAGGAAGTCGGATTTCGCAAGGTTGGTTTTTTCCGCCACAGACCAGGCGCTCGCCAGCTCGACGTTTTTTCCCTGCAGCACCTGATCCAGGCGTTTGCGCTCCGTTACGTCGCGCGCAGCGGCAAAAACGCCCTGCAGCTTCCCGTCCTGGTCGTAGAAGGTGGTCGCGTTGAAGGAGACAACCGTTTCCTTTCCGTCCCGGGCGAGTGCGGTGAGTTCGTAGTTGGTGACCCTTTTATCTATCAGCACCAGTTTGATACTCGTCTCGGCCCGATCCGGATCGGTGAAGTAGTTCTTGAACGGCGCGCCGATCAGTTCATCGCGCGTGCAGCCAGTGAGCACCTCCATCTGTTTATTGACATCGGTGATGATGCCAAACTGATCGGAGGTCATGATTGCGTCGATGTTGGATTCGAACAGGGAACGAGTGTAGAACTGAAGGTCGCGCAGCCGCTGACTGAGCTGCTTCTGCTCAGCCTCGATCTGCTTGCGCACGGTGTTGTCAGTGCCGATCAGCAGATAGCCGATGATGGCATCCTGCTCGTTGCGCAGTGCCGTGACGGACACGATCGCCGGTAAGCGGCTCCCATCCTTGCGGATGTAGGTCAGCTCGTAGATGTCCTCGATGCCGCGTGATGCCTTGAACACCAATGCCTCAAAACCCGGAGTAATCGGGGTTCCGAGTTCGAGGCTCAATTCTTCGGCACGCACTATCACTTCCTGCGGATCGGAAATATCGGCCGGCGTGATCTTATTCATCACTTCGGTGGCCGTGTAGCCCAGCATGCGTTCCGCGCCGACGTTGAAGATCTGAATGACGCCATTCGCGTCAGTGGCGATGCTCGAGAAGTTGGCGCTATTGAAAATCGCACTCTGCAGCGCCCCTTCCTTGAGCAGTGCCTCTTCCGCCAACTTGAGTGCGGTAATGTCTTCCATAGCCAGGAGGATAATGTGTGAGCCGATATTTTTCCTGAAAATCTGTCGAGCGTTGAGCTGTATAATTTTACGGCCGATATCGAGAAAATCATGATCTACTTCATAACCATTAAACACGGTATCATTGGGGAGGATATCCTCAAAGAGTACTCGCAGCTTGGGAATGTCCCATTGCCGGTTACCAAGATCGTAGATGAAATTCCCAATTGTTTCCTCGGGCGTTACTTTGAAGGTATCGTAAAAGCTGTGGTTGGCTGTTAGAATCTTCAGTGCGGAATTGAGCACCACAAGTGGCTTGTGCACGGTTTCAACAATGTTCTCGGCATATTCCCGGGCATCCTGGATTTCCGTTTCCAACTGCTTGCCAACTGTGCCATCAACGATTGAGGAAAGGATATGACCGTCCTCACTTTCGATAGCGTCCACCATAACGCTCTGTAGTTGGCCATAAATCACCTTGCCGTCTTTTCTCGTGAGTCTGATTGCACATCTTTGCATGCCCTGTCTTTGCAAAACACTTTCGAGGTGACTGGAAAAAATCTCTCTCCCGTCTGCATCGGCAATAAAACTGATAAAGGGTTTATTGGCCAGCAGTAGCCTTTCTGTTCCCAGCAGTTGGGCGCCGGTAAGATTTACCTCACGTATCAGTCCGCGCAAATCAAAGGTGAAATAGCCGACGGGTGCAAAGTCATATAGTTCTGAATACTTGTTCCGCGATAACTCAAGTTCCTCCCGGGTTCGAAACAGCTCCTCGTTTTGTATCTCCAGCTCGATCTGTTGGGTTTCAAGCTCCACCTGGGCTCGGCGCAGCTCAGCATTCTGCACCTCAAGTTCGATCTGGTGGGCCTCAATTCCATGGGCGGGCCTCTGCATCGCTTCCTCGGTCCGGGGTGAATGCAATCCAGCCTTTTTCGAACGCAATTGTTCTTCCGCACGGCGTCGCAGTTCAGCGGCTGCTGTTAACTGGCTCTTGTCTTTATCGATTCCCATTGTTGACCCTTTATTCCAGGTTTTAGGCTGAAGACTGTTGGAATAAAACAGCCACTGTTATCAGAATTCAGTAGTGGTCCCCCCGCCACCTAGTGCAAGGTAAGGAGCCAATGTTTTTGCCGGCATGAAATTATAGAGCACATCCAATTGGTGAGAATATGCGTCTACAACCAGATGCCCGCGGGTTATTTCGCCGATCACGTTCAAACACCCACACAGTGCCCCAAGTTTCTGTGAGGCCATAACCGAGCCGCAGTCCGTAAACCAGCCATAACCTCCTTGTCATAACAACAACGCAAATTTCGCAGAAAGTACTGCAGGATTTCATTTCTGCTCAGAAAGTACACAGCAACTAACATGCCAGAGGTGAACTGAGGATATTGTGAGTGCAACGGTTTAATTGTACTGGGGAAAATGGAGAAGGAGAGGGCGGGGTAAAGTGAAAACCGTCAGCGAATCCGTCATATTTGGCAAAACTGCCATATATGACGGCCCATGTTGGGCGAACATTTGTATGCCTTACATGTCTTTCATTGATTGACGGCGAATGCCGTATTTTCACATCCGTGCGCGAAGAGTGCTGGGGTTGAGACAAAGGAGTACCGCCGCCCTGTTTTGCCCCTCGATTCGCCAACCGGTTTTCTGGAGTAACTGGAGGATGTGGTCCTGTTCCAATTCAGCGAGGGCTTTGACGTCCTGCCCGATTAACCGCCACCCTGTCCGTTCGCCAAACCATAGAAAAGCATTGCCGACCCGCTGAACATGACTATGGCTGCCACTACCAAGCCTACATTGGTGATCAATCCCAGCTTGTTCTTGCCCATTATCCCGCGGCTGTTTCCTATCACCACAAGCAATACGACCAGGACCGGCGACAATACATCTTGCAACACATTTGCCCAGAACATGAGCTGCACCTGATCGAGACCAATCAGAGCAAGGATCAGGCTCAAAGCCAGCCCCACCGTCAAGATAAGATAGAACCCCTCGTTCTGCCAGGGCTTTTTCGATAAACCGGACGGCCAGCCTATAGTGCCGGTTACACCGTAAGATGCACTGGCTAGCAACTCAGGGATGGCGATGACCCCAGCCCCAATCAGGCCCAAGGCAAACAGATACTTGGCAAAGGGGCCAACCAGCGGCTCCAACGCTCGCGCTGCATCTAGCGCAGTATTGATCTGCTGGTGTTTGGTGAACAATGTTGCCGCGGTAGAGACGATAATGAAGTAAGCGATCAAGTTGCCACTGATAACGCCAGCTGAAATGTCCATGGCAGCGAACAGGAACTTGCGCTTGGTTGAACCAGAGCGTTTCTCTTCTTTCTCCCCCTGTACCTGCCAGAACATCGTCTAGCGTGATATAGTCGCGCCCATCAGAGCAACTGCTGTGCTGATACTGGCGAAACCATAGTTTACGTGCGGCACAAATGTGTTGGTTAGCACTGCGCCCCAATCCGGCTTTGAAAAGAAGGCGGTGAGTACGTAGGCCACGAAAACCATGCTCATCGCCAGGAAGATTATTTCGATTGCGCGAAAGTTCTGGTATACCGTGAGATACAACAAGCCAAGGGCAACCGGCGCCGCGAACCACGCCCAACGCAAACCCGTTATTAACTCGAGACCGGTGCTGATAGCTACCAAATCAGCTGCGATCAAGGCAACATTTGCAACAATTAGGATCAGGGCAGCGGGCACTGCCACTTTCCTTCCATACTGCTCTCGAAGTACTTCTGCAAGACCTTTTTGTTGGATGCGACCTATCTTGGCGCATGCGAATTGAACGGCTTGTAGCAATGGCGTAGAGAGAAGCATCAGCCAGAGATGCCCGTAACTGTTCTGAGCGCCATCCAGCGAGTATGAAGCAACGGCCGAAGAGTCGTTGCCTGCCATCCCAGACAAAAGCCCCGGGCCTAGCACTTGGAATATTTTGACGGTATCGTCATCACCTGCAACCGCTTCTGTGCTTCCTTCTCTTGCGCTGGTTTTCCCCTTCTCCCTTGTTTCCCCCGTTTCCACTGTCCCTTGTAGCTTTTCTGTCTCCAGTGTGCTTTTACCTATACCAGGCCTTGCCTCTTCTTTAAGCTTGCATAGGGCAACGCCCGTTGGCAGAGCTATCACTTTTAAGTCGAGTAGGTCGTCCACAAAACTTTGGCCTAGTCAGGTCTTCGGGAGGAAACGCCTCCGATCCGACCGCCGTTAGCGCCTCAACTTCCACCTCGCTTGCTGAGAAAATTACTTTTTTGGGCGAGCCGTCTGACTCCTCACAGCCGGTTTCTTGCCCAACGGACTGAATCCGCTCGACGGGAATATCAAGCTGCTTCCTAAAAATAGTACCCTTCTCGTCAACTACCGTCTCTACATTACCCGCTTGATCATGAACTATATCAGTTACCTTCGCTTCGCTTATACCCTCTTGTCCTAGATCACCTTCATCTGCTTCTACGACCATGCCGACTTCAATTTTCTTGGCCTCTTCCTGGGCGCCTTGACCGGCCAGGTTAAACTGCTTCAAACCTCTATACGAGTTAGCCTCAGGAGATTGCTTATCACCCATTCCGAAAATCCATTCTTGGCAATCAGCATTGGCAGCACCGGCTTGGTCGCGTTGCCTCGAAGAGGCAGTTCGAATTGCGGGATCTGAGAGCAGCGACATCTAACCAACATCACTTGAATTCCTTGATCAACGCCTCAAACTGCACTTTAAGTGATTTGGCATGTGGCGTTACGGGTGGTATCTTGCGATCGATAGCAAGCAATTCGTATACGGCCATCTGTGCCGCTCGCACAGAATATTCCACCGTAAAGACGACATCATCCGGAATTTCGACGAACTGGCTGATGAACGCGAGATTCCTCGAGTCGCGAGGCACCGGCAGCGGTCGATCATTGCGCATTCGGGGCATGAACATGCTGGTGATGTAGGGCATTCTGCAAGGAATGCAGTTGGCCGATTCAAAGGTCTCCAGATCGAATCGCAGGTGGTTGCAGAGTTCCCGTAGAATTTCCGCGCCATTGCACTCGGCCATCGGCTTCGGAACGAAATTCCCGACCCGGTCCGGAAACAGCGAGTAGCCCCAGAACACCTGCACGTCGGCAGGCTGTTTCGGGAAGTGAGGTTGATAGGCCAGCACAATGGACATCAGCCAATTCGAGTCCTTGAACGTCACCAGCCCGCCGGTACCCGGTTCATTGGCGCTGAACTGAATCATCTTATCGAAGAATGAGGGGTTCTTCAGCGTGACAGTAAACGACTCCCAAAAGGACTGCGCGATGCAGCTATTAAAGGCCGCGGGATTGCCAAACTGCGGTCGGCCCTCCGCCAACTTTTCCCAGAGAGCCCACCCGCCGCTATCTGCTTTGGTCAGCTTTCCCGGCGCACTCGTCATTGAACCAAGGCTGGATGCATCGGTCATGGAGCCATTTTGCATGAAGACAAGGTCGCCTTCATTAACGGCAATCAGTTCGCTTTTGTTCTGCCGCAGACAATGGATGCCGGTCACGATGAACTTGCCGTCTTCGGTCTTGTGATCGAGGTCTGTCACCTTGCAACCCGTTACCAGCTGGACGCCCTGGGCTCCGAGCCAAGTCTGCAAGGGCAGAACCAGCGAGTCATACTGGTTGTAGATGGTTCGCTTGACGCCCACAAGAGTTTCAATACGGGAAAACTCGAGCATGAAGCGGAGCAGGTAACGCTTGAACTCAACGGCACTGTGCCAAGGCTGGAAGGCAAATGTTGTGGACCACATGTACCAGAATTCAGTCGCGAAGAGCCCAGGCGAAAGCCAGTCTGTGATGCAACTTGCAGCCATGGTATCTTCGTCGGCTTGGCTGAGTTTTAGCAATTCGATACGGTCCTGCATGGAGAAAGCCATGGAAGTCACCGGAACCTTCGCGCGACGGCTGTCAACAAGCCTCGCCATCGAATGCGACTTGTGCTTCTCATTGAACTCCACGGTTTAATCAAATACCGTCTTGCCTTCGTTGTTAAGTGAAGGAATCGATTTGTAAAGATCCCAGGTGCATTCGTAGTTGTCGGTTGTCAACATGCGTCCGCCGCGCAGTGAATACCCGCCCCCAGGATCTCCAGCGCCATCCAGACTGCCGCCCATGATGGGTGCCGCTTCAAGGATCAAAATATTCCCGCCGGGCAGGTTGCCGTCGCGGATCATGAAGGCTGCGGCGGCCAGGGATCCGATACCGCCACCCACGAGATAGGCCTTTGATTTTGTGTTCATATCGTATGGTTCCTCAGAAATTCTTGATTAGCGAAATACATGCTTTACTGCCATCATTTTCGCATTCGCTTCAGCTTGAATATGATTTACAGCACGAAGCGGCATAGTCTTTCCATCCGGAAGGGGAGGCAGTCAGCGAGCATACAAGAAGGGCGCTGGAACTGCAACTATCGCTTTAACCTGAATTGTAACTGCTTCGGCTGCCTGAGCATTGTTCTTGCCCTAATTGAGGTCACATATCCATCAGATAGCAGATCAATGGTAAAAAATACCGTCCACAGCCAACACAATCCTTTTCATGATTCCCTCTTTATCAATTGCCGTCAGATGACGGTTCTACTCCTGCACCTGACCTGATCGCCAGGAGCGATATGGGCTGATGGTCCAGCATTCTGGCGGCCTCATCACTTAGCTGCTCCTTTTTATCTTTTGCTGGGAGCAGCTCAACGAACCTGTAAGCATCAATCGGATGGTAGAGTTAAGAGACTCAATTGCAAATGGGGATCTGCTGATCTTCAAAGCAACGAACAAGAAAACTTGGCTAACCACACAAAATCAAGCAGTTAAAACTAAAAAACGCCAAGCAACAACCCAACCGGAAATCACTGCCAATTCCCCATTTACTGCAGTCTTCCTTCAAGTTGGCGACGAATTTTGTTTGCTAATGCGATGATGCCTGTTCCCGCACTTTCCGTATATTCATGAGCCACTCTCCGTCTGTCCCGGTATTTCTGGCAGTACTCCACCCGGGATTCCCATTCGGAAACGGATCTCACGCTGGGGATAAGGAGTTTCGATCCCGTGCTCGCGGAACTTTTCATTGATTGCAAAGTTAAGGGCGCTGATGAGAGTCGCCTTCCTATGGGTGAGGGTCGTGCTCCAGACCCGCAGTTCCAGGTCGAGCCCGTTGTCGCCGAACTGGAGAAACTCGACGGAGGGTGGCGGGCTATTGAGGACATCCGGATTATCCCTGGCTACCTCTTCCAAGAGTGCAACCACTCCATGCAAGTCACTGTCGCATGCGACGCTGACTGGCACCCGGAACCGAACATCGCTGCCGGTGAGGCTCCAGTTCACTACGTTTTCCGTGACGAACTTGGAGTTGGGGATGATGATGGCAATATTGTCATTGGTCACCACCGTCGTGCTGCGCGTGTTGATCGCTACCACGTCCCCCCCGATTCCCCCCACCTCGATCCGGTCACCGACCGTGATGTGGCGCTCGAAGAGAATGATAATACCGCTGATAAAGTTACTTGCGATGTTCTGGAGCCCGAAGCCGAGCCCGATTCCCACGGTGCCGGCCAATACGTGGAAAGTGGTGAGCTTGATTCCGGCTGTCTCGATGATGATGGCTATGCCAATGAAAATGACGAAATAGCGTATGATGGCGGCGACCGCAATCCTGGCGCCAAGATTCAAACTGCTTTTAATAAGGACTTTTTCGACAAGCCATTTCTTGATTTTTCTAGACAATATGAAAAGAAAAACAAAGAGAATCAGGAGATAGAAAAGCGTCCCGATGGTCACCCTGTTCCCACCGGCGGTGAAAAAGGATAACTCGAGAAGCTTTCTAACTGCACTGAACCAGGACAAAACGATTTCCACTGTGTACCTCGTTGTTAAGAAATGCCAGAAACTGGGAATCAGCAGGGATGTCGGGTTAAAGTTATTTCCGGTCAACAAGCAGCACCGATACACGGAACGCGAGCCGCTGGTCATCGCGGCGTTTTGAGCCTGCGGTTATCTGCCGGCGATACAGAATTTGTCCCCACGGGCTGCATGGACTGTTCCGTCTGGAAAGGAAGGTGCCCGCGTTCGTCGCTTAGTTCCGGGGCTTCCTCGATTACCTGCCAGTTTTTACCGATTTGTATGGCGAGAGGCCTTGGGGGCACCATTGAAGCCGTTGTCGATTGCTTGGAGTTGAACATGGTACATGCGCAGAGAAGGTAAAGAGCGACAGAAAGGATTGTGATTTTCATTACATGACTCCTTGCACACGTTGCGGCTCAGTGCGGCCCTAACGGAGCGCTCGCCGGTTTGTCGGTGAACCGTCCGCAGTCTTCCTACACTAAAGCATGTCAAGGAGACAGATATACTAACAAAGTTGCTTTAACGATGGGAAGCATCCGGCGTTTGATCAACGCCCAGAGAACGGAGTTTTCAGGCGCAATAAAACCGAACTGATTACGGTTTCTGCGTCAGTTTCACGTATAAGGTAAGCCGGTTTTTTGTTGTATAACTCAACTTTCGCAGAAAGCACGACAGTGCTCATCTTCAGCTAAGTAGGTATACAGCAACTAACATGCCAGAGAAGAACTTCGGTTACTGCGCGCGCAACGGTTTGATTATACGATGTAAAATGGAAGGAGAGAGTGCGGGGTGAAGGGAAAACCGCCAACCGCATCCGTCATATCTAACATAACTGCCATATGAGACGGATCATGTTGAGACAAACATTTGTAAGTCTTACTTATCTATTCATTTATTGACGGAGGATGCCGTTTTTCGCAGCCAGTTTTGACCGGCATGGGGAATTTACCCTGCATAGTCACTCTATTCGCCTAACGAAATTTACTCTAATAAATCAACTTCACTTTTCAGGCAATGTCCGACGAAAAAAAAAGTTTAAGGCCATTGGCTCCTCGAGCACAGCGGTGCTGGGCTATGAGATGAACTGTGTTGTGGTCTAATAGAAACGGACACCATGATAAGATCATCTATCATTAAAAGGGAGGTGTCCTATGGAACCAAAAATTAGAAAGAAATATTCCCAAGAATTTAAGCAAGACGCTGTAAAGCTGGTTACTGACCAGGGGTATCGTGTCAGCGAAGCGTCCCGGAATTTAGGTGTTGATGGCAGCGTCCTTCGCCGATGGATCAAAGAATTCGAGAAAGAAAAAGCTGCTGCTTTTCCTGGCAATGGCCGCATGACTCCCGAAATGGAGGAAATAAGAAGGCTTCGGGAGAGAATAAACGTCTGCTCATGGAACGCGAAATATTAAAAAAAGCGGCGGCCTTCTTTGCCAACGAGTCGAAATGAGATTCGACTTCATCCGGCAGCAAAGAAAGGCCTATCCTGTCACCCTGCTTTGTCAGGTGATGGAAGTAAGCCGGAGTGGTTTCTACCAGTATTTAGCTGTTTCGTAAATCCAAAAAATCCTATGGCACCCGGCGGATGTCCAACGGATTAAGAAAACAAGGATTCAACGTAGGCCGCTACCAGGCGGGCAGTTTAATGCGCCGCTTGGATCTTCATGCCAAATCCAGAAAACGGTTCAAGGTCACTACAGACAGTAAGCATGACCTTCCGATTGCTCCGAACCTTTTAAACTGTGAATTTAAGGTAGATGTCCCGGATCGGGCCTGGGCATCTGACATCACCTATATCTGGACCTGCCAGGGATGGCTCTATCTGGCAGTGGTCCTGGACCTTTTCTCTCGTAAAGTTGTTGGCTGGTCATTGCAGGCAACAATGACAAACCGTTGCGGGTCAGGCGTATTCATCTAGAGTTTCAAGAAGATGAGCAGGATCGCACGCATGAGTTCGTGTTGCGGTGGTCCTCAGACGGCGGCCAATCTTACCGGGAGATTGTGCGTCAGCAGTATAACTTTAGCTCTCCGCATAATACCTTGGAAATAGAAGATTATGCTGTCGATCTTGTGGGGTTGACAGCGTTGGAACAAAGTATTGTCCCTGATATAAGCGGGGGACTCGCCCGTGCATCGGTTGCGCAGTTATGCCTAGAAGGGGTATTGACCACCAAGCCGCCAAACTGACCCAACAAGAGCGCAAAGAGCTTGTGGCGTGGACACGTCGCGGACAGGCTCTACCCTATTGGGAGGTAAATGTTTCACTTATAGACACAGAGGGCAGCCACCCATAGTCCTGCCTTTCACGGCCGAGCAAGTCACGCATGTAAGAATGCCCTTTCTTGTGTTTGCTTCAACAGGAACGCTTCTTGGCAGCCGGTTCATCGACCCTGTATCCTTGGCGATTGAAATGTCGATGCAGTCCGGTCTCATAATCCCGAGTTAGCGGAGACTGAGGTGTCCGTTGTCATCAGGATACATCAGACTCCTCTGTGTATTCAGGTGATTGCTTGATGGTCTCGCGGGTAAGATTGACGAAAACTTTCGACTCGATCCAACTAACGCGCTCGATCCATTGCGGTGCAACCAGGACTTTTTTCCCCGACCACCAGTTCCGTGTATCGATGATTAGATAACGAATCGCCCACGTCTCGTCATCGATGATAAAATCCTCGATGTGGCCAATCTCGCCGTCCGCGGCTTGGATGTGATGGCCTGTCACATCGTGAGTGCTGCGCAAATAGGGATCCCAGGTTTTCTCACCTTGGGTGTATTCTTTCCATTTTTCAGGGTCCCGCACAATGTAGGGATAAGCACCCCACATGTGTGGGCCGCCCCAATACATTGGCCATCCATAAAACCCGTAGTAGGCATCCTCGAATTGCCGCGAGACGGGCTTGTCACTGTCCAGGGATGGACTATCTTCAATCTGCTTTTTGGTCAAATTGATTTTGATGTGCTTCTTTTCATTAATCACGGCTTCCAGCGCATACGGGGAGATCAACACCTGCCTGTTCAAAAGCCAGTTTCCTGTTTCGGCGACAAGATAGCGAATCACCCAGTGCTGGTCATCGAAGTAGAATTCTTTGACTTTCCCTATTGCCCCGTCAAGGCTTTCCAATGTGTAACCCTTTAGTGTTTGGGCTTTGTTTAGCATAGTAGTACTTTCGTTATTTAGAGTTTAGTTTTTGTTCGCTATTGTCGCTCGTCTGATTACGTGTTTTGAAAACCGGTTTTGCCACAATCTGCACGGGTGTCAGCAACCCTATTGAATCGGCGGGCGCGGCTTCGCTATGGGAGGACATTGCCCTCTAGCAGGCCCACCGCTTCCATTCTTTGCCTGCTAAAATTGAGCCACCGTCGGAGATGTTCGGTGCTGTCATGTTTGACGGCCAAGTAGTTGAAGTTCGACCCGCCTATGTTCTTGCGTCTGAGATGGTATCCCAAAGAATACTGCAAAATAATTCGTTCAACTCGCCACTCTTGAGAATACACTAATTCTGGCCGACGGCCTCCTCACGGCTATACTCCTTTCTGAATCCAGATCAAAGTTGACGGCTCACTTCCCCACATGGATCGTGGAGATGTAACTGAAAAGTCCAAAAACGTTCAGGAGCCACAAAACCACGGCAATGACGACAACGGCATTCAAAATTGACTTTATGGATCCCGCCATTGGGATGAATCGGTTGATGAGCCACAGAAGAACACCAACCACAATCAGGACCACTACCACTTGAATTAACGGCATGAGCTTAATACACCTCCCTATTTTATTGGCCTCATCGCTCCACTCCCGGTTATGAGCTATCAGGCGTTTTGGCAACCTAAAGCAGGCCCAACACCATCAGGATGATCAAAACCAATAGGATCAAGCCAAGCCCGCCACTCGGGTAGTATCCCCATTGCCGGCTATGAGGCCAAGTGGGAAGGGCACCCAGCAACAGCAAAATCACAACTACGATCAATATAGTTCCTAACATCTTGTTTCTCCTTTTATAAGTGAAACGTTCCGCTTTGCGCATGCGTTCAGCGAACTTGCACATTTGAACTTTTAAGCCGCGCTTTAAAAGGCAGTCATTTCTGCACCTCAAACTTTTTCCGCAGCTGCTTTAAGGTCTATACACGCTGGTTGATCTTCAAGCCTTTCCATAGAGCACTCTCTTTAAACAACAACTCAACTTTCGCAGAAAGAGCGACAGTACTCATGTTCTGCTACTAAACTTTAAAAGGCAAATAACATGCCAGAAAAGACCTGTGGATACTGCGAGTGCAACAGTTTGATTATACAGGGGAAAATGGAGAAGGAGAGGGCGGGGTAAAGTGAAAACCGCCAGTGGAATCCGTCATATTTAGCAAAACTGCCATATGTGACGGACCACGTTGAGGCTTTGTAAGTCTTACATATCTTTCATATGTTGACGGTGTATGCCGTATTTCCGCATCCGGGCGCGAAGAGTGCTGGGGTTAAGACCAAGGATTACTG
>Ga0326727_10015740_pt1 | contig 16135 bp, 8 predicted proteins | sample MB2enrmetagenome_FD_207643 | JGI IMG/M metagenome (GOLD analysis project Ga0326727, IMG submission 207643) | Lab enriched peat soil microbial communities from McLean, Ithaca, NY, United States - MB29MY | ecosystem: Environmental > Terrestrial > Soil > Wetlands > Peat | place: USA: New York...
GGTTTTACGCAGTCCATCGGGAACTCGCCCAAGAACAAGATGCCTCACGACCTGCCCAAAGCCTACGACCCCGCCGCCATTGAAGATCATTGGGCCGAATACTGGGTGCGCGAGAAGCTCTTCGCCCAGCCCACGCCCGATTCGTTTACGCGCACGATTCCTGGCCGCGAAGCGGCCGCCCGCCTGGACGGCCAGTCCGGCGGCCAGTCCCCCTTTACCATCCTGCTGCCGCCTCCCAACGTCACCGGTAACTTGCACATGGGGCACATGTTCGAGCATACGGAGAGTGACATCCTTATGCGTTGGCGGCGCATGTCCGGCGACCTGGTTCTTTGGGTGCCGGGCACGGATCATGCCGGCATTGCGACACAGATGCTGGTTGAGCGGCAACTGGTCAGCGAGGGCTCCAGCCGCCAGAAGCTCGGCCGCGAGGCCTTTGTCGAGCGCGTGTGGGAGTGGAAACGCCACTATGGCAGCGCCATTCAAGACCAGATGAAGCGCCTGGGCGCCTCTGTCGATTGGCAGCGCGAATACTTCACCATGGACGAGAAGCTGTCGGTTGCGGTGCGCGAGGCCTTCGTCCGCTTGCATGAGCAAGCTCTAATCTATCGCGGCGCTTACATCGTGAACTGGTGCCCGCGCTGCCAAACCGCCATCAGCGACCTGGAAGTGTTCCACGAGGAACAATCTGGCCACCTCTGGGAGATTCGCTATCCTATTCTAAACAAAGGTGGTAAGGATTCAGGCAAGTTTTTGTCTGTGGCCACCACCCGCCCCGAGACCATGCTCGGCGACGTCGCCGTAGCCATCCATCCAGAAGACGAGCGCTACCTCAGCCTACACGGCAAGAAGCTGCGCCTGCCGCTGATGAACCGTGAAATCCCCATCATCCTCGATGAGTGGGTTAGCCGCGACTTCGGCACCGGCGCGGTCAAGGTCACTCCGGCTCACGACCCCAACGACTTCGCCCTCGCCGAGCGCCACAGCCTGCCCTCCATCAACATCATGGACGACACCGGCCACATCAACGCCGAAGGCGGCGCTTATGCCGGCCTCGACCGCTACGTGGCGCGCAAAAAAATCGTTGCCGACCTCGAAGAGCAGGGCCTGCTGGCCGGCATCAAGGACCACGTCAACAACATCGGCCACTGCGACCGCTGCAAGACGGTCGTCGAGCCGCGTCTCTCCACGCAATGGTTCATCAAGATTCAGCCGCTGGCAGACAAAGCCAAAGCAGCCGTCCGCGAGAAGCACATCCGCTTCACGCCGGAGATGTACGAGAAGACCTACTTCGAGTGGATGGAGAATATTCACGACTGGTGCATCTCGCGCCAGCTCTGGTGGGGACATCGCATCCCCGCATGGCACTGCGCCGACTGCCGCAAGATTACCGTCGCCCGTATCGACCCAACCGCCTGCGCCCACTGCGGCTCAAAGAAGATCACCCAGGAAACCGACGTTCTCGACACCTGGTTCTCCTCGGGCCTGCTGCCGGTCTCCGTCTTCGGCTGGCCGAATCTAGACAAGAATAATCGCGCCGATTTCGACGCCTTCTATCCCACCAGCCTCCTGGTCACCGGCTTTGACATTCTCTTCTTCTGGGTCGCGCGCATGATTATGTTCGGCTGCTGGTTCGCCGGCGATGTTCCCATGCCTGATGGGTCGAAACGCACACTTGCGGACTCAGTCCCGTTCTGCGAAGTCTACATCCACGCCTTGGTGCGCGACGCCAACCGCGAAAAGATGTCCAAGACCAAGGGCAACGTCCTCGACCCCATCGAAATTGTGAAGCAGTTCGGAACCGACGCGGTGCGCTTCACGCTGGCTTCGATGGCCTCTCCCGGCACCGACATCGCCTTCAACATCGCCCGCACCGAGGGCTACCGCGCCTTCGCCAACAAGATCTGGAACGCCGCGCGCTTCCTCTTCATGAACGTGGACCGCGCTGCAGAAGTCGGCATCACCGTCGATCCGGCCGTACTGGAGAAAATGCCGGAAGTCGGGCAGGCTGCTCCGCTCGAAGCCCGTTGGATTGTTGCCGAACTGCACGCCACCGCTGCCAAGGTCAACCAGTCGCTGGAGAACTATCGCTACGATGACGCGGCCAATACGATTTACCAGTTTTTCTGGGGCAGCTTCTGTGATTGGTACCTGGAGATTGTCAAACTCCGCCTTAACTTCTCAGATACCGCCGACAAAGCGCGAACAAAAGCCGCGCTCTCAACGCTGGTTCAAGTTTTTGAAACGGCCTTGCGTCTGCTCTCGCCTTTCATGCCGTTCATCACGGAAGAGCTTTGGCACGCGGTCTACGACGGCAACCCGCCAGCCAAATCTATCGCTCTATCGAATTACCCGCAGGGCTGCTACTCAGGAGACATTACGAAGATTTCGTTTGCACACGCTTACGAATCGGATGCCCTTGAAATGCGTGTGATCCAATCTGTTGTAACTGCCATTCGTTCTCAACGCAAAGAGTGCGGAGTTCCGGAAAGAGAGATAATCGCCGCAACGATTTATTGCGCACAAGAAGATGGATCTTTGACACTCGGGTATCTTTCGGAAGACTCGAATAGAAGACTCTGTAATTCTCTCGCCCGTGTTGACTTGACTGTCGAATTGGGAAGACCACCAGCGGGTATGAAGGTTAGATCCGAGATAGGATTTAGCGCAGCGGTGAGCTACGAGGCATCAATCGACATCGCCGCCGAGCGCGACCGCTTGACAAAAGACATCGCCAAGTATGAGAAAGGTCTAATCTCCGCCGAGCGCCAGTTAGGCAACGAGAGTTTTCTTGCCAAAGCCCCGGCGCAGGTAGTCGAAGGATTGAAGAAGCAGGGTGCGAAAACGCGGCTGCTACTACAAAAAGCAAAAGCTGCGCTTGCCGCGCTGCCGCCTGAATAACTGTTTTGGGGAGCTACCAATGGCTTGCTTTAATTGAAGGGTACGGGCTTTAGCCTGTACATTAGTCACAACAATTTAGGCGGGGCTTTAGCCCCTGAGGGGGGATTATGATGGTTCTCGCAAAACACTATCGTTTACCGAAACTTCTGAGCATTGGACTGATGATTATAGGATATATGTCACTTCCTTCCTTTGCTCAAGATACGGCTGACGAATTACCAGTAGTAATAACAGGGGAGATGCCGCTTTATCCACTTATAGCGCAAGCTGCTCACATTTCTGGCATCGTAAAAGTCAGAGTAACGACCGACGGCAAAAATGTTACTTCGCTTGATGCGGAAAGTGGGCCTGCGATGTTGGTCAAATTCGTAAAAGAAAACATCAAGACATGGGAATTCTTGGGACACAAACCGACCACATTCGTTACGACATTCGAGTATCACATTGAAGACACCGTGCATTGTGGGTATAGTAATGTAACAACTACCCTACACCTCCCGCTTGAGGTTCACATTAGTGCAAATGGTGTCATGACTTGTGATCCCACTACCACTGTAACGAAAACAATTCAAAAGTAAGAAAACCACTGAGGGAAGAATTATTGCAGTTAACAATCCCTCAGGGGTTAAAGCCCGGATTCATTTTTTGGCATATACGGCACGACTAAAGTCGTGCCCTTTCAAAGCCTCGGTTCATCCGCAATCTGGTGCATTAGGAACAGAATATGGATTGGAAGAACAGCCACATCGACGCATTGCTGGAGCGGGCCTTGATCGAGGACAAGGCTGCCGGCGACACCACTACCAACCTCACCATCGACCCCCGTCTGCGCGCGACCGGCTCGATTATCGCGCGACAGGAGATGGTGGTTTGCGGACTGGGATCAGTCCCGCAGTTTCTGGAGATCTTTGCCCGGCTCGACAAGAGAGCCCCGGCGCAGACCCGCTTCGAGGTAGTCAGCCATCCAGAGGTTTTCGACGGCGTGCGCGTTCATGATGGCCAGGTGCTGGCCGTCATCCGTCACAATGCCCGCGCATTGTTGAGTTGCGAGCGCGTGATTCTGAACCTGATGCAGCACCTGAGCGGCATCGCCACGCTGACGCGCAAATTCGTCGATGCGATACACGGAACCTCGGCGCACGTCCTCGACACGCGCAAGACCGTTCCGGGGCTGCGCGCTCTAGAAAAATACGCCGTGCTGTGCGGCGGGGGAACCAATCACCGGCTCGATCTGGCCAGTGGAATCCTTATCAAGAACAATCACATCTCGCTGGGTGGAGGATTGCCCGCGGTGCTGACGCGCGCCCTGGAAAAGCGCAAGAAGGGCCAGCGCGTGCAGGTGGAGGTGCGCAGCGCGCAGGAGCTGGAAGAAGCTCTCCAACACGGAGCGGAGGCAATTTTGCTGGACAACATGACGCCCAAAGAAGTGAAGCGCGCGGTGGAGCGCATCCGGCATGCAGCCGTGGAGCTGACAAAAAGCGCGCAAGAGATGCGATGGATTCCCACCGAGGCTTCGGGCGGCATCCATCTCGAAAACATCCGCGCCTACGCCGAGACCGGCGTGGACTTCATCAGCGTGGGCGCGCTGACCCACTCCGCCAAGGCCGCCGACATCTCCATGCGCATTCATGCGGAGACCGAGTAGCCGTGCGCGAAGCCTCGCACGACCTGTACGACCTGGCCGGGTTGGAGGCGTCGCTGGCCGATACCGTCTTTGCGGGCAACCTGCATTTTTCTCCGGTTACTGATTCCACCAATTCGGATGCGCTGGCAGCGGCTCGCAGTGGCGCGCCGCATGGATCAGTTTATTTTGCCGATGAGCAACTAGCCGGACGCGGACGCGGAGATCACACGTGGGATTCGGCAGCAGGCGATGGACTCTATGCAAGCGTGTTGCTGTGCGCGCCGATCCCCGCCACTCGCCTGCCGCTGCTACCGCTGGCTGCGGGACTGGCCGCCGCCGAAGCCATTCACTCAGCGGCCGGCCTGATCGTCGATCTGCGCTGGCCCAACGATCTTCTGCTCGGTCCGCGCAAAGTCGGCGGCATCCTGGTGGAGTCGAAGATTTCCGGCGGGTCGGCTGATTATGTTGTCGTCGGCATCGGCATCAATGTTCACCAGCTAGCTTTCGCATCTGATCTATCCACCTCCGCCACCTCGCTTGATCTGGAAGCTGGGCGCAGAGTTTCACGCCAGGATTTACTCCTTTCCCTGCTAAAATCGCTTCAGTGTGAGACGCTTCTGCTGGCGGATTCCGCGGCATGTGTCACGATTCCCGAGCGCGTCGAGCAGGCTTCGACATGGATTCGCGGGCGGCGGGTTGAGGTGCACGGCCCGCAAGCCTGCACCGGCGTGACGGCTGGGCTGGACGAAAATGGATTTTTACTTGTGCAAACTGAAGTTGGGTTAGTCACCGTGCAAACAGGCGGCATTCGCGCCGCGGAAATTAGCTGAGAGAACCATGCTGTTAGCCATCGATGTCGGCAACACAAATACGGTGCTGGGCCTCTACCGGTTTGGCGGAAACAAACCAGAACTGGCCGCGCACTGGCGCATCACTACGCACCGTTCGCAGACCGCCGATGAGTACGGCGTGTTCTTTGTCAATCTCTTTCAAATGAATGACTTATCACCAAGCCAGGTCTCGCGCATCATCATCTCCTCGGTGGTGCCGCCGGTGGAGAGCACGCTGCGCCGGGTCTGCGAAGACTACTTCCACACCAAGCCGCTCTTTGTTGAGCCGGGCATCAAGACCGGGATGCCTGTGTTGCAAGATAACCCCGCGGATCTGGGCGCCGACCGGCTGGTGAACTCCGTAGCCGCCTTCGAGCGCTACGGCGGCCCCTGCATCGTGGTGGACTTCGGCACGGCGACGACCTTCGACGTGATCTCGGCCAAGGGCGAGTACCTGGGCGGGGCCATCGCTCCCGGACTTGGCCTCAGCGCCGATGCGCTCTTCTCGCACGCGGCGCGATTGAGCCGTGTGGACATCAAGCGCCCAGCCAAGGTCATTGGCACCAACACCGTCACTCACCTGCAAAGCGGACTTTACTACGGCTACATCGGCTTGGTGGACGGCATCCTGGAGCGCGTCGTTGCTGAACTGGGCGTGAAACCGCGCGTTATCGCTACCGGTGGCCTGGCGCGGCAGATCGCCGAGGACTCGCGTTTTATCACCGAGATTGACGATATGCTCACCCTCGATGGCCTGCTGATCCTCTACGAGCGCAACCGCCCCGCCAAGCAGCACTGAGACGCCTGCCGTGCTGAACTACTTCAACTACTTCACCGAGATCGAGGAGCGCTTCCAGCAGCGGCGCGGGGCTTTGCTATTGCTCTCCACGCTGGATTGGGCGCTGATCGAGACCTGGCGCGAGGCCGGTGTCCCACTGGAGGCTGTGCTGCGCGGCATCGACGCGGCCTTCGACAAATATGAGGCGCGGCAGAAGCGTGGCCGGATGCGGCGCATCAACGGCCTGGCCTGGTGCGCGCAGGCGGTGATGGTGGCCGCCGAGGAACTGCGCGAGGCCTCCGCCGGAACGGCTCCCTCCATAATCGAACGCGAGTCGGGATTCGAGCCTGAGCACGTGGCCGCTCACCTGGAAGCTGCCGCAGCAGCGCTCGATACGGCCACAGTGGCTCCCGAAGCCTGCGCCACAACCGCCGCCCGCCTGCGCGAGTTAGCCGCCGAGGCGCGCTCCGGCAGCGAAGGCGAAGCTCAGAAGCTGGATCTTGAAGCTCTCGAACTTATCCTCTCTGTTCTCGAAGAGAAGCTCTTTGCCGCCCTGACCGCCGCAGCTCCCGAGGAGCTGCTGGTGAGCCTCAAGACACACGCAGCCCGTGAACTTGCGCCCTACCGAAGCCGCATGGGCGCCGTGCAGTTGCACCAGGTGGAGCGGCAATTTGTGCAGAAGCAGTTGCTGGTGCACTACAATCTGCCACGCCTCAGCCTTTTTTACATGAGCCAGCAATGACGCCGATCCGGAAACAATCTTCTGCGGTTTCCCACCCTAGTCACAAAAACAAGAACGTGACGAGGGTGGGGCACCCGCAGGTTCATCAACTCGCCGAACCGCAACTTGTCGAAATCGAGAAGCCGGTTTACGGCGGAGCATTCCTGGCTCGCATTGAAGGCAAGGCCGTTTTTGTGCCGCTCACCTTGCCGGGCGAGCAGGCACGGGTGCGCATCACTCAAACCAAGCCGGGCTACGCGACCGCCGAGGCTGAGGAGATTGTCCGCGCATCGCCGGAGCGCATCGTGCCCTCCTGCCCGCACTTCGGCGCCTGCGGCGGCTGCCACTACCAGCACGTGGACTACGCAACCCAACTGGCCCTCAAGCAAGCCATTCTGCGCGAAACCCTAGAGCGCGGCGGCGTGGCTGTGCCCGATGAGATTGCCGTGCTGGCCGCGGAGCCATGGCGCTATCGCAACCGCATCCGTCTGGCCTTCGATGCAGCAGGAAACCTGGGCTATCGAGGGCGTCGCTCTCACGCGGTGGTCCCCATGCGCGAGTGCCCCATCGCCGCGCCGGTTTTGGTTGAGGCTGCACTGGCTTTTGCTCAGATTGCGCGCGGGTTTGCCCCGGCGCTACGCTCCACCGAGCTTGCGCTCTTCTGCGATGAGGCAGAGACCGCGCTGCTGGCCACTGTCTTCACAGCAAACCCGGCCAGACTGCGCTTCGATGAGCTGGCGCAGGCGTGGCACGAACAGATTCCGGCGCTCACTGGCGCGGAGCTTGTGGCCGAGGGCCGTCCCGGTCAGCAGCCACGAACGCTGGCGCGGTGGGGCGCGGCATCGATCAACTATCATGCGGCCGGCTCTGACTATCGCGTGGACCATAGCGCATTTTTTCAGGTCAACCGCTGGCTGGTGGACGCGCTCATCGAGCGGGTTGTCGCCGGCCATGGCGGCATGCACGCCTGGGATTTGTTTGCCGGAGTAGGCCTCTTCGCACGGCAGCTCACTGCTAGCTTCGATCGCGTAATAGCTGTCGAATCGGCCCCTGCGGCAACGCAGGCGCTCGCGGCTAACCTCAAAGGCACAGCCGGAATCCCTGTGAAGAGCGACACTCTGGATTTTCTTCGTGCCCATGCGACCCATCGCCCCGCCAGCGTTGATCCCCGTTCGGCAATCCCTGACCTGATCGTGGTGGATCCGCCGCGTACCGGCCTTGGCGCGGAGACCTGCACGCTGCTAGCTGGGATCGCCGCACCCGTTCTGGTCTACGTCTCCTGCGACCCCGCCACGCTGGCCCGCGACCTGCGCGCGCTTATCGCCTCCGGCTACCAAATCCAATCCATCACCCTCGCCGACCTCTTTCCCCAGACCTTTCATCTGGAAACAGTGGTCCATTTGCGACGGGCCTGATAGGCTTGAGGGCCAGAAGAGCTTTTTGAGTTTTCAGGCGCGATGCAATCCAATTCCCCTACTCCCGCGCAAGCCATCGGCACACCTGCCGCGCTGGGACCCGTCCCGCTCTTTCACGCGGCCTGGCTCTTTGCCGTGGGGATTGCTGTCACACATTCTCTCTATATGCGTCCCAGTCTGGTGCTCATCGCACTGGCGCTAATGGCCGTGCTGTGCGGCGTGGCGGCATTCCGCGCGCAGCGCATCGCATGGCTGCCCCTGGCCGCGCTGTGGCTGCTGCTGGGCGCATGGTGCGCCTGGATGGAGCCGCATCCGGCGCCCGCACCCGCTCTGGCAGCTCTCTCAGACGGCTTGCTCCGCACCGTTGAGGGCACGGTCGTCGATGCTGGCCCGGTGCGCGGCGAGACAGAGCAGAATCTGAATGAGCCTGCATCGGCGCAACGGCCCTCGCAGCGAGTTGACCTGCGCGTCTCCACCATGGAAGTGGTCAACGACAACGAAGACGCGCAGGAGCCCATCGAAGGCCGTGTACGGTTGACCGTTCGATGGCCCGAAGCCACGGCAATTCAGCAGCCCTTCCGTTGCGGCGAGCGTCTCCGCGCCCTGGTTCGTCTGTTGCCGCCCGAGGTTTATCACGATCCCGGCGTCTGGAGCCGCGAGGATTTTCTCGTCGATCAGGGCATCACCTCCATGGTGACGGTCGCCATCAATCGCGTAGAACGCCTCGGTCCGTCCCCCGGTCTCTACCTCGCCTGCCGCGTCAGCGGTTTGCAGCGCGCTTCGAGCGCCCGCTTGCTGGCTCTGCCCGTGGCCATGCGCCGTCTGCCTTCTCCCTTGCGCCTTTCAGAAGACGATGCCATCATGCTCGCCGCCATGGTCACCGGTGACCGCACTTTCCTCACCCACACACTGCGCGTGGGATTTGAGCGCACCGGCTCCTTCCACATGCTGGTGGTCTCCGGCTTTCACCTGGCCATCGTCGCCGGTTGCCTCTTCTGGATTGCGCGCCGCCTGCGCCTTCCCCGCGTTCCGGCCACATTTGCCACCATTCTGGCCTCCTTCGCCTACGCTATCTTCACCGGCTTCGCCACGCCGGTGGCGCGTTCGCTGTGGATGGTCACCCTCTACCTGCTTGGCCGCCTCCTCTACCGCGAGCGCAACGCTCTGAACACCATCGGCTTTGCCGCGCTCTGCCTGCTGGCCTATAGTCCGCGCAGCCTCTTCGACGCCAGCTTCCAAATGACTCTGCTTGCAGTGGTCGCCATCGGCGGCGTTGCCGCTCCGCTGCTGCTGGCCACGGTGCATCCGTACCTGTCTGCCACCCGCGACCTGCGCCAGATCGCAGTGGATGCGAAACTTGTCCCGCGCCTAGCGCAATTTCGGGTCACGCTGCGCATGATGGCTGTAATGCTCAGGGATGCGACGGAGGGCCGATGGGCCAACTTCATCGCTTGGCGCATCTTCCCGTGGACGGTGCGCTTCCTGATTCGTTGCTTCGAGCTGATGGTCGTCTCCTTCGTGGTGGAGCTGGCCATGGCCCTGCCCATGGCGATCTACTTCCACCGCATCACTATCTTTGCTCTGCCGGTGAATGTCTTCATCCTGCCGCTGCTGCTCATCCTGATGCCGGCCGCGCTCATTACTTTATTCTTTGCTCTGCTTGGTCCGGCCTACGCAGTAGTGCCGGCCATGTTCGTGGCGCTGCCTCTTCACTTCGGAATCTGGCTGGTGCATTTCTTCGGCTCGATGGCGCTCGGCGACTTCCGCATTCCGGCTCCGCTGCTTTGGCAGTCGCTGGCCTTCTGCGCGCTGCTTGCCCTGGCCATCGTACTAGCCCGCCTTTCCGTTTCGTCAGGTGTCCGCTGGCGCCGCCGCGCCGTTCTCGCCTCTCTCTCCGCGCTGCTGTTGGCCGCCGTTGCCGCCGTCCTGCCCCGCCCCGTCGACCACCCCCGTGACGCATTGCTCGTAGAGGCTATCGACGTAGGCCAGGGCGACTCCATCTTGTTGATTGCGCCCGACGGCAAAACCCTGCTGGTGGATGGCGGCGGTTTTGGCGGAGGCCCGCGTCAGGCTCCCCAGGATTTCGACATTGGCGAGGAGGTCGTTTCTCAGGTGCTGTGGTCGCGCGGCATCCGCCGCCTCGACGTGGTTGCTCTCACCCACGCCCACTCCGACCACATGGGCGGCCTGCCCTCCGTTTTGCGCAACTTCCATCCCGCCGAGCTTTGGGTGGGCAACAACCCCCGCTTCGCTCTTTACAACGCTTTACTCGACGAGGCCGCCAGCCTTCATGTCCGCGTTCGCTCGTTGCGCGCCGGCGACGCCTTCGCCTTCGGCCCAACCCAGGTCAGCGTTCTGGCTCCCTTCAGCGATTATCAGCCTGGCCCGGAGCCTGGCAACAACGACTCGCTGGTGCTGCACGTGGCCTACGGAGCGACAGCCGTGATGCTGGAAGGCGACGCCGAGTCTCCCATTGAGCAAGCCATGCTGGCCGAATCCGGCCTGGCAAGCACTTTGCTCAAGGTGGGCCACCACGGCAGCATCACCTCCACGCGCCCTGAATTCCTGGCGCGCGTGGCGCCGCAGTGCGCCGTCATCTCCTGCGGCCTGCGCAACCGCTACGGCCATCCCCGCATTGAGGTGCTCAAAGCGCTCGAGGCAGCCAGAGTCCGCACCTTCTCGACCGACATCAATGGCGCTTCCTGCTTTAGGCTCGACGGCAAGACCACTACACCGGATCTGGCCTGCGGCTGGCGCTCCGGTCCTTGAAAGAGGCGGGGCGATTACCGCATAAAAGCTGCTCGAACCAGCCAAACCGCTCCGTTTGAACCATATCGATCAAATCCACCCAGCCTGATACCATCTGAATGGCATATAATTCCTGCGATATATCATTCGGCTGCGGGATGCCTCGAACCGGCATACGCAACCGAGGAGGCTGTTATGTTGAAGCCGTTGCTGTATGTTTCTGCTGCTGTTTTGTTTGGGATTTTCGCCTTGTCCACTCCTGGGTCCATCTCCCAGGACACGACTCCGGCCCCTGCTGCCGGCCAAAAGAATCCGGTCAAGCCTACCGAAAAGTCGCAGGCGCGCGCCAAGGAACTTTATGCGCAGGACTGCGCGTTGTGCCATGGGGACAATGGAAATGGTAAAACCGATCTGGCCAAGGATATGGGACTGACGCCTGGCGATTGGAGCAATCCCGCGACGCTGGCCAATAAGCAGGACCAGGATCTGTTCAACATCATCCGCAACGGCAAGGGCAAGATGCCCGCCGAGGAGGCGGGCCGCGCCAAGGACGACGAGGTGTGGAATCTCATCATTTACATCCGCGGCCTGCACAAGTTGACACCAGCCCCCGTGCCAACGCCAACGCCAGCGGACGCGCCCGCGCCTCCACCGAGCAACTAGAACCTCAGCCTTAACCCGAATTGAATCTGCCTCTCCCGGTAGAAGTTGGTTGCGTTGATGTTCAGCGGCTGTCCAAAGGCCGTAGAGTTGGCGTTGGTTACAGCGCCGGTTGTGGAGTTGGTTACGGGACCGGCCAGGAAGTTCAGCGTCGGAGGACTCGAAGTGCTGCCGGACTCGATATAGTAGCCGGTTGTCTCCAGCTCAGTCACATTCTGGTGATTGAAAAGGTTGAAGCTCTCGGCCAGGAGTTCCAACTGGCGCATATGCCCCAAGTCGAAGCGCCTGCCCAGCCGTAGGTCGGCCTTCCAGGTGGCTGGATAGCGGTAGGTGTTGCGTCCTATGTTATAGACAATGTTATTGTTGCCCACTCCATAGACGCGGTTGTCGCCGCCAGAGCCGTTCATGCCAGGCCCCAGCCCTACGATGGCCGCGCCGCTGGTTACAGCGAATTCCTCGGACAGCGAGCCCGAGGTGTGCATGGTGAAGGGCAATCCGCTGCGGAACTGCCCGACGCCCGACAGCATCCAGCCATTGCCTAGCTTCCCGGCCCGTCCGCGCAGCTTCCACGGCGCCTCATAGATCACCATGGCGCCGGCCGAGTGGCGCACGTCCAGGTTGCTGACGCCGTACTCCTGGCTGAAGTCGGCCGGATCCAGCACGTCGTTGCCGGCCACCTGCGCGCTCTCGTTGGGGTTCCAGTCCATGGCGTGCGCGTAGGTGTAGTGGGCGCGCAGGCTTAGTCCCCGGTGACCATAGCGGACGACCCTCAGCATCGCAGCTTCATAGGTCGAGTTGGCCCGGCTCATAATCTGGGTAATCTGCTGGTAGTCCGGATTGAGCCGCCCGGCAAACCCTGTCGATGAACTTGCCGATGGCCAGGAAGCGTAGAAGGGAACCGTGATCTGCGTCGCTTTGATAGGTCCCGCGCCAGTGCCGTCCACCACGGCATAGGTAATGCTCCCCGGATTAACAGTAGGATCGAAGTTCGTGTCGATGGAGATAGGCAGCCGCCGGCCCAGGCTTACCATCGCGCTGCCGGTTACCTCGATGCGGCTGGGCAGCGTCTCTTCCACGGCTGCGACAGCTTGATGTACTTCGGGATTGTGGAACACAGGCGCAAACTCCACCGCTCCCGGCTTTATTGCGCTCCCCGGAGTTCCCTGCAACACGTATGGAAACGGAGGAGCGCCGCCGGCGTTCAGATTGTCGGTGGGCCGCATGAAGAAGCTCAGGTCTCCGTTCAAGTTGCCGGTCTGGGTCAGCGCCGTCTCCAGTGCCAGGTTTTCCGTACGCCCGAAGTACATCCCATAGCCCAGACGCAAAACCGGCCAGTGCTTTTCTCCCGATCCCACGGCCAGACCGATCCGCGGGCCCCATTGATTGCCCAGGTTCGGCAGACTTTCGGTCAGCGGAAGCTCCGGGTTCAGAAGTGCGGTGAGCGGCGGAGGCAACTGCTCCCTTTCCCAGCGCAATCCGGCAGAGAGCACTACGCGCTTGCTCTGTTCCCACTGGGCCGTTGCGTATCCCGCCCAATCGTTGGTGCTCAAATTCCAACTGGAGGGTCCCATGGTCTGCGAGTAGTAGGAGTAGCAGGGGAGGTAGCCCAGCCCGCGCAGATTGCCTCCCGAATCTCGCCACGTCTTGCCCGTCTCGTCGCAGTTGTGCTGGTTAAATGGATCCAGCGCGTCTGTCAGCCCAAACTTGCCGAAGACCAGCGCGTCGGAGACGAAGTTTTCTACGTTGGCGTAGTAGTAAGTCCCTGTCTGGTTGCGCAGCAGGCTGGTCGCATCGGCATTGTGGCTCACTTCGAAGCCGGCCTTCACCAGCAGTTTGCCGCGTATCCAATCCAGCGACTCCTGCCCATGGTAAAGATGCTCGTCCGGATAGCTGCCCTGGCCGAAGCGCGAGGGATTGCCGATGGTAAAGCCGTAGCGATTGTCCACCACAATCTCCGGCAACTGTCCCCACACATTCCCGCTGAGGAAGCTCTGTTCATAGGTTGATGGAGTTTCCGGCCGCGCCTCCTCAATGACGCGTCCCGCCGAGGCCTGGGTCACGGCCAGCAGATTGGGGGTTAGGAATCTTTCCCAACGGCCCAGCAGCCACTCCTCGCTGGCCTTGCTCGAACCAAAGCTATGGTTGCCGTAGGTTTCAGAAACCCTGGTCAGCCCTCCGCCAGGCGAGTTCCAATGAGCGCCAATGCCCTCCAGCGTGAGGCGATTGCGTTCGCTCGCCTGCCAGTCCAGCCGCCCAAAGCCGGTCCACTGCGTGGCGGTGCGCGGAGCGGGACCAAGCAGCCCGTCGAGCGTCTCCAGCATCGGCGAATAGGCCGCCAACCCTTCGCCGACCGGATTGGTACTGCTCAAACCCAACCGCGCGCTTAACACCTGCATCTGGTCGTTCGTGGGCAGAGCAAAGAACCCGGCAGGTATGGGACATTGGGATAAGCCGGGAGGGCATGTTTTCGGATTCGGATACGTCAGAAGGTAAGGATGTTTCACCATCGAGACTCCCGGATTGTTGTGGTTATAGCCGTCCAGCGCGGCAAACCAGAAGAGCTTATCGCGGAGAATACGGCTGCCCACGCCAATGCCCCAGGTCGTCTCACGGTCCGGCGGCGTATATGATTCGGGCGGTCCGTACTCCAGCGGCTCGCTCGGATCGCTCGTATATTGAACATTATCAAAGGACGGGACCGGAACAGCAGTGCTGGCTGGCGCGGTCTCCGTTACCCGCTGCGTAAAGGGATTTCGCGCGCCCCAGTTGTTCTGGCGATCAAAGAAAAAAACCTGTCCATGCAATTCATTGGCGCCACGCTGAGTCTCCACGTTCATGCGCCCGCCCGCCGCTCGATCTGCCGCGGCCTCCACGTTACCAGCCACCGTTTCCACCGTGCGGATCGCCGCCTCGCTCACGGCGAGCCCATGGCCTCCGGCCCCCACCTGCGCCATTCCTGCCGGATTCTCGCCCTGACCCAAGGGCCCCCGTCCTTGCGAACCCTGCCCTGTCTCATTCGTGGGACCAAAGGCCGGCCTTCGGTTCATTCCATCCACCGCGATCTCCGTCGGCTGGCCCGCGCCTCGCAGCGAAATCTCTCCTTGGCCACCCGCCGGGGTTGTGGATGTGGGCGTATTGTCCAGCACAAAATCCTGCCAGTGCCGCCCGCTCACCGGCAGGGCCTGCAACTCGGCAGCGCTCATCGTGCTGCTCAATGGAGCCGTCGGACTAATCGCAGGAGAGGCTATCGGCGCCGGAGTGTGATTCGGTAGGCTTTGTCCCGCCAAAGCCAGCGTCTGCAATGGCTCGGACTCCAGCGTTGTGTTCAACTCAGGAGTCCAGATTAGAAGAACCTCCGTCCTCACCTGCTGCTCATGCAAGGGCAGTGTCCGCATTGGCTCGATCTCCAGCGCAGCGTGCAACTCGAATGTCGTGGTCTGAGAAACTACCGCCCTCACCCTCTGCTCGCGCACGGGCAGTAAACTCAATGGCTCAGCGGTCAATGCAACGTCGTTCTCCGGCAGAGCCTCCGGCTCCAGAACGGTCCGGTTCTGCCAGGGCAACTCTGCAACTTTGGGCCGCTCCTGATCTGTGGAGGCTGCCAGCAGGGGACCAGGCGGCAGTGGCGCCAACTCTATCGCCGCCTGCACCCGCGCCTCGTGGCCGGCAGCAATCACAATCCATTCCACCTGGCCACGCCCCAGTTGCGGGCTCTCTGCGGTGAGTGAGTACTCCCCAGGCTCCAGCCCACTGAACCGGTAAGTCCCGTTTTTTGTTGTGATTGTGCGCGCCTCTGCGCCGGTGGCCTGGTTACGGATTACAACCGTGACGCTCTCCAGGGGCTTGGAGTGCAAGTCAGTCAATTTGCCCGCGAGCGAGCCGGTCAATTTGCCTTGCTCCGCGTTGCCTTGCTCCGCGCCAATTTCTGGGGTCTGGACCGATTGGGTAAAACCCGCCGTTCCCGCGCCCATCAGCACGGCAACCGCCAGAGTCTTCACCCAACTGCGTACCAACCCTGCCATCGAGACTCGCTCGCGGCAGACTCTGGGAAAAACCTTTCCAAGTTCAACTCCGGCCCACTCTCGTGGCAGGTCCGGATGGGGGAATAACCGGCGGCCGTTTCCAGACAGGCATTAACCTGCCTTTGGCGTTCAAATTACCAAACAACTCCGTTCTCAGAGATTCTAAGCCCTTCTCCGGTAAACTGAAAAGGCGGCATCTTTTTTCCGAGGCTAATCATCTGCCCTCGGCTCAACTGACAACTGACCACTGACTGCTGATAAATGGTTCCCCCATGTTCATAGATGAAGCAAAAATTCGCGTCAAGGCCGGCGACGGCGGCAACGGCTGCATGGCCTTCCGGAGAGAAAAGTTCGTTCCCCGCGGCGGGCCCTCGGGCGGAGACGGCGGGCGAGGCGGCGACGTCGTCATGGTCAGTTCGCAGCGCCACAACACCCT
>Ga0326727_10015741_pt1 | contig 16135 bp, 6 predicted proteins | sample MB2enrmetagenome_FD_207643 | JGI IMG/M metagenome (GOLD analysis project Ga0326727, IMG submission 207643) | Lab enriched peat soil microbial communities from McLean, Ithaca, NY, United States - MB29MY | ecosystem: Environmental > Terrestrial > Soil > Wetlands > Peat | place: USA: New York...
AAACGTTCCTCCCTTAGGCGTGAACTTCGGCGTCTCCACCGTTCCCAGAACCTTGATGATCAGGATTCCGTCGACGAAGGTGAACTTGTAGTTGGCCGCTTCCAGGGTTCCGGTGGTAATCGAGATCAGGTAGGGGCCTGGCTTCGATCCTTCCTTGGCTTTGGTGGTTTCATCCGGCTTGCCCGTGACGACCGACAAATGGTCGCCATTTTTCAATCCGGCGATTTTGTAGGTCAAAGCTGGAATCGGCTCGCCGTATTTCACCGAGGCGTTGTTGGCCGTGACTGTAAGCGTAGCCCGGTCAACCGTGATGGTGTGGGAAACCGGAGTCGCCGGCATCCAGTTGGCGCTGCCAGCCTGGTTTGCCGTCACCGTCACCGAGCCCTTGCCGGTAATCGTCAGCACGCTGCCACTGACGGTTGCCGGACCCGCAACGGTATAGGTCACCGCCAGGCCGGAGGACGCTGTGGCTGTCAGCGTGATGGGCTTAACGCCGTAGACAACCGTCGCCGGAGGCGCCGGGAAGGTGATGGTCTGCGGTTCCGCGACAATCGCCGATGTTCCCGTGCCGCTCAGGGCGACCGAGGCCGAGGGCGCGTTGAGCGCTGTGGAGGCGAGAGTCACCGTGCCCGTCTGGGCGCCGGTGAGGGTGGTGGTGGGGGCGAACTGGACCTGCACCGAGCAGGCCTGTCCATTGGGGATCGAGGTTGCGAAGATGGTGGTGCCGCATGTGCCTAGCAGGCCCAGCGAGTACGCCGCCCCGGTCAGCGAGGGAGCCGAAATCCCGAGAGCCGTACTGCTGTTGCCTGCGCTCTCCTCCCAGATGTCGGCCGACGCGGTGTTGCCATTGGTGACCAGGCCGAAGTTGTAGGCGCCCGCGGTGCGCTGCACCGTGTAGACCGCCGATCCGGCTGCGTCGGTGGTGTAGAGGTTGCCGTTCAGGTCGAGCGCGATGCCCAGCGCCGACTTGGGGTTGGTCTCCACCACCATTGCCTGGGAGTCGGTCAGCACGCCCGCTACATTGGGAATGCGCACGATGTTGCCGGTGACCTTGTCAGAGACCAGCACGCTGCCCGAGGCGTCAACCGCAACTCCCCACGGTTTGGATACGCCGGTTGGAGTCAGCGTGGTTATGCCGCTGGGGGAGTAAACCAGCACGTTGCCGTCTCCCGTGTTGGTGACGTAGAGATCGTTCGCCGCATCCACGGCTACGCCCCACGGATGAGAGAGTCCCGTAGCGGCCACGCCGGTGACCCCGTTGCTGGGGTTATAGGTCACCACGCGTCCGTTTTCGAGGTCGGCGATGTAGAGCACGCCGTCCGGACCAAACGCCAGCGCGGATGGGCCGTTCAACGAGACGCCGTCGAACTTCTCCTGGTCGGAGATGAATGTGACCTGGCTGCTGCCGTCAACGGTGCCGGAGAGACCAGCAGGGAATTCAACGATCTGGTTGTTGCCGCTGTCGGCAACGAACAGGTCGCCAGCCGCATCGAAAGCCGTGGCCTCCGGGCCGCTGAACCCGGTTCCAATCGCCACTGGCGCGGTGGTGCCCACGGCGATCTCATAGACCTTGTTCGCTCCCTCGTCGGCTACGAACAGGTCGCCCTTGATATCGACGGAGATCGAATAGGGTGAGGTGAAGCCGGAAGTAAAGGGGTTCCAGACGCCTGGATCAATGGTGATCAAGGCGCCCTGGCCCACACCGGATGCCGTTGCCGCGCCGGTTACGCTGTTGGTGGTATCGCTTAGGGCCAGCGCCGCAACGCGCTCACCCGCGTTGGTTGGGGTGAATGTGAGGTTGGCTCCATAAGAGGCGACTGCTATGGGCGTCGAAAGGCTCGATCCATTTCCGCTTACCACTGCCGGCCCCAGCGTTGAGCAGCCGCCGGTGGTAACGGGGGGTGTGCCGGAAGTGGTGGCGGGAATCACGGCGGCGGCGAATTCGGTCGTCGAGACACCGCCTTCATCGGCTGTGATGGTGATGGTTGGACCCGCTCCGGCTGTTCCGCAGGCGCCGTCATTGTCCACGACAGTGGCGCTTGCCTTTGCAGCCGTGCCCACGGGCGAAGCCGGGGCCGTCAGGTTGTTCAAAGTTACCCGCCCGACGGTGTCGGTGCCGCCCGAATTGATCACCGTGCTGTAGGTCGCCACATACAGGTTACCTTTCGCGTCGAGGGCCAATTCCTTTGAGCCCTGCGTCGAAACGCCATACCCGCCCGTGAGATCGACAACTCCCTGAACATCCGGGAAGGCGAAGATTCCGTCATACTGAGTCGCGTAGTACAGGGTGCCATTTGGGTCAATAACGACGGCGTCCAACTCGTTGTCGTAGGAGTGCAACGCCGTGCCGACGTTTGTAAGCGTCTGCAGGACGGTCGGCTTCGTGGCAAAACCCGTCCCGGCCGTGAACGGCAACTCATTCAGGTTGGAGGTTGAGACTTCGTTGGCCGCCGGGAAGACGGAGTCCGTAAAGAACAGATTGCCCCAGGGGTCGAAGGCGAGTGCGCCGACGGGGTTGGGGTCAGCGTAAAGGGGTGTCGGAGCGCCATCCTTGAATTCGCATTTCGCGTTGCACTCAACTATATTGCTGACCGAACTGGAATAAACGGTGCTGATATAGAGGTTGCCGGACGGGTCGAATGCCATCGAAGAGATCCCAAACCAATAGCCATTAGCGCTGGTTTGCAGCCCTTGCCCAATCGTGCAGAGCGCCGTGTCGGTCCCTGTGCAAGTTGGCGGATTCGTGTTGCCCTGCGAACCCGTAATGGTCACCGGCGCATAGGCACCGTCAACGAAGGGAACCTTCAAAATGTACGGAGCATACATCTCTGAGATGTAGAGATTGCCCTGGCTGTCCATCGCGACGGAGCCAGGGCCGCTGCCGGACGTGAAAAGCGTCGAAACAGCGCCGGTCTGTCCGTTGATCAGCAGGATGTCGTTGCCGTAAGTGTTGCTAATTACAATGTTTCCGTTCGCATCCACGGCGAAGTTGTTGCCGGAAGGGTTATCGCCGGAGAGCGCACCGCCCCCTTGGAGCGTGTTCAGCCAAGTGACCTGGGTCGTGATAATGGGTGGCTTGGTCGGCCCGGCGCCGGCGCGTGCGACCGTTGCGCTGAGGCACATGGTCAGGACAGTGAGCAAGGCGACCCATACTCCTGTGCGTGACCGCGATGAGTTTCCAAATTTGTTGAACATGGCTTGCATCACTACTCCTCCGATCGGTTCGCTCCGTATGGGGAGAACCGCTTCCGTTGCGTTTGTCCCGCTGTGTGCTTCGATTCCGTGGTCACTCCACATCCCGGCCGGCCATGAAACCTTTCGCTGCGCCCGGTGGCCAGTGTCCACGACCTTCGATTGCGTTGAAGATTCATCTTCGTTTTTGAATTGCCGCCTTCGGCGCGGCTCGAACTGTACTTCCGTGCCCGCAGATTCCTTCTAAATGCCTACGGCCCAAAGTCATTCAGCATGCCCGGCAGCCTGGGTTCCAGCCCCTGCACAAACATGACTTAACCCCGCCGGCATTCCACGCGGCCTGGGGTGCGATTTTCAAATCGTGGTAACGTTATCCCACGCCATTCCGAGTTGTCAAGCACAACCCTAAACCGTTTTACAACGGGCTGAAAGCAGGTTTTGCGCGCCTGACCCGGCCGGTGTTTCGAATCGCGTCCGGTGCTCGTTTTCGCACCGCGCTCCCAGCTCCCGGCGCATCTTATTTGTTAAATCCAGCCGATAAGTCAATCCAACTCAACCGGTTACCGTGACTGTGTTGGCGACGCGCCTGGCCGCGCATTGCGCGGGGTGAAGCGGCGCACAAAAACCTACTGCGCCTTGGGAATCACGATATCGGTAATGGACCACGCCGGGACCGTTACCGTGAAGGCCGAACTCAGGTTGCCGAGCGGCGTCCTGCTCACCTGGCCGCCCGCTTTCAGCGTCTCCTGCCCATAGTCGAATCGGTTGCCCGTCGCGGCATACGTGCCGCCGTTGATCTTGATCCTCACCTCGGCGGCGGTCTTGCCGTCCTTGTTGATGAGCAGGATGCCGACGCCGCCATCCATCCGCTGCGTGGCATGAACCGCCAGCGAGGTACTGGACGAGGTGGTGGTGACAAACTTGTCGCCGGGCCGGTATGCGATTACGTGCAGCATCTGCATGCCGAAGTAACCGGCGCCGGGCTGATTACTTTCGTTGAGAAACGCGGGGTCGTGCAATTCAACCCAGTCGGTGTTGATGGTGCCGGACTCCGCCAGCAGGGCGAAGGCATCCGCGGCAAACAGCGTGTCGGCGATGGGATGCTCGACCTTGGCCCATTGAATAGGCGCCATCTGCGTGAAGGCCACGCGCGGGATGTGATCCGCCGGGCAGAATTTCTTGTCGTTGTAAATGATCTCGGTGAGAATCTTGCCGAGCTGCTCCTCGGGAGCGCGCAGCACGGAGTCGTCGTCGCGCACCTTGTAGTCCGGCGCCAGCGTGTCGCCCGGCCTCCACACCTGGGAGATGAAGTCGATGCTGGCGCAGGCCGCCTTGAGCACTTCGCCATTCCAATCGGGAGCGTAGTGGTAATCGTAAGGCCCCAGGGCCAGCGATGCGCCGATCCAGATAGTAGGATCTACCGCCTTCATGGCCTTCGCGTATTCGACCACGCGCGCGCCATAAAAAGCCGGCGACAGGTTGGGATTCTTGCGCCGCTTCTCATTGTCCTTTTCGCTGGCCGGATAAGGCGCGTGCAGATCTTCTTCGCTGTCGTGATGATCGCCGTAGTAATCGCCGTAGTAATAGCCGTTCTTGTAAACTTCGCTGCCGATCTCCCACAGCTTGATGGCCAGCGGCTTGGGGTGATCGGCGCGCAGCAGGTTCAGGCCGTCGTCAGTGGCCAGGGGCGCCTGGCTGCGCAGCGTGGCCCAGTAGCCCACTGTCTTCCAATCCTGGCCGGTAGAGTCTTTGCCGATCGCCTTGGTGTCGCCGGGGTCGCCATTGGCATAAGCAACCCAGGCCGCCGCTTCGGCCGGCTCGCCACCGCCGGTGCCCGCCGCATTGGAGCCGTAGTTGACCGTAATGATGGCCGTGCCCACCTTGTCAATGAACTGCGCCATGTGCCCCATGCTGTTTTCGGCGGGATAGGAGTGTTCCTTCTCCGGCTTGTAGTTCTCATAGCGCGTGCCGGTGTTGGTGGCCCAGTGGTAAAGGTCGGGATACGCGCCCGAGCCGCCGGGATAGCGGATGGTGTAGACCCCGGCGGCATGCAGATATTGCGCCACGATCGGCTTCGTCACCCCGGTGTCGTACACATCTGTGTAGATGCCCATGGTCTGAAAGGTCATGGGGTTGATCGGCTTGCTGACGTCGAGCTGCACGTTCACCGCTGTTTGGGCTGGCGCGAGCGTGGCTGCGCAAAGAGTGAGAGCCGCCGCGAGCTGCGCGGCACAGGAGCGATGCGAATGAATGCACTTCCGGGCGATGACCATGTGCGAATCCTTCTTGAGTTCCCCCGCGGGCGGACTTGCGGGTCCCTAGAAGTTATACTTCATCGTGATCTCGGCCACCCGCCGGCCAAACCGGAACTGAGCATACCCGAAATCCGGCGTGGTCGCGGCATTCTGCAGGGATGTTCCGGCAAAGCGCATCGTCTGTTCGGTGGGAAACTTGCTTGAAAAGCTGTAGTTCGCGCGGTTGATCACGTTGAAGGCCGAGAACATAAACTGAAAATCTTTGCGCTCGCCGGCTTTGAAGTCTTTGCCCAGCCGCAAATCGGTGTTGAAGTAGCCGGGCGCATGGATATAAGGCATGGCCGCCGGCCCATTCACGCCAAAGTCCGGCAGCGCAAAGCAGGCGCTGTTGATGAACTGGTGCTGGGCGTGTTTGAGGCCCTGGCGCGGATCGCACGTGAGCCTGGGCTGCAGCACCGCATCCGGTGTGCCGAGAAACGTAAGGTCGTTGATCTGGAACGTATTGGCAGCCGTGCCGACACATGGGTTGATGGCAGCGCCGACGCATGCCGGCTCAACCAACCCTCCGAATCCGAAGTTCGAGCCGAGCACGCGCTGGGCATTGGGGCCGCTCTGCACATTGACGATCCCCGACACCTCCCACAGATTGCCGAGGCCTCGGAGCAGCGCCGAGCCGTGTACCCAACTTCCCACGTTGTAAGAGTAAGTGCCGTTGACTACGTGCGAGCGGTCGTAGGCCAGGGGGCCGTAGTTAGGACGGATATTGCGCGAGTCGATCATGTTGCCGGTGTCGTACGCGCCAAAGATGCCCATATTCTTCGACCACGTGTAGTTGACGCTGTACATCGCCCGCCCCTGCGTCTTCTTGATCGAGGTCTGCAGTGCGTTGTAGTCCGAATAGAGGATGTGCCGCACCACGTTGACCTGCGTGTAGAAGGGATACGGGCGGAAGTCGTTGACGTGATCCTCGCTGGAGAATCCCTGCGGTGAATTGACCTCTCCGGTCAGCGGATCGGGATGGTAGAGCGCGCCCACCGGCAGGGAATTGATGTTCTCAATATCCGCCGGAAGCCCCTGCTGCCACTGGGTGAGCAGATGGCTGGCCTGGCTGCCCTGATAGGACATTTCAAACAGCGTGGCCGCATTCACCTGCTGCGAAAGGGTGAGGCTGTAGGTGTAGGTCAGCGGCTGCTCATGGTCGCCCTGCGCCAGCCCGAAGCCGAGGCCGGAGGTGCCCGCCATGCTGGAGTTGCCGCCGCTGATGCCGGCCGTTCCCGCGGCTACCAGGGCCGGAATGTCTCTCAGCATCAGCCCGCCGCCGCCCACCGACGCATACGTCTGGCCCTGCGAGGTGGCCTGCGTCTGATTCACGTCGTTCCAGGAATCGTGGGAGCGGTAAGCGCCGATGCCGCCGCGCACAAACGTCTTGCCATCGCCGTAAACGTCGTACGCGATGCCGAAGCGGGGCGAGAAGAATGCCCATGTCGAGCCTGCTCCGGAGTTCGGGACGCTCTTATCGATCGCATGCCAGGTGAAGCCGGGATTGGGCACCGAGGAACCGACGTCGCGCAGATTCGTAATGGAGGTTTGCTGCCGATAGAGACCTGCGTCCCACACGGCCATGCCCAGGCCGTGAGCGTCTTCCCAGGGCCCCACGTGGCCCAGGCGGAAACCGATATCCAGCGTCAACTGCTTGTTTACCTTCCAGGAGTCGGTGGCATAACTGTCCACGGTCCAGTAGTAAAGGTCGCTGTTGGTCTGGAAGTTATATTGGTTGAACTGCTGGATCTCGCCCTCCATGAAGCTGGCAAGATAGTTGCCGGGCTCGGGATAGTTGGCATAGGCATTGCCGGTTTTGGGGTCGGTGGGCTCGTAGATTCTGCTCCCGGATGGGCTGCCGAACGACGTGAGCTGGCCAAGGTAGTACTGCTGAATCTGCCCGTTCGAGGCCACATTCAGGTCGGTCTGGTTGTTGGTTGCACGCTCGAAGTAGAAACCGAACTTGAAGGTATGCGTCCTGACAACCTTGGTCACGTTATCGCCGCCGTTGGGGACGAACTTGTGCTGAAAGACGGGCGAAGAGTAGTCCGGAAACAGCGCCAGGGGCAGGCCATCGAAACCGTAGTCGTAAAGCTGCGGAAACTGCAGGGTCGGATAGATTCCCTGGTACGGATAGCCGATGCTGCTGCTCAGATTGGCTCCCTTTGTGCCGGGGGCGTTGTGCGACAGGTTGAGGTTGATGCCCCCAAACAGCTCGTTAGTCAGAGAGGAAGTCAGCACCTTTGTGAAGTTGAACGAGGCGGTATGGGAAAAGTCCTCACCCAGAATGCCGGAGGGGGTATTGATTTCGCCGAACGGTTGCTGCGGCGAGTAGAACAATTGCTGCGGGTTGCGCCCGTTGCTGTGCTGAAAATCATAAGCGACATAGAACTTCGAGTTATCCGAGATAGCGTAATCGACGCGCACCCGGGCCTGGTAGGAGCTGTTGTCCTGCAGGTTGACCTGCTGATAGTTGAAGACGCTCAGCTGCTCGCCGGTAGCGGTGCCGCTCGGATTGGAAAAGAAGGGCGTCCGATTGGGCAGCGGCATGAGCTTGTCGATCATGGCCATCGTTCCTGGATCGAGTTCGCTGCTTGGAATTTGCGAAACGGCGGAGCCCTGGGTGTAGTCGCCCGTAGTCACGATGGGCGGCCCGTCTCCCGATTGCACCGGCACGCCTTTGACCAGCTTCGGACTCAGGCCGGGCGTATTCCCGCCGGGCAGATTGCAGATGTTGATGTAGAGCGAGAGCGTGGCCGTGGACGACGTGTTGCAGGTGTTGCCATTGAGCGGGACACCGAAGTAATTCGCCGACATGTCGCCCTGGTTGAAGATGCCCTGGCGCATCATCGCTGTCGGTACCAGGGCATCCACCGTTGCACTGGCAGCGCTGCCGTAGGAGTAGACATTCTTTTGAACGTAATCCTCCGCGCCGGCAAAGAAGGTGAGCTTCCGGTTGTGGTTGAAGTTGGTGCCGGGGATGCGGACGGGGCCGCCGATGTTTCCGCCGGGATAGATATAACGATCCTGCGGCTTGATTTCGTGATCGTGCTTGCTGAACCAATCCTGGGTGTTCAACTGGTAGGTGCGCCCATAGACATAGAGGCCGCCGTGATACTCCGAGCCGCCGGACTTGCCCACCGCATTGATGACAATGGGGCCCTTGGCGCTGTCGGCGCCAAAGTTCGAGGTCTGCACCGTGACCTCCTGAACGTTGTCCATGTTTACTACCTGGTCGGAGCTGGATCCGTTGCCGGGGTCGGTGATGTTGACGCCGTCGCTGATGATGGAAATGCCCTCGGGCGACGAGCCATTGGCGGCATAGTTGCCAGTTTGTCCGCCGGCCACGCTAGGGTCGGGAGCGAGGTTATCCGCGCCGGAGCCCTGCGCCACCTGGGCAAAGCCCGGCAGCGTCTTGATCAGTTCCGTGACATCGCGTCCCTCGACGGGCAGATGCTTGATATCGTCGGCGGTGATGATGGCGCTGCGCTCGCCGCTGGTCAGGATGGTGCTGGGCGCGGCGTTCACAGTCACCGTGTCCTGCACGGTGCCGATCTTCATCTTGATATTGGTCAGGTTCTGCTGGTCGCCGGGGTGCAGCACGATGTCTTTTTCGACAAAGCTTTCGAAGCCTGTGCGCCGGATCGAGATGGAATAAGTCCCCGCCGGCACGGCGGTAAAGTTGAAGAAGCCGGCCGAGTTGCTGACGGTACTCCGTTCGTCCTTTGATGCCTGGTTTGTCAGGATGACTTTGGCGTCCGGAATCAGGGCCCCGGTGGGATCGCTCACGAATCCAGAGAGCGTCGCCGAGATGGTTTGAGCGCCGCTGGGCACGGAGACAAGCAGCAACATCAGCACGCCGGTCAATAAGGCCTTGAGCCTGAAACAAGACATCGCCATTTGCTCCATTAGCAATTGCAGGAATGTAACTGTGAGCGCTTGCCCGTGGGCGCCTGCAGCCGGGAAGATTCTGGTTGAAGCCACTCTGCCGGTCATCAAGATTTGTCGCCTCGCTCTCCGGACTTCCCGTAGCGGCCCGCACCCACGCGAATGCCGCGATGAATATGCGTCCGCTAGTTTACCGTCAAGGTGAACTGCAGGGTTTGTGCTGGTGGCGGGTTAGGAGTCGCTTTACTGGGCGTGATCGTTGCCGTAACCGTAAGGGTCGAGTTTCCGTTGGGAGTCTCAAACGTCCCCGCGCTCTTGCCGCATCCGCCGCTCCCCAGCACGCCAGCGCCCAGCAGAACCAGAAGGAGCATCGGCCAGCGCAAGGCTTTGAACCAGGCTTTGCCCTGCGCCCGCCGCATCGCTGCGCCAAAGAGCAGGCCCGGCAGCAACAGGCAGATGCCCAGCAATCGTGTCAGGCCACTCTGTGAGCCGGTGAGCGGGTTCGGTCCGAATCCCGCCGGCGTGGGCGGCTCAGGCGGAGGCTGGTCCGCCAGTACATTCAGCGCGATCTGCTGCGGCTGGCCCGGACTGGGCGCCGCAAAGGCCGGCGAGAACGAGCAGGTCGCGTAGATGGGTAGGCCGCTGCAGGCCAGGCTTATGTCGCTCGCCGAGGTGCACCCTGAACACCCGAAGCCCGCGATGGAAGCAAAGGTAAGCGTTACTGGAATTCCTGCCGTAATCCTGTTTGAGCTGGCGGTCATTTTGATGGTCGGCGCGGAAACCAGCAGCGCCACGCCCGCCGCCGAACTCGAGGCCGTGAAGTTTGTGTCGCCGTTGTACCTGGCCGTGATGTTGTAGTTGCCGGGAGGAATGGTGGAAGTGGCCAGCGTCGCCTCACCGCCTCCGTTCCCGCCTTCACCCGCCGTAGCCAGCACCGGGGCCGAGCCCAGGTTTGTGCTTCCGCTCAAGAAGGTCACGGTTCCCGTCGGCGTCCCAGGAACGGGCAGGGCAATGGTCACGCTCAAATCGACCAGCGTTCCCGGATTGACGGCAACCGGGTCCGACCACAGTTGCGCGCTGGCGAGGGTAACATCCGATGTCACGGTAGTGGCCGTGCCAATCACGATATCCAGGTTCGCGGATGCGCTGGAAGCGTAGTTGCTGTTGCCGCTGTAGCTGGCGCTGAGTACATGCTTGCCGCCGGTGAGCGCGGTCAGCGTGATCGATGCCGCGTTGGAGGCAAGCGGTACCGGCGTTTGCGGAACCGTATCCACAAAGAAGGTCACCGTCCCGGTCGGCGTGCCGATGCCGCCGCTTTGCGGAAGCAGCGTTGCGCTGACAGTGACCGGCTGCCCATAAGCTGGAGTCCCTTTAGGCGATGTGACCGCAATCGTCAGTGTGCTCTTGGTGAGCGCGGTTCCCGTGCCGCTGAACACAAGGCTGGCGGCAGCGCTGTTGGCTGCGTTGCTCTTGAAGGTCAGCGTATCGGTCAGCAATCCGCCGGTCTGGGGAGTAAAGATAGCCGCCACACTGCATGCTGCTCCGGGTTGGAGTGTTGCGCCGGACGCACAGGTCGACGAACTTTGCAAGGAGAAGCTGCTGGTATTTCCCGCCGCAGTGAAGTAGGGAGAATCGAAAACCAGCGCCGCGGTGCCTCCGTCCGAAACAGCGGCCGAGATTGCAGAACTGGACAGCTTCACGTTCACAAAGCCGAAGCTCACAAAGCCGGCGGTCCTCGTCATCTCGGCGACGGTCGAGTCCGCGCTGTCGGCCGCATAGAGGTTGCCGGCGCTGTCGAGCGCGATGGCCACTGGCTTGGCCACTGCGGTCGCCAGGGTGGTCTCGAAGTTCTTGTCGAGCACTCCGTCAATGCTGGGAATCCGCACGATGGCGCCGCTGCCGGTGTCGGCCGCATAGAGGCTGCCACCGGCGTCCACAGCCACGCCCGCCGCGGTCTTCAATCCAGTGAGGATCGTCAACTGCTGGCTGGTCGGAATGGCGATTTGCACCACATCGCCGCTTCCCACGTCGGAGACATAAAGGTTGCCCGCGTTATCGATGGCCACGGCAACCGGCGTTGTAAATCCGGAACCGATGGGAGTGATCAGGCTCCCCAGCGGCAGGCCGCCGGCGCTGGCAAGCAGGAGAACTCGGGAGTTGCCGCTGTCGGCAACGTACAAATGCCCAAGCGCGTCGATCGCCAGGCCCGACGCGCCCTTCAGCCCAGTTGCAATCACCACGGGCGTCCCGTAAGCGCCGCTCACCAGCGGCACTTCCGCAATCTGCCCGTTGCCCGAGTCGCCGACATAAAGATTGTCTGCGCCGTCGACAGTTACAGCAGTGGGCGTGTTGAATCCGTTTGCAACAACTACAGGCGTCGAGCCGCCTGGGGCCGTCCTATAGATCTCGCCAGTCGCCGAATCCGCAACGAACGTGTTGCCGCTGGCGTCCACGGCAATCGCGCTGGGCGAGGTCCAGCCGGAGCCGATCGCACCGATGGTGCCGGGATCGACGTTGAGTCCCGGCCCCGTTCCCGCGCCGGAGAGCGCCGCTTCCCCCAGCAGTTGCTTGGATGCGTTCAGCGCGCTCAGGACGCCGGACTGCGGTCCCGCGGCTGTCGCCTTGTAAGTGATACTCACATTGCAGTAATCCCCGGCCGCATAACTCTGCCCGGCAGTGCAGGCATTCGTACTCACGGCAAACGGCGAGGCAGACGCCGATCCTCCCAGCACGCTGAAACTGCCAAAGGTCTCCGGAGCCGTGAAGTAAAGGCTGAATTGCTGGGCTCCCGTGGTAGCGCCAATGTTACTTGCGCCCAGAGATAGATAGCCCACCCCCAGGTGGTTGATCGAGTTCTCATTGATGCCGACGAAGTAAATGTTGCCGTAGCCATCGATGGCCACGCCGTAGTAGGCGGTCGTGGAACCGGATTGGATCTCGGGACCGGTGATCAGCGTGTATTGATTCTGCGCGTTGCGCTCGCCGTTCAGATACGGTATCTCAACAATGCGCGCATTCCCGGTATCGCAGATGTAGAGATTCCCGATGGCATCGAGCGCGACCCCGGTTGGATCGCTCAGCCCATTGCCGATACTTGTGCCGGCGGCTCTTCCGCCCATGGTTGGCAGCGACGCGGCCGGATAGTAATACACGCCGGAACCGTCGGTGTAGTAGATATCCCCGGCCGGATCGGCAGCGATCTGCGCGCCTTGCGACTCCGGCAGCGAATCCACCGCCACGGTCAGGGTTCCATCCGCCAGCGAGATTTTGAGGACCCGATTCCTCGACCCTTGAGTTACCCCGTCTTTGTCATCCATCACATACAGGTTGCCGGCCCCATCCAGAACCGCATCCGACGGCTGTATGAAGTTACCGATCGGGGCCAGGTTCCAGTAGAAGTTGCACGGGCCTGTGTTTTGCGCCAGAGGCATCGTGCACTTCACCAGCGAGTTGGCATTCACGTTCGCGGCGTAAGTGTTATTCACGAATGGATCGTAGATAATGGCGCCCCCGCCCTGGCTCGGAATCCACAAGTTATCTTCCGCGTCGGCGAAAACTCCCGGGTTCGAGAAGCCGGTAAGATTCGTGAGCAGTGTTACCTGGGATCCACCCGTCGCGGGAATCTCAATCACATAGTCGGCATTGGAGTAATTCTTCGATTGAAAGAAGACATCGCCCCGGCTATTGGCTGCTATGCGCCCGGTGGTTGCCGCGTAGTCGGGGTTTTTGGTCAGTCCCGGCACGCTATTCACTGAAGAGACATAATTGGTGTAGGAGAAGATCGCGTCCGGCACCTGGCCGCTGGCGTTCAGCCTTGCGCCGCAGCAGAGTAGTGCCATTGCCATCCAGGCGCAGCCTGCGGTTGTGCCCCGGTTTCCGCCGCGATTCACATCGTTGGATCTCTGCATCCTGTCGCTCCCGGGAAAGCCTGTCCCGCGGGCCCTAAACCGGCCCCGCCTCTGCGCAATTCTCCGGCGCATCGCTCGCGCCATCCGCTCGTGAATGCGGCTGGGCATGGCCGGGCCTCGCCGGGATGAGCTCCTGTTCCAGTCTTACGAGGAAACGCGATCGCACCCCGGGGCCGGCGCAGAAAAAGGATGAGTCAGGTGCGGACAGTCTGAACCGAATAGACGTTACAACCTGCGATTGAAGCTTGTCAAGATATAAATAAAGCGATTTAATTGCGCAGATAAAGCGATTTAATGCGCGGCGCTTCCTGCCTCTGATACACGCTGCAGCCTTTTGTTTTGCTTCCGCCGATTCGCCTACGGCCGCTCACTTTTGATCGGATCGCAATTCGGCTGGCGGTCTCTGATGTCCTCTGACGAGCACGCAGCCGAAAGGAGAGCCAACTCGCGGTTAAGCGGCTCTCGCCAGTTTGAATTGAGTCATAGAGTGGGCTCGGGAGCTGGGTTTGCGGCGGGCGGCGGAATGGGCCTGTGCCTGGCGCGCAGATAAGCGACGAGCTGGGCAATTTCCTCGTCCGTCAGCGAGTCGCCGAAGGCCGGCATCTTCTGCCCGCCGTTGAGGATCTGGTTGGTGATCTTGGCAGGAGTCCAAAGCTTGCTTTTGGGCAGATCGGTGAGAGAGGGCGCCTTCTTGCCGCCGATGCCGCCTACGCCATGGCAGTGCGCGCAACCCTTGTCGCGAAAGAGAACCGCGCCCGCCTGCTCGTCGGCTTCGGTCTTGCCGCCAAAGAGGGCATACGCGGGGGCTGCGGCGAAGGCGGCAAGGACCAGGACGAGAACCGCGCAGAAGGAGTTCCAACGAGCAATCACATATTGAATCTTCTCATGAAGAGGTGCGCACGGCCTCATCCTTTGGGTGGTGTTCACGCGTGCGGTTCGGCGCGCGGGCCCGCGCCCCTGGGCCCTGAAGGCATTCGTTGTAGTCTGACTGGATATGACGGTGAAGGCGACCTTTTATGCGGGAGAGCTGCGGCGGGAACTGGCGCTGCGCAACCGGCGGTGGGCGCAGGGCCGGGCGCACGTTGAGAGCTATGGCAGCGAACCGGTGATTGTGTATGCGCCAGAACACGCCACCGGCGAAGACCCGTCTGACGAGACCTGTTCAAAAACTCAGAGGCACGGGAATTTCTTCGATCCTGCGTATGCGGCCATTGCGGCACGGCAGGAGTGGATGCGGCGCTTCGACAAAGTGCATGCCCAGGGGCGGTCGCTGCCGAGGGCGGAGTCAGGCCGGCGCTGGCGCGAGCTCGATTCGTCGATGAGTTCGGATGCGCTGCTGATGAACGTGTTCTGCACGCCGGGCGTTGCGGGGTCGCCCGCGGTGCGGCAGGCGCTTGGCGTGGATACGGATGCGGTGCCGGAGTTTGGCTGGAAGGCACGGGTGCCGCTGGCTGCAGGCAGGTTCGACCGCACGGAAGTGGACATGCGCTGGGGATCGCTGCTGGTTGAGGCCAAGCTGACCGAAGGGGATTTTCAAACGCGCGCCGCGGTGATTGTGGAGTGCTATAGGGACTTCGATACGGTGTTCGACCGGGAGCTGTTGCCGCGCGTCGAGCTGGTCCTGGCGCGGCGCCGCCAGGCGGTCGAGTTTCCCGAAGAGTTCACGCAGGAATGGGAACATGTTTCCGATGTTGAAGCAGCCACGGAGGTGGCGTCGGAGTTTCAGGCCGGCATTGTAGCGCGTGCGTGGGGTGCGGCTCCCGTCGAGCCCGCTTATGCGAGTTATCAGCTGATCCGCAATGTGCTTGCCGCGTACGCGGCGGGGTGCAGCTTTTGCGTGATCCACGATGCGCGCCGGCCCGATCTGCGCGAGGCCTGGTTTGAGGTGATGGCGGCGGTGAAGTCGGCGGAGATGCGCGTCCGGCTCAGGGTGCTGACCTGGCAGGAGCTGGCTGAGTTACTGCCGGAGGAGTTACAGGAGTTTCTGGATTGTAAGTACGGGATTAATGGGGCGGGACGCATAGCCTTACAAGTGGGAGACCTCAATGCTGAGTGAAGAGTTTCTATGCGAACTCAAGCGAAAGACCGAAGAGAATTGGCGCGCACGGTCAATCAATCCAACCATCTATGGATTTCAGTTTCAACCCGGTACAGGCTGGAATCCCGGTTTGTCAAACGAACAGATTCTGGCATATGAGCGGGCAGTTGGAGTTACATTCCCTTTTGATCTTAAGGCCCTGTTCCGCGTGATGAATGGGACAGATCTTCCGACATTGAACATTTACGGTGGTTCGGGCTATCCGAAGCGCGAGTCGGTTGGAGTCTACGTGTATCCTCGTGACCTCGAAGTTGTTCGAAAACTGATCTTGGATGCGAATGAAAACCGAGGAACCCTGAGGGCAACATTGACGAACGAGGGTTTTGACTTGGTGCCGACCTCCAAGCTCATGCCCATTTATGCTCATCGTTACGTGGTTTGCGATGGGGCCGAGAGCAGCGCTGTGCTTTCTATCTGGGATGCGAAGGATGCGATTGTCTACGGAAATTCCTTGCAGGAGTATCTGGAAAGGGAGTTTCTCGGAATTGAGTGGAGACCTGCCTAGAAGCCCGGCATATCTAGAAGGAGCGAACCCTAAAAACAGCTAACGCAGGTCCTTCGATTGCGCAGGTCGAAAATGCGCGGCCTGCTTGGCTCAGGATGACGGGTTTTGGGCGATTCCGACCTCGCCCTGATTCAAGCTCGAGTTGATTAGCAACTAGCGGCCGGCGCCGGGAATGTACTTGTATTCGATCTTCTGCGGCTCTTTGGGTTTGTCGCCGGTCAGGTCGTGGGTGTGCCAGACAACGCTTTCG
>Ga0326727_10015742_pt1 | contig 16133 bp, 14 predicted proteins | sample MB2enrmetagenome_FD_207643 | JGI IMG/M metagenome (GOLD analysis project Ga0326727, IMG submission 207643) | Lab enriched peat soil microbial communities from McLean, Ithaca, NY, United States - MB29MY | ecosystem: Environmental > Terrestrial > Soil > Wetlands > Peat | place: USA: New York...
ATCGTGTACATCCTTTGTTTGTTCATCGCCAATCTCTCTCTTCAAAAGGCTGAAGAGACGAAACACACCTGTCTATTGAATGTTCATATGTGTAGGCCTGAAAGCTCAACCTAGGGCGCACTTTTCGATTGACTGCTCTCGGACAAAACTATTAATCAAACGGCTGGGAAAACCGAAATTTGAAGCTAGATGCTTAGACGGAAGGCGACAGGGAGGGTTGTCGTCGTGGTTAGGGAAGTGATTCTCATCGGGATCGCGGCGGTTGCCTTCTTCACCAAAGATTCGCCTCTTCAGCTCTCTTGCCACCGCGGCAGTGAGCAGAGGCTCCCGAGCCTTCTTCTCTGATGGGACCAGAAGAGTATCTTGGCGTACCCGGTCACACTGGAGTGCGAGACGAACCCGTACCCAGAGCTTTTCCGTTGCAGGTGGCGCAGCGCGTTGTTCACACTCGAGTACTCGCTCCTCCAGCCGTCTATCTTCAGCTCTCTCAGCGATCTCAAAGCCAAGACTATCGTGCTCCTCCTGGGCTCGTTTCTGTTGGAAAGGCTAAAACGAGAGGATATTGGCCGCCACGGACGGGCCCGTAGCTCAGTACGGACAGAGTGGCAGCCCCCTAAGCTGTAGAGAGACTACTCGCAGACGCCGAGGGTTCAAATCCCTCCGGGCCCGCTTACAGTAACCTCAGAATGGGCTCCGATTGGCTGATGTAACCTAATTCTGACGATACTACCGCCTACTCAATTCCGCATTCGGCGCTTCCATGAGACCAGAGATTGATTTGGGATTCCTCGCGTTCAAAGCGGCCATTGTTGCATACCTTCGCTGGGGCCAGTTGCAATAGCCCGTCGGACATCGCAATAATCTCAAGAACGGTTGTTGCGCAAGTCTCGAACCGTCGCGCTCACTTCATCTCCTTCAGCGCTTCTTGGTTGAGATAGTACCTTCCGTTGATCTCTACGAAGACCCTCGTCCTCCCTTGCCTTCGTTTCATGATCCTCACAAACAACCGTGACAGCCCAAGCTCTTCGGCCGTCAGGGCTGTCTCCGGGCTGATTGCCCCCTTGGCCTGGAACGTCCTGATTATCTCGCTGATTCGCCCTCCGCCGAAGCTATCCGGCTCTTCCGGTTCCCGTTGCTCTCGTGGGGCCGCAGGCTGGGGCGGCGCCGCGGTTGGAGATGGGGCCCTCTCGACGGGTCGTTCAATCACGGGCGCAGGAGGCTGCGTCGGGGGACTTGGCTGTGGCACTGGCGCAGGTTTGACCGCCGCTGCACCGGGGCTCGGCCCTGCTGGCGGCACAAAGCCGCCCGTGGTCACCTGGGCGCCGGGTAGGGTTCGGTCCAGCTTCACGGTGAGCTTGGTCTTCTTCTTCACCGTGATTTTCACCGGGAGAGACGGGTCGTAGCCCTTGGCCACGACCAGGACCGTGTAATCACCCTTCTTCACGCCCTTGAAGGTTATCTTCCCATCCTTGTCGGTGTAGCCAGACAGTTTCTCGGGACCCTCGGTCGAGACCATTGCCTCGGGGATCGGCGTGAGTGTCTGGGAGTCCTCGGCTGTGGTGACCAAGTCTCGCCTGTTGCTGTACCACAGCAGGAGGATGAGGAACAGTATCACGACTATCGCCACGAAGAGCCAGTCAAACCAAGAGATGCCGGACTCGGTAGAGGTCGGGCTAGTGCTGACCGACATCGACGTGGTTGAGATGGATGTCGCGCCCGCTGTGAGAGTCACAGACTTCCAGTAGGCCTGGTTGGGACCAGGATGGACAACGACTGCCCCCTCCGCCTGTTCCATTATGACGTAGAAGGGACCGGTCCCGATGTTGGAGCTGTACGCGCCCAGGACCTGCCCTCCCTGGCTCACGGAGTACTGTGCGGTCCCTGAAGCGTCGACGGAGATCTGCACCGAGTAGGTGACGTTCACGCTCGGTGTCAGGTACAGCTTGGCCGATTTGGTCCAGTTGCCTGTGCCCAGCGCAGCCTTGGCATCGATGCCATAGTAGCACTGGCCCGACGGTACGCCGGCGTTCGCCGAGGTCCCACAGACCGTCGGGTCGCCGCAGTCGCCCTCGTGGCTGCAGTTGGTAGAGTTCAGGTTGCCGTAGATTAAGACGCCGGAGCTTGCGTTCGCCGTAGTCAGGGCGAAGCCGAACGTGTGACCGTTGGAGACGGTCCCCTCTACCACGGCGGTCGCGGTGAAGGGCGGCGTGAAGGACTCGAGGCTCTGGATCGTGCCAGCTTCATAACTCCCGTTAATCTGCGCTACCTCCATCCCCGCCGAAGAGAAGGCAGGTGCCAGCGCGACGAGCGAAGAGCCCACGTCCACAGATCCGAAGGCTGTGCCGACGGGCCCGTTGATCTGCCAGAGGCTCGCGTTGAGGCTGGTGTCTTGGGTGAAGTTGTCAGAGAGCAGAGGAGTTGCGGGAGCCGCGGATGCCGCCCCTGCTGAAGACAGGACGAACAGCGCGACGAAGGGAGAGGCAGTGAGCACAAGGAGCGTCAGCACTGCCGCAGCTTGGATAGACCTGTGCCGCTGGGTCAAATTCGCCAGCGGCGGTAGCGAAAGTGAGCTTACTTATTTTTTCCTTAGGGCCATGGAATCGCGCCCCCGTTTCACGGGATGAAGCATGCTTGGCGATTCCCTGCGGGCCCGCCTCATGCCTAGCAGGAGATTCATGGCCGACGGAGCAGCTTGCTGGCCAGGCACATCTTCAGGCGAGCCGTGCCCCGACACCCGCCGCGTACCCTTCGGGTCTAGGCAGGAGTAATCTCGAGGAAGACCTGCTTCTCGTTGCGCCGTATGAAGGTCCTTGAAAGCGCAAGCATCAGCCCATATTTCGACTTGAAAGCCTGCCTCAGGTCTGTGGAGGAATCGTCCTGCGAGATTGAGGCCACCCCGTCGACGTAGGGGCCCAGCGGCGTGCCGTTCATCTTGCAGGGAGCCAACGCGAGCTTCGGATTGTGACGGAGACGCTTGACCTTGCCGGATGCAGTCTCGGTCCAGACGTAGACGCGGCCATCCTTGAGCACAAACCACACAGGTGTGGGCACCTTCACGCCGCTGGATCTATAGGTCGTAACGCTCACGTACTTCTTTCCCTCAAGGGATTCAAAACTCATTTCAAGTCGCCGGTCTCGCCGGAGCCCCGCCAATATACCTATGCCTCGCACCTCCCCGTGTCTTCGCGGGAGAATCGCGCCGCGGCTAAGCATATATATCTCGCCCACCCATTTTGTCCATAGATGGTCGCTTTGCCCAAATCGAGCTCCGGAGCGGAGAATGCTTCGGATGAAGAAGGCCTCGACTCAATCCTGCTGGCGATTGAGAATCCCGTTAGGAGGAAGATAATCAGGAGGCTGAGCGCCCGGCCGAGCTACCAGCTTCAGATGTCGAAGGAACTGGGGTTCAGCCAGCAGCTCGTGGCGAAGCACCTCGATGCCATGGAAGATACAGGTCTGGTTTCGTCTCTGATGGAGGACAGCCCCCACGGACCGAGAAGGAGAGAGTACCTGCTCAACAAGAGCATATCGCTCAGCATAGACTTCGCTCCCAACCTGTTCAGGGCGAGGCTGTTCTCGTTCGACTCCCCAGAGTCCGAGGTCAGCGGGGACCCCAATGACCTGTTCAGGAGCCTCAGCGACGTCGCCCAACGCCCCGAGGAGAGCGGCAAGATGAAGCCCCTGGGCTCGCTTATCACGGAGATAGACAAGAGGCTGGCGAACATCCAGGATGAGAGGTCGGTGTTGCTCTACGTGAGGCACCTCGCCATGAAGGAGGTCGCCAAGGCAATCAGCGGGATGTCCATGGCCTGGGACGATAAGAAGGCCCTCTACCAGCTGATCAACGAGCGCGAAAACAGCGTAGAAGGGATTTCGAGGACCCTGAGGCTCAGAGAGGAATGGGTCCGCGGCGTGATAGCAAGCCTGCAGAAAAACATCTGAGCCTTCTCCTCAAAAAGAGGAGAAGGGGTGTCTTCCCCGTTGGAAGATAACGACTGATTATGCCTGGAAGGTTGTCTGCGGAACCCCGAGCTGCGTCTGCAGTGTCCTGATTCGCTCGGAGTACTCCTTCATCCTGACCGCATCGTTCTGGACCTTGGCGATCTTGTACGCCTTCCATGCCTTCCTCAGTGCCCCCCACGTCTGGCCGGTAGTGTATGTGCTCATCTTGTTCTACCTTGTGGTACCGAGCTGGTCGCGCCCGATATTTTGGAGACGGGGTCTACAGAACTTGAGCAGTCGATGCGAACAGATTCGACCAGCACAGGCCGCTACTGGGGTGAAGGAGCCACTGGCTCGTTCTCGGACTGCGTTTGCGAGTCGGTCAAGGCGGCTTGAGGAGCCTCCACAGCGGCATCCTGGACGGGTGGCGCCTCCACGGGCTTGGACACGGTCTGATCCATGATGGCCTGGGATATCTCTTCCCTCGTCTTGCCCTTCGTGTCGATATTGAGGGACCGGGCCATCTCGACGAGCATCTCGTCCGCGGACTTCTTGGGCGGGGACGGAAGCGGCGCTGGCATGGCAGCGCTCGGAGCGGGAGCGCCCGACCGAGCCGCGGTGGCCTTGGCAATCTCCGCCGGACTGGGGTTCCCGGGTATGCCGGCCGCTGTTCCTGCGCCGATTATGGCGTTGCTGATGGTGTCAAGGCTCAGGTTGCCGGTGTTGAGCCCCGTCTGCAGCTCCTTTGTGATTCCCTGGAGCTGCTTGGTCGCCCCGTCGAACTCTTTCTTTGCGGCAGCGAGCGTCTTCGCCATCTCCGGGATCTTGTCAGGGCCCCAGAGAAGAATCCCGGCCCCCATGACCAGGATGACACCCCACTCAAGCACGTCGAGCGCCATTGAACTTCGAAAATTTTCGAAGGCGCCCGTTATATAAGCAGAGTGGCTAGGATGAGCGAGCAGCCGCCGGGCCCGCTCAGGATGAGGCGTCGAGAGGTCCCCAATCAGAGAGTAATAGCCACATATACTTCGTCGGCGCTGGAATGACGCATGACAAAGGGGACACCGACTCCTAGAATTGAGCGACTCCGCAGAGCGGTCGTAAGGAGGGGGCTCGACGGCGTGGTCCTCGCGCCCGGACCGAACATCGAGTACTACACCGGCGTGCGTTCGCAGCTGCTGGAGAGGCCTTTCCTGTTCTTCCTGCCAAAGGACGGGGAGCCCCAGCTCGTGGCCCCGACGCTGGAGTCGGGACCCTACACGAAGTCTCCGGTCAAGATCAATTTGCACCGCTGGGACGACGCGGGAGGGCCGTCGGGGGCCTTCGCCTCGCTCCGGCGGCAAATCGACCTCTCAGGTGACTGGGGTTGCGAGGGACGCGTTCCCTTCGGGTACCTGACCCATGTTGTGGGCAATGACATGGAGTTCAGCTCCGCCGACCCCATGCTGCAGTCCATACGTGCAATCAAGGAGCCATCCGAACTAGACCTACTCAGGGAAGCCGGCAAGATACTCGGGAGGGCGTTTCTCAAGATACCCCAGCTGATGAAGGAGGGCATGACCGAGCTCGAGCTTTCCGGTGCCCTCCGCGAGGAGATATTCGCCTGCGGGGGAGAGACGGTCGACTTCTGCATGGTACAGGCCGGAGAGGACGCCGCCGATCCCCACTGGGCCTCCTCCAAGAGGAAGATTGTCGTCGGACTCGGAGTCGTGATCGACGCAGGCTGCACGCTTGCGGGCTACAACGCGGACATAACCAGGACATTCCTGATGGGCAAGAACCCTGAGCTCGAGGAGGGCTACGGCCATGTGCTCGAGGCCCAGAGGAGAGGCGTCAGGTCGGCTGGACCCGGGAAGAGGGTGGGGGAGGTGGATGCCGCGACCAGGGACCATCTCGAGGCGAAAGGTCTCGGCAGGTACTTCTTCCACAGGACCGGACACGGCCTGGGACTCGAGATTCATGAGGAACCCTACATCATCTCCGGAGGAAAGAACGAGCTCAGGGAGGGGATGGTCTTCACGGTGGAACCCGGAGTGTATCTGGCAGGGAGATATGGGGTCAGAATCGAGGACGACGTCATCGTTACCGCGGAGGGGCACGACGTCATGACCCGGTCGGTCCCGAAAGAGTTCGGATGGTGGAGGTAATAAGAAACCGCGAGGTCGCAGACCTCCTAGAGAGGCTCTCCCTCCTCTCGGAGGCGAGCGGCGACGACAGGTTCAAGGTGATAGCCTACAGAAGGGCGGCCACCAGCGTAAGGAACCTGGCCGAGGACATCGACGAGGTCCGAAGGCGCGGAGGGCTCACCGAGATACAGTACGTCGGCGAAGGGATAGCCAAGAAGATTGACGAGTACCTCGCGACCGGGAAGCTCGACTACCTCGAGAGGCTGGAGAAGAGGGTCCCCGAGGGTACCATCGAACTCATGCAGGTCCCCGGCATCGGGCCGCGGACCGCCCACAAGCTCTCCAAGGACCATGGAGTGAAGAGCATCGCCCAGCTCAAGGCAGAGCTCGAGGCCGGCAAGCTGACCGGCGCGCTGGGCGAGGTCATGTCAAAGAGGATTCTAGAGTCGATAGAGAAGATGAAGACCGGGCAACCTAGGATGCTGCTCGTCGAAGCCCTCTTCCTCTCGCAGGACCTCGTGAGTTACTTCACGACCCGCGGCCTGAGGGTCGACGTGGCGGGGAGCCTGAGGAGGGGGAGGAGCACCGTGGGGGACATCGACATCCTGTGCGGCGATGGTGAAGCTGCGGAGCTCCTCATGGGGTACCCTGGCGTCGACAGGGCGCTCGAGAAGGGATCCACGAGGACGAGCGTCCTCCTGAAGAACGGAGTCCAGGTCGACGTCAGGGTCGTAAGAGAGGAGGAGTACGGGGCCGCTCTTCTTTACTTCACCGGGTCGAAGGAGCACAACATTGCGCTGCGCAACCTTTCCATCGAGAAGGGTCTGAAGCTGAACGAATACGGTCTCTTCGAGCTGAAGACAGGGGAGAGAATCGCAGGAAGGACCGAGAAGGAGGTCTACCAGAAGCTCGGACTTGCGTTCATACCACCCGAGCTCAGGGAGGCGACCGGGGAGCTGGAGGCTGCGGAGAAGGGGAAGCTCCCGGCCCTCGTCGAAGCCCGGGACCTCAGGGGAGACCTCCAGATGCACAGCACGTGGAGCGACGGCGCCGACGAGCTGGAGCAGATGGCGCGGGCGGCGAAGGAGAGAGGATACGAGTACATCGCGTTCACGGACCACTCGTACTCCGTGGGGATAGCGAACGGCCTCTCCGAGGAGCGGTTTAGAAGGCAGTGGGACGTCATAGACCAGCTGAACGAAGAACTGAAGCCCTTCAGGATACTCAAAGGTGTCGAGGCGGAGGTCAGGTCCGACGGCGGCCTGGACTATGACCGCGAATTCCTGGAGAACTTCGACATGGTGGGGGCCTCCATCCACCAGGCCTACCGCCAGACCCCCGAGAAGCTCACGGACCGGGCGGTCAAGGCTCTCTCCCATGCCTGCGTCGACGTCCTCTTCCATCCCACCAACAGGCTGATCGGCAGGAGGGAGGGGAACCCCATCGACCTGCCCAGGGTGATTGCCACAGCCAGGGAGAACGGCAAGATGCTGGAGATAGACGGCTCCCCGACAAGGCTCGACCTGGACGAGGTCTGGGCCAGGAAGGCCATGGAGGAGGGGGTGACGCTGCTCGTCGACTCCGACGCCCATAGCACAGGGGAGCTCGAGAACGTGAAGTACGGAACGATTGTCGCCCGGAGGGCCTGGCTGGAGAAGAAGGATGTCGCGAACACGCTGCCTCTGAAGAGTCTGCTCAGGAAGCTGAGCTGAGCTTCGAAACGCTTTTCACCCTAGCCAAGGGGCCAAGCAATCGCGGGGGTAGTCAAGCCTGGCCAACGACGTCGCATGACGTTGGAGACGTGGGACTTAAGGCCGCAGGAGATAGGACTCGTCGAGATATCCCATCCCCTAGGGGTTCGTGGGTTCGAATCCCACCCCCCGCACTAGAGCTGGCGTATCATGCTTGGCCGACACCGATCACTCTCCCAAATCAACGACTCGTCGACGATGAAGGAGGTGCGCGTTCGATGACTCAGGAATCAGACAGTTTCAGATGCTGCGATTCCTTCGTTTGGTCTTGGCCTTTCTTGCCCTGTCTCTTTCCGCGGCGGCCTGAGTAAACAGTTCTCGAGCCAGTGCCAATCCTTGGGCAATTTCCCCAAAATTGGTCTTTTTTCCGTTGATGGCGGCTGGCTTAAACTCTATTTCGCCCGCTGGGGAAAAGTCATCTTCAGAAACCACTATCCCGAACGTGCGTCCTATTTCTGGTTCAATGACAGCCTCGAGAGGATGGTCAAGCCTTTCCTTGACATCGATACGGAGAATCTTCATGGGGTCTTGCCCCGGGCCTATTTCTCCCAGAGCGATGACGATTATTTCTCGCTGGTCGAAGGCGTTGATGGCAGAGTAAAGCTTGGCGGGAGTCCCAAAACCGACTGTATGGTACCAAGCCTTCCGAAAATCCTCGTATGTCTTGCCTTTCTTCAGCCTCCTGGTGAGGATTGAAACTACCAACATGGCTCTGTCCCCGATTTCATCGTCGTCGCCGGCATATAAGAATCCAGTTGAGACGACGCCCCGAAGATATCAAAGGCTTGCCATGGACACAACGCGGAAAGGCGTTTCCTGTTCGTCGAGAAACAGTGGCTAGGTAGCTCTTGCGCTTTAGCCGGTGAACCTCAAATCATTCAGGGGTGTGAGACGCTTCGAAACCCCGACCTGAGATCGAATCACTCAATCGTTCAAAACGATGGAGCCGAAGCATACTAATCAAAGCCCACCTGGCCCGCTGCATCCTAGGCGCTAGGCGCCCTCCCTCTTTTCTTGCCTGGAGCGACCAGGGAGGTTCATTTCGAGGCCGACGGCGCTGTGAGTTGCTCGCCGACCTGCTTGCCTCCAACTCGGACCAGCCATGTCCCTAGGCACGCGGCGGTCTTCCCAACTGGAACCCGAGAACCTTCCTGAGGCGCTTGTACCCCCTCCGGACCGTGGTCTCCCTCACCCCTGCCGCCTCCGCGACGCTCTGTTGCGTCAGCGACTGGCCGTCGAGCAGCGATGCCAGATAGAGCGCCGAAGCCGCGAGCCCGGTTGAGTGCACCCCAGCCGTGATTCCCGCCTTCGCGGCTTTGGACAGTGTCTCCCGGGCGACCGCCTCCACCTCTGGGCTCACCTTCGCTCTGGATGCAATCCTCGCCAGGCACTCCGCGGGGTCGGCGACCGGGATCTTCAGGTCAAGTTCGTTGACGAGCAGTCTGTAGCACTTGGCCAGTTCCGTCTTGCCCACGCCGCTGGCCAACGCAACGTCTTCGAGCGATATCGGGGCGTCCCTCATCCTGCACGCCGCGTAGAACGATGAGGCTGAGATCAGGGCGAGAGACCTTCTGTTCACCCTGACCTTCTCCAGACCGCTCTTGCATATGCTACCCGCCTCATCCATCACCGCGTCAGGAAGTGAGAGTTTTCTAGAGAGAGCGTTCAGATCTCCGAGGGAAACCCCCACTTCATCTCTGCTTGGCCGATGGTCTCTTGACCACATAGCCTATCGCAAGTCCAGCCAGAAGTAGCACGGCCATGGCTGCGTATGCCCAGCTGGGTATGACAGAAGTGGTCTGCGTCACCGTGCTAGTGCTGGTGATGGTGCTCGGAGGCGCGGTCGTCGTGGAGGTCGTTGTGATGGTGCTCGGAGGCGCGGTCGTCGTGGAGGTCGTTGTGCTGATTACATTCTGGGTGCTGGTCACTGTCTTGGTTGTTGTCTGAGTTGTAGGCGGGGCGGTCGATGTGACAGTCACGGTCGTGGAGGTCGTTGTGCTTGTTGAGGCCGCCTGGGGCCCGGTGTACGTGAACTGAGCCATGGCCTGTACGATGGCGGTTGACTTGGGTGCATACCAGGTCGCGTTGACAGTGTACATCCCACCTACCCATTCCCAGTATGTCGAACCTGTGGTGAAGTTGGCACTTGCCGTGCCGGTAGCCGAGACCGGCACAGAATCAGTGAAGAGCGGCGTCCCGTAGGGATTCGTGACCGTCAGCAAGACCGAAGTCCCGGACCCCGGACCCGGAGTGATTGTCACCGTTATGACACAGAGCTGCGTGTTCTGGTAGCTCGCGGCATTAGTGACGACCTTGAGGGTGTAGCCAGTCCCTGTTCCAGTGCTGGTCGTGGCGGTGGAGGAGGTGGTCGAAGAGGTGGTGGAATGGGACGCGGTGGTGCTTGAGGTGGTGGAGCTGGTCGTGCTACTGGTCGTGGAGGAGGTGGTGCTGGTGGTGGTGCTTGAGGTGGTGGAGCTGGTCGTGCTACTGGTCGTGGAGGAGGTGGTGGTGCTTGTGGAGTGGGACGAGGTGGTGCTGCTTGTGGTAGAACTGGTGGTAGAGCTCGTTGTACTGGAGGTCGTTGAGGAGCCGGTGAAGGTGCTTCCGCTGAAGGTCAGAGTGTAGCCGCTCATCGAGGTAGCGTCATGGTCCCCAGGGCTGCTGAACTCCCCGATTGCGAACCCTATCTCAATCGTGGAGCCGATCCCAAGCGTGGGGAAGTCGTACGGGGAGGCGTTCTTCAGGGTGAACGGGCGGTAGCACTGTACGATGTATGTCGATCCCGTCAGCGTCAGCGCACCGCACACAGACTGGGTAGCGTAGCCGAGGGACTCCACCGTCGTCGGCGTCTGGTCTCCCGTAGAGATGAACTCGTCGACCGAATGGCCAACCGTGTTCTGGAACGAGGGGCTGCCGAGAATCATTATTGTGGGCGTGGTCGGGGTCCCCATCTCCCCGTTGTTACTCAGAGGACCGAGCTCTATGCCTCCGAAGCAGAAGTTGTCCGAGCAGATCGCGCCCGAGGTCTGCCACATCATCAGGAAGAGCCATCCCGTCCCGTTCTGTTTCACTGCGAAGGACAGTCCCGACTGGGGCTCCACTATGGTAGGAGTGTCTTTCCACGAAGAGGGGGAGTACGCGCCCTTTACGTTGACCGCTATGGTGGACTTGTAGGCCGTGATTGCCGTCACAGATGCGCGCGCTGTCCCGACCGCCAAGGTTGATGCCAGCATTGCCACGATGATCAGGGCGGCCAGGATTCCGGCGGACCTTCTTCTAGTCATCACTTGTCATCACTTCACTTGTCTCTTGTCGTGAGAAGATCATAGGGAGGGGGAGAGGAGCTCCCCCGACCTGATGAATCTCTCCCATAGGCTACAGTGGGGATTCCTGAGCGGCTGTCGCTCCGGCGATGCGGCCGAAGATGAAACACTTGGTCATGCCGTGCATGCAACCCACCTGTGCATCTTCGCCTGCCGCATAGAAGTGCGGGATGACGTTGGCGTCCATGTCGATCACCTGGCTCTGGGCGTTTATTCGGAGTCCGGCGTACCAGTCGCGCGTGACGATGGGGTGGAACGCTGCGTAGTAGGGCGGTGTGTTAATCTGGGCGGTCAGCAGGCTCACCGGCTTGCCGAAGTCGGTGTCCGCCCCTGCGGCGACGAAGCCGTTGTACCTCGTGATCGTGGCCTGCAGCGTGGCCCCGTTCATCGGGGTCGTCTGGAACGAGTTGAGGTTAATCTGCTGGGCGAGGGTCGGGATGTCGTTCGCCTCGAAGAAGAAGAACGGGTCGGTGTATGGGTACCCGAGGGTCCAGCCCTCCCTCTTGAGCGCGGCCGAGTCGAAGATCGACCAGATGGGGCCTGCGGCCCAGTCGGGGGCTGTCGAAGCCGCGTTGATGGCCATTGCGGCATCGATCCACGTGTAGTTGTAGTCGGCCTCGTTGTCGAACCTCACGCCGGCCATGTTCACGTCGATGAAGTCGCCGTAGCTCGCAATTGGGTACAGACCTTCTGCGCGGAAGGCCGGGAAGACCGGGCTGCTGGGTGCCATGTTCATGGGGCCGTAGTGGGCGTACTGGGCGCCCAGCGCAGTGAGCTTGGTTAGCTCCGTGTCATTCTCGGCCGTCTCGTTGGCGACCGCCCACTTAGCGGCGCCGATCCTGCGCGCCGCGTACTCGCCGTCTCCTGTCTGGAAGCTGTACGGGTCGCCCACGCAGGCGTATACGGCTGTTAGCCTGGGGTCAACTTCCCTGCGGCGGTTGACGTTGCTGCTGGAGCCTCCGGTGCAGACGATGACTGCCTTGTTCGCCTTGATGAACGCGGTCGGGATGTCCAGGGTGATGTTACCCTGGGAGAGGTACGACTGCAGCGGTGTTGTGCTGCCCGGCATGATCCTGCCCCCGGTTGCGGCTGCCGTGATCCCGGTCACGTTTCCGGAGTAGGGCCCCTCCCTGATGACGCTGGTCATCTTCCAGTTCAGGAGGAACTGCACGCCGAGCGCTCGGGCTTGGGCCTCGAGCGGTCTTGCGAAGGCAGTCCCCTTGGCTCCCCCCGGAGCCATCGCGCTCGCCGTGAAGGTTGACGCGCCGTTCCAGTACCCTGTCTCGGTCCTCGGAGTGTTCGACGCGAAGGTGGCGTTCCCCCCGGTTGTCGGGGGAGTGTTTGGCAGCACCGTGCACGTGAACTGGACCCCGTTTGCCAAGAGCCAGTCCCACGTCGGGACGCTCTGGTCGGCCAGGACTCGGTACAGGTCACGTGGGACATAGTGCGTTCCAAGCTGCGGCTGGCCGTTCCCAGTGTTAGGCACATAGGATGCGGGAACGGTATACGCAGGATATGGATTGATTGCGGTGCTGCAGTAGCCCCTTGCAGGGCTGCACAGGTCCTGGAAGAGCAGGTCCGGGGAGTCGACTATGCCGTAGGCAATCTGTGCAGAATTCCCACCACCGAAATATGGGGCGCCTCCGTTCAGGATGCACTTGCCTCCGATGTCGTAGTTTTCTTCCACGATGAGGACGGACGTCGCGCCTCCCTCGACTGCGGCAATCGCGGCGCACAGGCCTGCGGCTCCTGCTCCGACAATCACCACATCGGCGGTGTAGTCCCAAGATGCGGGGGTGCCATAGGGCTGCGTGGGCGTGGGCACGAACGCGGACTGCGCGCTCAGGGGCACACTGGCCGCCTTGACTCCCGTTGCCGGCTCTTCCACTTTGGCTCTAGCGGCCTCTGCGGATCCGGTCAGCTTCGGCGCCAGAATCGCTCCTGCACCGAGTGCGGCGGCTCCTCCGGCCGCCACTCCTATTAGCTGTCTCCTCGACAGTTTCTTTTCCGACATCGATTCTTCGGTCAATCGTTTAGCCTTACACCTCTGCTCTGGCAGCACATATAACGGGGATGAGTTAATTGGAGACCACCGTATCCACTTGTAGTGAGGCGGAGTCAGACTAAAATACAACGACGTGATACACAGACAGGGGGTAGTAATGACCGACTTTGAACCCGAGTCCAAGAAGGCAAGCGTCCCCGCGCATCTCAGGGTCTGGAAGGATGTGTACGACTCACTTGCCGAGGAGGCAAGGACGCGCAGGGTTAGCCTGAACACGATTGTCAACCTTGTGCTCTCAACTCACACGCGCGACGACCTCCAGCTGGAGGAGGGGGGGTTGGTGAAGATTACGAAGAGCACGCTCCGCGCGGCCCTGAGCCTGATTCCTGATGACAAGCTCAGAGAATTCGGAAGGTTGACGGCAGAGAGCGGTGCGGATGCGAGGATGCTCGCCAGGAGCAATACCATCAGTCCCGATACAATTCTGGAAGAGTTGCGCCTCTTCTCCAGGACTGGCCTGTACTCCATGAGCGAGACGAGCAAGGGAGGAGCGAGAATCATCTCATTGACACACGACTTCGGGCCGCGGGAGTCCGTAGCGCTCGGCGCGTTCGTGGATACCATCTTCGCGATGGTTGAGTTTCATCCCAGGATCAAGACTACGAACACTTCGATTACTTTCGAGGTCAAGTACGTCAAGAACGAGACGGCCGCGGCGGAGGCGAGGAGTCTCGAGGGCGAGGCCGCGCGTGTTTCAGCCAGGGGGCACTACGTCGCGGACCGGCAGTGAAGTCGTAGACCCAACTCCTCCTCGCGGTTGCCCACGTCTGCGATAGCTTCGGCAGCCAATCGTGTGCGCTAACTTCCGCAACAAAAAATTTTTTATGGCGGAGGCCGGACCTTCCGCCAGGCTTGGCTCAGAACGCCCGCAAGATCGTACTAGTCGATTTGGAGACTGAGAACACCGGAATGGATGCCATGGCAGACAGCAGGCGCATCATCTCTATCCAGATTGGCGACTCGACGAGACAGGATCTCTACTACGCCGATGCCAGCGTTGGTGAACGGTCATTGCTTCAGGCCTCCATCCAGGTCAGGATGCTCATCAAGCAGGGGTATGTCTTCGCGGGTTACAACGTGAAGGGATTCGAGGTGCCCATTCTCAAGAAATACCTAGGTCTGACGATACCCGAAGTAAACGTCATGGACCTTAGAGACATGGAAGGCGTCAAGAGACTGCAACAAGAGACAGGCAAGAAGGTTCTCGAATTGAAGGAGGTCTGCAGTGCGTATGGGATACTTCCCGACCACAGGCGCCCCATGGATGAGAAGGCTGAGTTGATCAAGAAGAAGCCGGAAGTGCTGGCGCAGGCAAACGAGGCGGCCAGGGAGCTCGTGGCCAAGGGCTGGAATTCTGAGTCCTCCTTGAAGTATGCACTCGACACGATGGCCGCAGGTCGCGCGATGCTCGAATCGTACGAGGAGTTCGTCCAGAAAGGCGGCGCAACAGACACCCTCTTCCATAAGTTCGCGGTCGGCGAAGTGATTTACGAACACCGACTTCTCCAAGCGCTGCAGCAGCCAACTGAACCATCACCAGCCAATCCTCGCGCCTAGGCTGCGCTGCCAGCCGAGAATGTAGACGTCAACGGTCTGGATGTGCACAGGCTCTGCCTCGGTCGAAGTGCCTGCCACAGCGAGGTACGCCAGCACGTGGCCTAACCCTCGTGAAGGTGCCCGACCACTGCGTTAGTAGCCAGGGGCGCTGGCCTGAGGCGGAGCCGTTGCAGGGTGGGGGACCATCTCGCGACCGCCCTTCCTGCCCACTGCGGCGGCGACCAGGACGAGCGCTATGACGGCGGCGAGGCCAAGGAGACCGATGGTCAAGGACCTGACGTCGCTCGTCAGCGTGCCTATCGTGCTCTGGTCGGAATTCACTCGCGAGCTGAGACTCCCGATGGTGCTGTTGGCGGCGGAGACCTGCGAGTTCAGGGAACCAATCGTGCTGCTGAGCGTGCCCTCGGAGCTGAAGCTCACCGCCACCGTTGATGACAGCCCATCGTCCTGCGTGGCGACCACGCTGAGCGTGTGGACACCTAGGGAAAGCGACGCAGAGTCAAGCGGGAAGTTGTAGGAAGACACGCCTCCGTTCAGCTTGGCGACCAACTCGCCGTCCAAGTAGACGGATATGGAGCTGACCTGCTGGCCGGATACCGTGAGGGCCCCCGATGAACCGTCGTAGTTCTGGCCCTGGACAGGCGACTGGACCGAAATGACCGGGAGGGAGGGAGTCACCTGCTGGTATGTCGAGCCGACAAGCGTGGCCGTCGAACCGGTCAGCTGCAGGGAGCCCAGGCTGGACTGTTGGATTGCGACCTTGCTGTTCGACGCGACCAGGTTCCCACCCGACACCCCCGTGATGACGGCCTGGGCGTCCATGAGGGAGAGCGTGCCCTGTATCTGGGAATCCGAGATCGTGAAGGTGCCGCCCTCGAGGGTTGTCGAGCCCAGGAAGAGGTCGCCCGTCAGAGACATGGAGCCCGCCACCGTGTCGTTCACAAACGCCACCTGGGACGTCTGCGGGACTGAGGTGAGGTCCTGCCCCTCCAGGTAGAGATAGGGCTGTACCGTGAACCCCAGCTGGGTCGAGATGTCGGTCGAAGAGGGAACGCCGTCAGCGGACAGCCCCGATACGAAGACGTCGTAGGGGCCGCTAAGATACAGCGCTCCCTGGTCTATCTGGACCGTCCCTCCCGAGTTGTAGGCTGAAGGGAGGGTCACGTTCCCGGACCAGAGGCCCGTCGCCGCATCATACCAGAGCGGGGCCTGTATCGTCTGGGTGAGCACGTTGTACGAATTTTGCAGGTCGGTCGGATAGACCGCGGCAGAGTACATGCCGTACTTCACACTGGTGCCGTTCGAGTAGTCAATCTTCGCGGAGACCACCACCGTCTGACCTTCGTAGTACGCCGACGGGGAGATCGAG
>Ga0326727_10015744_pt1 | contig 16132 bp, 11 predicted proteins | sample MB2enrmetagenome_FD_207643 | JGI IMG/M metagenome (GOLD analysis project Ga0326727, IMG submission 207643) | Lab enriched peat soil microbial communities from McLean, Ithaca, NY, United States - MB29MY | ecosystem: Environmental > Terrestrial > Soil > Wetlands > Peat | place: USA: New York...
TGGAGTAACCCTTTTGCCGGTGTTCCGGCCGTGCTGTGGACCCCGCTGATCCAAGCCAGCAGCGTCGGCGTTGGCGTGCAGAACAATCAATTTGGGTTCAACATCAACTGGGCCAGTGGCCAGGTCATCCTGGTGGAAGCCTGCACCAATCTGGCCAGCCCTGTTTGGACTCCGCTCCAGACTTTCACGCTCACCAACAGTTTCTATTTCAGCGATTATCTGTGGACGAATTACTCCAGCCGCTATTACCGCCTCAGCTCCCCATGACTGCGGGTGCGCCTGGCAGTTCAAAGAATCCATCGACAAGGCCCACGTCCAAGGCTTGCTCCACGTTGAAGAAAACACTCTCTTTTGGATCCAACCATGATTGTCTGGCGGGTTTGGAGCGGTGATTTCAGGCGGCGGCTCTTTACAAATCCCGGCTTCACTTGTAATTGATGCCGCGGCGCGATTCAGTTAGCGTGCCCATGCAACCATGAAACGAACCAAGCGCAGCAAACGCATCCGCCTCTTCCTCATCGGCGGCCTCTCCGCGGGCGCGCTGGTCAGTTGCACACCCGCCGGAGGCCCTCGTCTCAGCGCGGACAACGTTTATACCAATAATTTCTTCGTGCCGGGCGTCGGCTATTATCATGCGCCGTTTTGCGCCTGGTACTCGCTGCCCTACAATTACTTTGACCCAAAGACCAAACGCTACTTTTACGGCGGCCAATGGGGGGCGACGCCCTTCGAGAGCATCACCAATGTTTCCTCCCCGTCCTCCGCAACCGCATTTTCGGCCCAAGCCCGCCGAACGGACATCGCCCGCGGCGGCTTCGGCTGCACGGGGGGGAATTATCGTTATATCCACGCCTGATGCAACGCCACCTCTGCCAAGCGCGTCCCGACTGGCCCACAAAGGTCGAAAGCATCGGCCTGACCTATCATTCCCACGACGCCGGCCCGTATTGGGACGAGACGGCCTGCTACCAATTGACAGCGCGGGAAGTCGATGTTCTGGAGGCGGCCGCCAATTCGCTTCATTTCCTGTGCATCGACGCCGCCGAGGCGGTGATCAAGAACAATTGGTGGCCGCGCCTGGGCATTGCGCCGGCCGCCATCCCCGCCATTCTCAATTCGTGGGAACGGGACGACTTCAGCCTGTATGGGCGTTTCGATTTGAGCTACGACGGGCTGACGCCGCCCAAACTTCTGGAATACAACGCGGACACCCCCACCGCGCTGGTCGAAGCCGCGGTGGCGCAATGGTTCTGGTTGCAGGACACGCATCCCCGCGCCGACCAATTCAATTCCATCCACGAGCGCCTCATTGCCGCCTGGCGAAAGTGGCGCGGCAAAACCATTCACTTCGCCAGCATCAAGGAGCACGCGGAGGATGAGATGACGGTCCTTTACCTGCGCGACACCTGCGAGCAGGCCGGCGTGGCCACCCGCCCGGTCTTCATTGAGGACATCGGCTGGGACGCGCGTCAATATAAGTTTGTGGACCTGGACTGCGTGGGCATCGAGCGCTGCTTCAAGCTCTATCCCTGGGAATGGCTCTGGGCCGAGGAATTTGGCGTTCACCTGGCCAAGGAACCGGTTCAATTCATCGAGCCTGCGTGGAAGATGCTCCTGAGCAACAAAGGGCTGCTGCCTGTTTTGTGGGAACTCTTTCCCGGCCATCCCAATCTTTTGCCCGCCTACGCCGAGCCGGGTCCGCTGGGCGGGCGTTACGTCCGCAAACCCATTCTAAGCCGCGAAGGCGCCAACATCGCGTGGGTGGAGGGCGGTGTGGTGGTCGAGGAAACCGGCGGCGAATATGGGGAGCAAGGCCACGTCTATCAGGCCCCGGCGCATTTGCCCGACTTCGGCGGCCATCACCCCGTCTTCGGCGTCTGGGTGGTGGACCACGAGGCGGCGGGGTTGGGCATCCGCGAAGACACGGTGCGAATCACCGGCAATCTCAGCCGCTTCATTCCACATTTTTTTACTTGATATGAGCTTTGCCAACCCCACCTCCATCCGCCCCGGCATGGCTGCGACTTTTCTGGGCAAAACCTATCGCGTCACGGGCCGCGCCGTGCTGGGAGTGGTGGAAGAGGGCCGCAAGTATTATTGGAACGAATACTACCTGGAAACCGCCGGCAACGAATGGGCCACGCTCGTATTTGACCAGTCGGAGCACGGCCAATGGCGTCTGTTCACCCTGTTCGAGCCGGACTTCCCGATCACCGCCGCCGACGCCGCCACCAAGGTCCAGGGCGACCCCCTGAACCTGGACGGCACGCAGGTCTTTGTGACGCTGGTGGACACTTCCACCGTCTATTACACCGAAGGCCGGACTATTGAAGGGGTCGAGGTCGGCAGTGTCGCCCGCTATTTCAACGCCGAGGCGGGGCCAAAGATGATCGTCGTCAGTTGGACGGGCGACGAAGTTGAATGTTACGACGGCACGGCGATGAGCGCGCGAACGGTAGCGTCCGCGTTCGGCCTGCAGGGCGCGGCGTTGTTGAAATTCGCGCTGACGGGGGGCAGGAATGTATTTGGCGCGGCCGTGCTGGTCCCGGCCGCGCTCATTTTCCTCGCCTTCGTGATTATCCCGATGGGGATATGGTCCACTGCGATTCGCGCCGGCCGTCCGCCCGCCGTGATGGTCCTCAAAGCCACCCCGCCGCCGTTGCCCTCCGACGCTTCCGGCGTTTTGAATGGGACAAACTACCGCATCACCGGCCACACGCTGATGGAAATCGCCCAAGTGGACCGGCGCATTCAACGCCACGACTACAGCCTCCGCGACGACGACGGCAACGCCGCGTTGCTGGCGCGCGACGCCACGCCGGACGCCAAAGCCTGGCTTCTCTTCACTCCGATGCAGCCGCAAACGCCGCTGACCCCGCCCCAGGCGGGGAACATTTGCGTGGGTCAAACCGTATGGGTCGATGGGATCGCCGCTCGCGTGACTGAACTTTTCCGCTGCACGGTCCGCCAGACTGACAACACGGACTCATTGGCGCTCCGAGCAGGCGATGTGTTGTATGGATTTGGCGGCCCGTTCGGTTCCAACCATTTGATGGTTCGTTGGAACCAATCCAACATCACCTATTACAGGGGGACTCTTCTCCCCGCCCAAACCGTCCAGGCCGCCTTCACGCAACCGCCGGCAAGATGATCGTATTCAGGTTTCCAAACGCCCAGTCAATATAAGTGTCTTCGACGTCCAGGAAACTGTGTTGTTTTGTAATTGCTTATCACAACGGCATTATATTCAAATGGCGCATATCAAAATCAGAATGGTGTGGAGCGAGGCTGAAAACGGCTTCAGCGTGGTTTTCCGGCTGCCGACGAAATATGCGAGTGCAAATAACACTGGAACAGCGCAAGCCTAAAAAGCACGGGATGCGGCATTTTGTTTGCCCTCAGATTCCGTCCAACCACGCGGTGGTGCGAGCCTTTCTCAGAAAGTCTCTGCTATGAAACGCATGATTCTCTCTCTTATGGGCTTGGTGCTGTTGGCCTTCAGCCGTACTGCCTGCGCGGAAAATGGTTCCGCGCCGATTCATTTCTCGGAAATTACGGCCAAGGCCACAGCGGATTACCACGGCGACGCCTTGGCCATCGCGGCCACACCCGGCGGCGCTCGTCTGCGCTGCGGTTTCCAGAAGCTCGAGGGCCGCGTCACAACCCAGGGCCTGTGGATCGGGTCCGCTGATCCCGCCGCCGGCTCCAGACTCCGCCTCACTGCGGATGCCTTGTGCCGGGAAAGCAGCCGCGGACGGGAGTGCTCCCTGACGGAGCGGACGGCGTCGAAGCCAAGGCCGCCAGGCGTCGGCGACTGCATGGCGTTGGAGGCCACCGGGAATGTGGCCGTAGAGGACAAGCTGGTCCGATTTACGCGGACTCTGGTTGCGGAGGAGTACTCGGTGAGCGTGGACGGGGTGCGGCAGGATTTTGTGATCTTGGAACGACCGGCAGGCCTGGGGGACTTGCGGGTGGAGTTGGCGTTGGCGGGGGCGCGGGCCGAGGCGGCAGGTTACGGGGCCAAGCTAATCGTGGAAGGCTCGGGGCCGACGCTGGCTTACAGTGGATTGCGGGCCGAGGATGCGACAGGCCGTGAACTCACGGCGCGCCTGGAAGTGCTCTCTACCAACCGGCTGGTGGTGCGGGTGGTGGATGCCGATGCCGTTTATCCCGTGCGGATTGACCCCACCTTCAGCGATGTCAACTGGGTCAGCCTGAACCCCGGCATGTTGGGGGCGGATGCACAGGTGCTTGCCATCACGGTGGACGGCAGTGGCAATGTTTATGTGGGCGGTGAATTCATCGTCATCGGGACAGTCCGGGCCAACGGCATTGCGAAGTGGAACGGCAGCAATTGGTCAGCTTTAGGATCCGGGGTTGGCGGCGGCAGTGGCGATGGACCCTTTGGCGCTGGCATCGTTCTTGGCACTTCGGTCTTCGCCTTGGCCTGCGACAGTTACGGGAATGTTTACGCAGGCGGGAACTTTACCACAGCGGGCGGCGTGGCGGCGAACGGCGTTGCCGTCTGGAACGGCAGCACTTGGTCGGCCTTGGGATCGGGGGTGACTGAGTCTTATTCCGGTTACAGTTCTCCTGTCTATGCGCTGGCGGTGAGCGGTACCAATCTCTACGCTGGGGGATCTTTCAACACGGCGGGTGGGGTGGCGGCCAACAACATCGCCCTTTGGAACGGCAGCGCCTGGTCGGCCTTGGGCTCCGGGATGAATGGCGCGGTTTATGCACTGACGGTGAGCGGGACTACTCTCTACGCGGGAGGAGACTTCACCACGGCAGACGGGGTGGCGGCCAACTACATCGCCGCCTGGAACGGCATTACCTGGTCAGCCTTGGGTTCGGGAATGGGCGGAGGCTCCGCTTACATCGAACCTGAGGTCTGCGCGTTGGCCGCCAGCGGGACCAATGTTTACGCTGGAGGGCTCTTCACCACAGCGGGTGGGGTCCCGGCCAACTACATCGCCGCCTGGAACGGCAGCGCCTGGTCGGCTTTGGGATCGGGAATGAACACCTTCGTCTATGCGCTGGCGGCGAACGGGACCAATCTCTACGCTGGGGGAGAGTTCCAGGCGGCGGGTGGAGTGGGGGCCGAGTTCGTTGCGGCTTGGAACGGCAGCACATGGTCGGCCTTGGGCTTGGGGACGGCTGGCACACTCGGTGCGCTGGCGGTGAACGGGACCAACCTCTACGCCGGGGGGTTGTTCTATGTGGCAGGCGGGGCCTCGGTCCACTTCATCGCCGCCTGGAACGGCAGCGTCTGGTCGGCCTTGGGATCGGGAATGAACAACGGCGTCTCTTCGCTGGCTGTCAGTGGGGGCACTCTCTACGCTGGGGGAGGCTTTGTCACGGCAGGCGGGGTGACGGTTAACAGCATCGCTGCCTGGAACGGCAACGCCTGGTCGGCCTTGGGCTCGGGGCTTACTGGCAATGCTGCTCCCGGTTTCAGTATTTTTGTCTCTGCGCTGGCGGTGAGCGGGGGCACTCTCTACGCGGGGGGAGACATTACCATGGCGGGCGGGGTGACAGCGCGCGGCGTTGCCGCCTGGAACGGCAGCACTTGGTCAGCCTTGGGCTCGGGGCTGAGTGGCTATCTTGGCCAGGTTGATGCGCTGGCGGTAAGCGGGGGCACTCTCTACGCCGGGGGAGCCTTCACGACGGCGGGCGGGGTGACGGCGAATGGCATTGCCGCCTGGAACGGCAGCAATTGGTCAGCCGTGGGTTCAGGGATGGGCGGAGCTCCTACCGAAGGACCTGAGGTCTATGCGCTGGCGGTGAGCGATACCAATCTCTACGCTGGGGGGTGGTTCACTAATGCGGGCGGGGTGGCGGCCAACTACATCGCCGCCTGGAGCGGCAGCACTTGGTCAGCCTTGGGTTCGGGGATGGGTGGAGTCCCTATCGAAGGATTTGAAGGACCTCACGTCTATGCGCTGGCGGTGAGCGGTACCAATCTCTACGCTGGGGGATGGTTCACCACGGCGGGTGGGGTTGCGGCCAATAACATCGCCGTCTGGAATGGCAGCGCTTGGTCAGCGTTGGGCTCGGGCGTAAGTGGCAGTACTTATCCCGGCTACAATTCCTATGTCTCTGCGCTGGCGGTGAGCGGGGGCATTCTCTACGCTGGGGGAAATTTCACTAATGCGGGCGGGGTACCGGCAAACTGCATCGCCGCATGGAACGGCAGCACCTGGTCGGCGTTAGGATCGGGGATTGGCGGCCCCTCCAATCCGGGCCAAAGTCCCTCTGTAAATGCGCTGGCGGCTGACGGGTCGGCGCATTTGTTCGTTGGGGGAAATTTTTCTTTGGCGGGAACCAACGTGTCACCATTTATTGCCCAGGCCAATATCGGCCCGGGCGTTGACGGCGGCAGCTTTGGCGGTCTGACGTATTCGCCAGCGATCGGATTCAACTTCACTTTCAGCGGCGCCACCATTGGCCAGCCCTATAGCATCCAGAGTTCTCCCTCGCTCGTCGCCGGCAGTTGGACTAATCTCACCAATTTCACCTATATCGGGCCGGCTGTCATTACCGACCCGTACGCCGCCGATGAGTCCAATACATTTTATCGTGCCGTCAGCCCATAAGCGCAAAGGAATACATGAGCATTACGATTGCTATTGCCGTCCCGACACTGATGACCACCATCTTTGGCGCCAATAATGCGTCAATCATAGGAAACGCCCGGAAACACACGTAACGGCAAGACTATTTTGTCAAACAATCAGCGCACCATCACCACATAATCGAGCGTCTGGCCGGGCAATTTCAACTCTTCGCCGGGCGCAACGTCGCGACGCCAAAGTTCGGCGCGGGCCCGATTGAGCAGATGATCGCGCCAGACAGCGTCGGTTCCACTGGCTTTAAATCCGGCGGCGGCGAGCGACTCTCGCATTGCCCCCGCCGCGCCGGCCACAGCCGCGTCGGGCTGCTTCAACGTTACAATCGGATAAGCGCCGGTCGAGAAGAGCACAAAAGCCGTGGCGCCTTTTGCCGACGGGTTGATGCGGAAGGCCAGATCGGTCTTGAGCTTCGGGTCGCTCAGGCGGCGGGTCGCGATCCAACCCGCGCCTTCAACTTCCTTCGGCAGCAGGTCAAATGTGTTGTCCGAGGAACCATCGACATCGGTGTAAACCGGCCCTTGCGACTCGACTGGACGGTCAATGAAACAGGCGGGGTTTGCGCCATTCGAACTTCGCAAATCCTGCACCAGAGCCGCCGGATCCGGCGCGCCCGCCGGTTGCTGGTAAATTATCATGCGGTCGCCATGCCCCTGGCCGTCGTTGACCTCGACCACGTTTCGGCCCGGCTTGAGCGGCGTTTTCCAGAAAAACACGTTGGCCACCGGAATGCCGGGCACAGGTGTCACGGTGCCGTTCTTCTTTTTCATCTCGCCGTCCGGTATGCGATAACCGCCGTTTTTGATTTTTTCTTGCGGCACTCCGTTCAGGGTCATCTGCAATTCGCCGGAGTTGGAGTAGGCCTTGATACCATTGTCGGGCGCAAAGGCCCGCAGAAAGTGGTGCCGCCCGCACAGATGCACCACCGGTTTGGCGGGATTGAAAAAGGCCTGAAACAAAAAGTAAAGGTCCTTCGGCATGCCCGCCATCGTCAGCAACCCCTTGGTGTTGCGATTGTTCTTGAACTTCAAGTTGTAGAACTCGCGGAAGTTCCACCATAAGAACATGGGGTGATTCTCGACCGCATCGCGGCAAACGGTTTGGAGCCGGTACTCGGTAAAAATCTCCGCGTACTCCTCGGGTTCGTATTTGTCAACCGACCACTTGAGAGTGCCGTACGGAACGTGGTGGGTGATCCAATCGCCCGCCCCGGTCTCGGAAACGATGGCGTTGTGAGGTGATTTTGTAAAATCGGTATAGGGACCGCTGGTGTACCAGCCGTCGTAGGTGTTGTAGGCCGCAAAATCGCAGTTCTGAGGTTCCTGGTCATTAGCCGCATAAGTCACCAGGCGCGTCGGGTCCTGTTCCTGCCGAATTACGCCGGCGTAGTGGCTCACCACGTCCACGATGGTTTCGTTGCCGGCGCTCCAAAAAAGGATGCTCGGGTGGTTCCAGTTTTGCCGCACCATCTCGCGGGTCAACCGCTCCCCGTCGGGCGTAACGGTTTTTTCCTCGTTGCCCGGGTCTTTCCAAACCTGCCCCGCGTAGCCATTCTCAGCCCATACCGCAATGCCGCGCTCGTCCGCGATGTCGTATTCCAGGCGGCTGTGGGGATAATGCGGCAACCGCACCAGGTTCACCCCCAGATCGGCCATCCCCTGCCATTCGCCACGCAAATCTTCATCGCTCACCGCGTTCCACGCGTATTCGTTTTGCGCGTGCTTGTTGACGCCGCGAAACTGCACCTCGCGCCCGTTCAGAAAAAAGCGTTTGTCTCTGAAGACGATGGTGCGCAGACCCACGCGCTCCGTCACAGCATCGCTTATCCGCCCGCCCACATTGATTTCAGTGCGAACCGTATAAAGATTGGGCTGCCCAATGTCCCAAAGTTTGGGATCGGCGATTCTTCCCGAAGCCTTGATCGCGGCCGTTTCTCCGGCGGGAATGGTTTGTTTCGTCTCGAATTGCGCGCAAGCCGCGCCGCCGGGGTCGGTGACAAAATGGCGAACCTCGACCTCGACGGGCAAGGCGAGGGGGTTCCGCACGAACGTCAGTGCGTTGAGACCGGCGCTGGCCGTCGTAATGTCGTCTGGTGTCAAATAAACACCACTCGAACCCATGTCCGGAAAAATATGCACCTCGCCGGTTTTTACCAGCCAGGCCTTGCGGAACATGCCGCCGTTGACGTAGTAAAGCGTGGAACGCGAAAAGCAGTTCCGCGCCTCGCTCTCGCGGTTGCTCACCCGCACGGCCAGCGTGTTGGTTGCGCCGATTTTCAGCGCCGCTGTCAGGTCAAAGGCGGACGCCGAAAACGCGCCCTTGTGTCCGCCGATGAAGCGGCCATTGACAAATACGTCTTTCACCGAGGCAGCTCCTTCCAGCACCAGATACACGCGCTTGTTCCGGTCAGTCTCGGTCAGCGGTATGCCCTGGCGATACCAAGCGGCAGCGTTGTCCGGCAAGCCGGACTGTCGAAAGACATGTGGAACAACGATTTGCTTCCACTCCGCCGTCATCGGTGGCGGAACTCCCGTCGCATTGGTTTCACCATCTTCGACAAACTCCCAGGTGATAAGTGGAATAGACTCGCGTGGAGATTTTGCGGACAAATCGGAGGCGATGGCTGATGTGAGAAAAAGCATAAAAAGGCACGCAAGGCCCATCATCTTGATCAAGGCGTTTGCCAGTTGTGTCGTTTTCATTTTTGGTCGCTCGGCCACCCGACTCAAAGTCATCGTCATTTCGTGACCCAGGCACCGGGTCAGCCGGGAATTCCAGAGAGAGCGTTCAATCATGAAGCTCACACCTTACCTTTAGGCGGATCAATGTAAATACTGGACTTGCCCGCGTCTTGCGGCAAGAACCGCAACTCAAAAATTGGTCGTCGAGCCGGGATAGGCGAACCAGTCGCCTGCTTTTGACAAGCCAATCGAATTGGTTTGCAGCGTCCAACCCAAGTGGTCCGCCGGCCACAGGGCTGAATCCGGTTTATACAAATTCAGGCGCGACGGCGTCTATTACGGTGAATGAATCTTGGCCCTTCTGCTCTGACGCCGAAGGAAAACCCGCGCCGCCGCCTTGGCCCCTTGCTGCTGGTGATCGCTGGCGTGGTGGTTCTCATCCTCGGCTTGTTGACTCCGACGGACAAACAGCCGCCGCCAGGCCCCGGCGCCACCGCCGCTGGCGGCGATTCGTGGCGCCTCACCTTGTCCCGATTGCCCGCAGCGCGCCCGGCTCGCAACTCTCGAACCGCGCCCACGGCGAAAGAGATCGTAGCCCGCCGCCTCAAGCTCTTCTCCTCCAAACAACGCGCGCTGGTCCACAGACTGGCCGAACATTACCACCTGGACGTGCCCTCGGACGTGGACCGTTTTTTTGACGCTCTCGACGCCGGGGATTGGGAGGAGGCAAAGCGCATTTTCAAATCGTTGCGCGGCGACAGCGACGGCGCGCCCCGCGACGAGTCGCTGCGGAAATTCTGGCGGTCAATCCTGGAAGCCTACGGCGCGGCCGAGCAGGCCCAGCTTTGGCCGGCGCAGCAATTCCTGGATTATGGCAACGGCATCCTCAATTCGCTGCGCCCGGGAATGGTCTATGTCGGCGGTACCGATCCGGGCTGTTTTATCTGCACCATGCTCAATGCCACCGCTGAGGGCGAGCAACATCAAACTCTGACCCAAAACGCCCTGGCCGACGGCAGTTACCTGGAGTACTTGCGCGCCAGCGGCGATGGCACCCTGAACATTCCCACCGACGAAGATTCACAAGCGGCCTTCACCCAATACACTCAAGATGCCACAAACCGCCTCGCGCACGATCAGCAATTCCCCGACGAGCCAAAACAACTGCTGCCAGGCGAAGACATCACGATGAAGGACGGCAAAGTCCAGATTGCCGGCGTGACCGCCGTGATGGCGATCAACAACATTCTGACGCAGGACCTGCTGCGCGAAAACCCCGGTATTTCCTTCGCGATGGAAGAATCCTACCCGATGTCATCGACTTATGCCGGCGCCGCCCCGCTGGGGCCGGTTTTTGAGTTGAACGCAGCCACGGATGGCCAAAACGCCATCTCCCCAGAGGCCGCCAACCAGGTCGTCGGCTATTGGCGGGACATGTCGCAAACGCTCCAAGCCAGCCCCGATGCGTCCAGTTCGTGGGCGACGCTCATTTCCTACGCCCATGACGCCGCGGCCCAGGGCAATCTGCTGGCCAACAATGATTATCCCGCCCAGGCCGAGCAGACCTACCAGACCGCCCTCTCCATTTCTCCCGACTGCCTGGACGCCATCAAGGGCCTGACCCAGCTTCTGGCCGGGCAGGGCCGCTACGCCGACGCCGCCCAAGCCCTCGACTCTTACCTGCAAAACAATCCCAGCCAGAGCCAGACCATCACCACCATCCGTCAGTCCTATCTCGGCAACAAATCCGGCGCGCCTTGAATACCCTGCCGCCGCTTTGACGCAGTTGGATAAATACCCCTTTTCGTGGGTGCCTTTTCCTAATCTTAATCTTAATCCTCAGAATTATGAAACCTAAGATTAAGATTACGATTACGATTAAGAGGGGAACCCGGGTATTCAAATGCATCTCACGCCGCTGCCTTATCGCGTTGACAATTTGACCTTCTGTTTGTCAGCCTCGCCGTGGTGAAATGGATTTCAGGTCTGGCAACAACGATTCGTAGAGGTGGCGCTGGAAGACCGCCGCTGTTCCTTCTTTCACTCCTGCTCCTGGCGTATTTGCCGCCAGTTTGGGGGCAGGGTCTCACAAACGCGCGCGCCCCCTCCCCCAACCGGTTTTGGCAGGCGCAAAGCATTTACCAAATCATCACCGACCGCTTTTGCAATGGCGATACCAACAACGACAATGCGGAGGGAAATTATGCTCCCAGCAGCCCCAGGGGCGTTCATGGCGGCGATTTTGCCGGAATTGAGCAGAAACTCGATTACATCAAAGCGTTGGGCGCGACGGCCGTCTGGATTTCGCCAATTGTCCTGAACACCGAGGGCCAATTCCACGGCTATTCGGCATGGGATTTCTACCAAGTTGCTCCTCATTGGGGTTCCATTTCCAATCTCCACCGGATGGTCCAGGCGGCCCACGCGCGGGGCCTGCTGGTCATTGATGACATTGTTGTCAACCACGCCGGCGACCTCATCAGGAGCAGCGCAAGGGCCTTCAACTACCCGGCCGGCTATATTCTTAGCTACAGGAACAAGTCGAAAACGTACCCGGCGCCCTTTAACCTGACCACCGCCAATCCATCGCTGACCAACTTGTTTCATAATTACGGCGACATCCAGGACTTCAACGACCACACACAGCTTCTGTTGGGCTCGTTGTTTGGGTTAAATGATTTCAGGACGGAAACGCCCTATATCCAGGCCCAGATGGCGGCGATTTACCAATACTGGATCAAACAAATCGGCTTCGATGGATTCCGCGTCGATACGGCGATGGAGGTCGATACCGCATTCTGGCAGAGCTTCTGTCCGGCCATCCATTCCTTCGCGGCGTCCAATGGAAACACTGATTTCTTCATGTTCGCTGAGGTGGACACCGGCTCCGATCCTATCGTCGCTCCATTTACCGGCACTAAAAGCGCCGGGGCTTTTGAATTCGATTCGGTGCTGGACTATCCCCTTTACGACAGCGCCATCATCAGTGTGTTCGCCACCCCCCGCGGCGCGACTTCCTTGATTCAAAAACATTACGATTACGTTGATGCCAACTACGACCCGGCATCGCGAATGCAACTGGTCACGTTTCTTGACAATCACGATAATCCGCGTTTTCTCAGCGCGCGCGCGGCCAGCCATGATACAAACCGGCTTGCGCTCGCGCTGGCCTTTCTCTACACCTCGCGCGGCATTCCCTGTCTTTACTATGGCACCGAACAGGGCTTTGACGGCGACACCGACCCAAACGACCGCGAAGATATGTTTGCCGGGCGATTCAAGGACGGGCCTTCAGGCAAGGTATTGCGTCTCCAATCGCCGGGCGTCGATGACTTCAACATGACTCACCCGCTTTTTCGGTGGGTCGCCATGCTGAATAATTTCCGCCGCCTCTATCCGGCGTTGACGCTGGGCTCATACACCAATCGGGCATACGACACTCGCGGCCCGGGATTGTTCGCCTATTCCCGCGTGTTGGATGCGCAGGAGGTGTTCGTGATTTTCAACACGGCCAATTCGAACCAATCATTGCCGCCGCGCGCGTTGACCTATCCGGCAGGCGCCGTGCTCGTGAACCTGCTGAATACCAACGAAACGATTACCCTCGCCCGCAGATCGCGAACACCCTCCATCACCGTGCCAGCCGCCACGGCGAAGATTTTTATCGCCCGGTCGCAATGGCGGCCGCTCGACCCGGTAGTCGTGGACAATTCGCCCATGCACGGCGCCGCCGGTGTCCCGACTCAATCACAGATTGTGCTCCAGTTCAGCGCGCCGATGGACACCAACAGTGTTCAGGCCGCGTTTTCCATTGCCCCATCGGTATCGGGCTCGTTTGCCTGGTCCGCCGCGCACGATACGATGACCTTCACGGCGGAGGGAGCGGGTCTGCCGGGCGGGGCAAACGTCACAGTGGATTTGGCGGATACCGCGTATGGCGCCGTTTCGAGCAATCGATTCCATGCCGGCTACCAGTTGCACTTCACTACGGCTGCGACTCCGCCACCACGTTAATGGGTGTGAGACAAAATTCTTCGCCAACCGGTTTTTGCGAGACAGAAGTATATGCGACCCAATATACTCCTTTGGGGCCATGCTTGCCCTCTCTCCCCGCGTGCGGGGAGAGAGCCGGAGAGAGGGGACCCTTTTTCGTCACCTGAAGAATTTTGTCTCACACCCCACGTTAATCACCTCCTCATTTCCGTCTTTTTTTGTCCCGGTTCGCTGTTATATTAAGGTCTAATGTTTCCGACCCAGGATCTAAATGTCAGAGAATTCGTCCGCCTTTCGCCGCCCAAGGTGTTAAAGGAGGCCCTGCCCACAAGCGACGGTGCCAATGCCACCGTGGCACTCGGACGCCAAACCATCCGCCAGATTCTTGATCAGAAGGACCCCCGCCTGCTCGTGGTCGTCGGGCCGTGCTCGATTCACGATGTCAAGGGGGCGCTGGACTACGCCGGCAAATTGAGCGCCCTGCGCTGCGAACTAGCCGGGCGCATGGAGATCGTCATGCGAGTCTATTTCGAGAAGCCCCGCACCACCATCGGCTGGAAGGGCCTGATCAACGATCCGTATCTGGACAATTCCCACGACATCGAGACAGGCCTGAAAACAGCCCGCCGCCTGTTACTGGACATCACGTCGATGGGCCTGCCGGCGGGGACCGAGTTCCTGGACCCTATTACTCCGCAGTATATCGCCGATCTGGTCAGTTGGGCCGCCATCGGAGCGCGCACCACCGAGTCGCAAACGCACCGCGAAATGGCCAGCGGCCTCTCCATGCCGGTCGGATTCAAGAACGCCACCGATGGCAGCCTGCAAATCGCCATCGACGCGATGAGCGCGGCCCGGCAGCCGCATAGCTTCATCGGCATTGATCAGGACGGCGTCACGAGCATTGTGCGCACGACGGGCAATTCCGCCGGGCACGTCGTGTTGCGTGGCGGCAGGCTCAAGACCAATTACGACCCGGCCAGCATCCGCGCGGCGGAAAAGAAGCTGGCCGACCACCAATTGCCCCGCGTCCTGATGGTCGATTGCAGCCACGCCAATTCCGGCAAGCAGCCGGCCCGCCAGGAAGATGTCTGGCGCAGCGTCACCGAGCAGCGGGCCGCGGGCACCCGCTCGCTCATCGGCATGATGGTGGAAAGTTACCTGGAGGAAGGCGCCCAGCCCTTTCCAAAAAATCCTGCTCAATTGCGCTACGGCTTGTCCATCACCGACGGCTGTGTCGGCTGGGAAACCACCGAGCGCATGTTGCGCCGGGGATACGACGCGCTGGGCGGCGCTTGAGGCGATGCGCGTTTTGATTATTGGTTGCGGTTACGTCGGCCTGCCGCTTGGCGCGGAATTGGTCCGTCTCGGCCACGAGGTCTTTGGACTGAACCGCTCGCCGGACAGGGCGCCGGAGTTGCGGGCGCGCGGCATCCAGCCGCTGGTCGGCGACATCACCCGGCCGGAAACCCTGGCCGCCTTGCCGCCGCGCTGGGACTGGGTTGTCAATACTGTTTCCTCAAGCAAAGGCGGAGTCGAGGATTACCACCGGGTTTATGTGCAAGGAACCCGCCATCTGCTCCAATGGCTGGCCGCCTCGCCTCCGCGCAAATACGCCTGCGCCGGCAGCACCAGCGTCTATGGGCAGACCGACGGCTCGCTGGTCAAGGAAACCAGCCCGGCGGAGCCGGCGGACGGATTGGGCCGGACGCTGCTGGCGGCCGAACAATTATTGCTCGAAGCGGCGCGGGACACACAATTCTCCGCCGTCATCCTGCGCGTGGCCGGCATTTACGGACCGGGGCGCGGCCATCTCTTTTTGCAATACTTGAAGGACGGGGCCCGCATCACTGGGCGCGGCGAGCGGCTGCTCAACATGATTCACCGCGACGACGTGGTCAATTGCCTCGTGGCCGCCTTGCGGAGCGGGCGCGCGGGCGAGATCTACAACGCGGTGGATGACGAGCCGGTGCCGGAGATTCACTTTTTCCGCTGGCTCTCCGAAACGCTGGGAAAAAACATGCCGCCCTTCGAGGTCGCGGGCGAGGCGCCCGCCCGCAAACGCGCTCTCACGAACAAAAAAGTGAGCAACCGCAAGCTGCGAATGGAATTGGGCTGCCAATTGCGCTATCCCACCTTCCGCCAGGGCTACAGCGCGGAAATCCGGCGCCTGCAGGACGCGGCCGAACTTTGAGCGTCCATTGCTCGAAAAGCGGCCGCTTTTTTATTTGCGCTTGAAGACAAACTGCCGCGCTCCGGGGGCATCGAAACTCGAAGGTGGCGCCGTGGCGTCCGGCCCCAATGCGGTGATGTAGAGCGCGCCGTCTTCAATCCGGTAGATGCCGGGGGCCGTCCTGCCCACGACCTGGGCATCCGGGCAGTCGTTGATTGTAAAGAAAAATTGCTTCGGCGTGGTGTCCTCCCGGAACGTTGCCGTTCCCTTGTACCACTCGCTCTTGTCCTCGTTGCTGAAGTTCAGGTTATTCCCAGTGATGGTGAGGCTCGACGTGCCCTGATTATTGCCTGTCAGTTCGTGTCCAGACCAATGCCCTTGTACCTTGTCGAGGTCCGACTTGTGCTCCGTCGCGCATCCCGAAAGAAACACGACCGCCATGGAAAGAGTGATCAAAAGTGCGTTTTTCATATCTTTGACAGGAGCATGACACGCCCGTTCCGAAAAGGGAAGCACTGATTTTTCGGCTGCCGCGTAGTTTTCAAACCAGGAATTTTTTGTAGTTAGCAAACCAGGACAAATTCAATTTGGGCGATTTGTAAAGAGGAGCGCGGGTTTCTCTTTTTTATCGGGTGGCGCGGCCAGGACGGAGT